>Ga0315338_1002430_pt1 | contig 18479 bp, 18 predicted proteins | sample ASW8metaG_FD_204518 | JGI IMG/M metagenome (GOLD analysis project Ga0315338, IMG submission 204518) | Ammonia-oxidizing marine archaeal communities from Monterey Bay, California, United States - ASW #8 | ecosystem: Environmental > Aquatic > Marine > Coastal | place: USA: California | collected... | reverse complement strand
ACCTCAACAGTGCGCTTGAAAAACTTCAGTGGTTTGCAGAAGATATTATGGCACATGCTTAGTTATACAGAGGTAGGAATATTATGAGAGTTAAATTAAAAGACGGGATAGAATTATTTTATACGATAGACGATTACACGGATCCATGGACAGATAGTGAAACGATTGTAATGCATCATGGCATGGCGAAGAGCCACAAACTTTGGTATTCATGGGTCCCAATATTGGCTCGGCATTATAGAGTAGTAAGATTTGATATGAGAGGGATGGGTTACTCTGGAGTGCCAGCTCCGGGCTATTCATGGTCTCTCGATAATTTTGCCAGTGATTTGAGCGAAGTAGTCGACCAGATCGGCTTAGATAAGTTTCATTTAATTGGCGAAACGGTAGGTGGAACAATTTCTATGCGATATGCGACTCTGCATCAGGAAAGACTCATTTCCCTAACAGCGTGTACCTCGCCTACTAATTTTAATGATCCGCATCACTTAGAAAGTGCTGATTTGATAGATAGTGAGGGAATAGCGGCATGGGTGGAGAACACGATTGGACGACGACTGGATCCGCAGATCGTAGATCCAGATTACATCAGATGGTATTCTGACCAGATGTGTGCTACTCCGGCTCATGTGGTTAGCGGTTTTCAGCGAAATGCTTCAGGAGATTTAAGATCTTTGTTAAATGACGTGCAGACTCCAACTCTGATAATATCGGCAGCATCATTGAGAGATGAGGTATTGGGGGATTTCCGGGACGCCTCGGATTTATTCCCCAACGGAAAAAAAATAGTTTTTCCTGGGGTTACTGGGTTTGTGCAGCACATATTACCAGTGCCGTGTGCGCGAGTATGGTTGGATTTCGCGGCCAGTCTAAGTTAGAAATCATAACTAAACGTTGACCGTATTTGTACGACAACCTACAATTTTCCCAATAACATCTGATGTACGATTTTAGTATACGGATTGATGAGGTATAAATATGGCCGAATCCCTAACGCGGACTCTAGCAAAATTCATTACAACTTTAAATTATGAAACCGTACCTCAACAAGCGTTAGATAAAATGAAAGCGTCTCTTTTACATTCTCTGATTGTATCAATAGTTGGGGCCGAAACTACACATGGTAAAGCAGCTGTAGAATTGACCAAATCTGAAGAAAGCAGACCGGAAGGCGCTACAATACTTGTCGATGGTACTAAAGCTACGAGGTGTGGAGCCGCGTTTGCTAACAGCAAATTGATGCATGCTACCAACCAATCGGACTCTTATCGAATGCTAACGCATCCAGGTCCATGTATCATTCCATCACTTCTGGCTACGGCTGAGATCGGAGGTTATGGAGGCAAAGAAGTTTTGGCTGCTATGGTGGCTGGTTACGAAGTGGAGTCAAGAATAGCGAGCGATTTTATACCTTCCGTCCAGGCTCGTGGATTTAGGTCTAGCCCAATTTTCGGAACATTGGGGTCTGCGGTGGCAACTGGGAAATTAATAGGCTTAACCGAAGACCAGATGGTGACTGCTCTGGCATTGGCCATTACATTTACTAGTGGAACTAATGAAGGCCCTCGTTCTGGAGGGAGAGAAATGATGTTTCACGAACCCCAAGCTACCCGAAGCGGAATAATGGCGGCTTTGTTGGCCAGAGAGAATGTAAAAGGATCGGAAACAGCTTTGGAAGGCGACGCGGGTTTTTATAATGCTTTTGTTGGTAATAACCAAGGAGAGCTTTCCTACGTATTTCAAGGTCCGAAGAAAGTTTCTTTAGATGCCATAATTGAGGATTTAGGTACGCGTTGGGAATTAATGCACGTTGTACCGAAAATATATCCCACAGCCGGATATAACTGCCCAGTAATCGATCTCATGACTGATATAAGGTCTGCTCATAATATAGAAATTGCGGATATCGAGAAAATTACGGTAGATATGAATTGGCTTGAAACCAGCTACCCGTCCCCCGCTTTTCCCAACACCGCCCGTACCTCTCCTGGAGTAGGCAGTACACACTATTTTACGGCGTACACATGTGTCAATGGTAATTACCCGCCCTTAAGGGAGCGTATCGAAGCAGGTGAGGAAGACCGGCATGATGAAAATAACGTGATGGACTTGTTATCGAGAGTAGAAGTTATAGGTCATCAGGATAGAAATGCCTTTGCACCGAAAATAACTATCCGGATGGTAGGTGGCACCGTGTACCAAGGAGAATATAAAGGAGAGGAACTCGAGTGGGATTTATCAACTGAAACATCTCGGATAAGCGATGTATTCGCCAATATTGATTGGCCTATCGACAATCTTAATAGCGTGGTGCAGATAGTTACCACTCTAGAGGATGAAGAAAACATCGGAAGATTAATTAGCAACTGTGTCAGATCGTAACAGTAATTATTAAATTGGAAAGGAGTCCAAACCATGGAATCTGGTATTAGTGGAAAGGTGGCATTAGTTACGGGCGGGAGTATGGGAATAGGTAAGGCAACCGCTATGGCTCTAGCTAGTCAGGGCGCTAAGATTGCTATTTGTGCGCGAAATATGGACAGGCTTAAGCAAGCTGCTCGCGAGATCCAAGATGAGACCGGCGCGACTGTTATTCCTATCAGTGCCGATACGACTAGCTCAGAGGACATAACAATGCTAGTCTGGTCGACAATTTCGGAGTTAGGACATATAGATATATTGGTAAATAACGCGGTGAATTCGACTACGGCTCGTGCCAGTGAATTGTCGGATGATATCATCTTCAACCATATTAATACCAAAGTAATGGGATATATCAGATGTGCAAGAGAAGTAATTACTTCTATGAGGAAGAAGGGTGGAGGACGGATTATAAATATAGCTGGAATGGGTGCCCGTAATTCTAGCGCAACAAACCCTGGTTCAGGAATAACTAATTCTGGCATATCGGCGTATACTAAATCGCTCTCAGACGATGTTGCTTCGGAAGGGATACTTGTAAACTGTATTCATCCCGGTAGCACCAGAACGCAGCGGAATATGCAGCTTATGGAGGAGAGTGCACTACGATCAGGTGTAACTACTGATGAAATTATGGAACGGACCGTGGCAAACGTACCTATTGGTAGGATGGTTGAACCAGAGGATATAGCAAACTTAATAGTATTTTTGGTTTCAAACCAAGCGAATGCAATTACCGGTCAAACTATCGCAGTAGATGGCGGAGCAGGGAGAGGAATCGTATATTAATAATCTAGTGCTGTTGATTCGTACCATGAGAGTACTGGTTTTGTATGTCCTTGTATCCTGTATGGTTACATTGGTCTCTTGTATTAACTTTATGCCGGGTTCCGGTCCTGTGATAGGCGCTACTGAGCAATATAGTGTGATCATGGTTACTAGTGATCTTGCTGTAGGTCAAAACAGAATTAGTTTTGGCCTGGTCGACATTGATAATGTCCCTGTCAAAACCGCGTCTGTATCTGTAAAATCCGTTTATTTCAAACCTGGTCAAGATGAAGGAGTTATAAAACAATCTGTGCAGGCCAATTTTGTAGAATGGCCTCCTGAAGATAGTGGGCGCGGAGTGTATCTGACAGAGCTGGATTTTGACAGGACTGGCAGCGGGACCTCAACAGACCCTGGGTTATGGGGCTTGGAAATTACCGCTGTTGCCCATGATGGGTCGAAAATTCAAGCCCGGACAGCATTGTCTGTAGCAGCACTCTCGAAATCACCTGCTATTGGAGGGATAGCGCCACCAAGTAGAACATTGACGGAGAATACTGTTTCAGAATTACATAAAATAACTAGTGCCGCCGATCCTGATCTGGACATGTACAGGATATCAGTTAGGGATGCGTTACAAGAGGATAAGCCTGCTGTCATAATTTTCTCCACTCCAGCTTTTTGTGTTAGTGCGACGTGTGGCCCGCAGTTGAATGTCATCACTAATTTAAAGAGTAAATACCGAGATAAAGTTAATTTCATTCACGTGGAAGCATATCAGGACCCCCATTTAATAAGCGAAGGGATAGTTGGTTTGGTTCCAGTAGATGCCATGGATGAGTGGGGGTTGAACACAGAACCGTGGACATTTGTGGTTAATAAGAACGGAAATATTCAGGCGAAATTTGAGCAATTTGTCACTGAAGCAGAGATCCTGCTTGCCCTAGAAAATGCTTTCTGATGGATAATGAAAGAGTGAATAATCGGGTCAATCTTCTAGAGCAATTGCGATAAGATTGCCATTTTTGTTAACGTATTTGACCAATAATGTTTGCCCGAACAGCTGATGTTCTTTAATGTGCGATGGTGTAAAGCCCGTAAATCCCTGACTGGTGAATTCATAATATTTCTGAGTTTCGGATTTTATATGTAAAGTTTCAAATTCAGAAATATTCCGAGGTACTACCTGGACTACGTGTCCACGAACTTCCTGTGTCAGGCGTGGCTCCTCGCTGTTTTTATCAGGGATACAACTAACTGCCATAAAGACTAGCAATATACTCGGAATAAGTATCAGAACTATACGAACATTGTTCATTTTGATGATTCTAATTAAACCGAAAAACTTTTATAGCTATGGCTGATGTAGCAACCACCCATGCCCCAAGGGTAGCAATTTCAGGTAGCACGGATTGTATTGGCGAGTTATTTATGCCTATCTCACGTAAGGCGGATAGCATCGGAGTTAATGGTATGGCTTCAGCTATTACAGGCATTATCCATGGCAACGACGTGGTGGAGAAAAATGTTCCGGCGAAGAAGATCATGGGTAGGGCAATGGCATTACCCATGCCTGAGGCTGCTGAAGGACTATTAGTCCAAGCTGACATTATGAATCCGATATTTAAGAATACCAGACTCCCTAAGAGTACTATTGTCATCAGCCATATGGGATTTCCCTTGATGTCGGCTCCAAATACTAAGATTCCGACTGAGAGAATAATAATGGCTTGAACCATTGCCAAAAGAAGATGGGCTATGACTTCTGCTGCAAAAAACTTCCATATTGGAAGCGGAGTTACCAATATCCGTTTGAGAACAGATTGATTTCTATAGTTGCTTATCTTTACAGCAATAGAAATGATCGAGTTTGTCATGATACCCAAACCTACTAGGCCAAGTAGAACGTGATCAAAATAGCTGGATTCAGGAATGGGAATTTCAGTTGTTTGAATAAATGATTGAGGCGTATTCTGGGAACTCTCTGTGTTTAATAATCGGGACAGTGTTATTAAAGTAAATTCGTTTTGTTGCGTATCTTTATCGGTGTAGATGAGAGATACGGATTTTTCAGATGTGCCGTTAAATTCTTTTGGAATAGTCAGTAAATATTCTATACTTCCCGCGGCTAATTGAGATTCTCCGGTTTCTCGGGTTTGAATAGTATTGACCACAAAAAATTTGTTAGCAGATAGTTCCGTCAATAGTTTATTTGATGCAGCGGCATCGGAGTTGTTTATCACGGATATGGTAGCTCCACTGAAATTACCAATTTGAAATAAACCAAATACTATTACCAATAGCAAAGGGAAAAATAGAGCCCAAAACGTGGAATGACGATTCCGAATCATGAGTTTGATGTTCGTTATGGTTAATGGGAGCATTAATTTTCCTGCAGTTCATTCCCTGTCAACTCGAGGAATACGTCTTCGAGTGTAACTGGAGCTATTTCGAGATGAACGAGACTGATCTCATCTTGGACTATGTCGTTCAGAAGCTTGTCTAGCGATTTTGTGTCGTGTTTTAGTTTGATTATATAAGTGTTTTCGGATTTCATTTCTATGAGCGCGTCTAAAGAGTGTAAACTATTAAGCTGTTCTTGTTTGAGCGGCGAATCTACTATAATTTTCACAGAGTATTTATATTCCAAGGTTCCACGTAGTTTGGCAGGTGTATCGACGGCTACTAGCTTACCTTTATCCATTATTGCTAGTCTTTGGCATAATTCTTCAGCTTCTTCCATGTAGTGCGTGGTCATTATCACCGTAATGCCCGCATTATGGATTTCTTGAATCAATTTCCATATATTTCTTCTTGCACGCGGATCTAGACCTGTGGTTGGCTCATCTAGGATGATTATCTCTGGAGTATTAATCAGGCTAGCGGCAATAGTGAAGCGTTGTTTTTCTCCGCCAGATAGTGTATTTACTCTCTGTGTTGATTGGCTAACCAAATCGACTTTATCCAATAACAATTTAGGATCTGATCTAACGCTAGATGGATAAAAACTCGCCAGTAGAGATAATACTTCCAGAAGATTTAGATATTCGTAGTATGCCGACGATTGGAGCTGAACTCCTATGCGACTCTTGATTTGCCGAGAATTTTTGTGAATCGATAGGTTAAATATGTCGACTATTCCAGAATCGGGTTTCTGGATTCCCTCGAGTATTTCGAGGGTAGTAGTCTTTCCGGCACCGTTGGGACCGAGTATTCCGAAGATTTCACCACGGTTTACGTTAAAGGAAATATCGTCAACCGCCGTGAAACCACGGTAAGATTTTGTGAGGGATTCTACCCGGATAGCTTCATCCATGATAACATTGAGAATTATATCACAATCTTTTTAAGGACCTGTTCAAAGCCTTAATGACAACGCTCCTTTCACCGAATAGCTCTGATAATAATATCAAGTCAAAACGGGCTCTTAAGATACTTTCGTTGGTCACTGTAGGATCGGTATTTCTCCTAATGGTATTGGGAGGGGTAGTACGGGTTACCGATTCAGGTCTTGGTTGCCCAGATTGGCCACTTTGCTACGGCAAAGTATTGCCGCCGCTCGAAATGACCGCAATTATAGAATATGCTCATCGGTTTGTAGCTTCTGTAATAGTAAGTCCACTTATTCTGGCAACTGCGGCGATAGCCTGGGTAGCTTTTCGCAAGAAATTATGGCTGATCATTCCTGCTACTCTGGCGATATTTCTTTTGATCATCCAAGCCCTGTTGGGGGCAGTTACAGTGTTACAAGAATTGCCGGGTGAGATCGTAGCAGCGCATCTTTCAGTGTCTCAGCTCTTGCTAGTAACTTTAATTTTAGTGTGTGTCGTAGCATTTCGTGGTCCTCTATCTGTTCGTAGCAAATCTTTGAAGGGCATTAAAATTGACAGACTTCCGGTGTTATTACTAAGCGGAGCTGTTGCAATCTTTGTAGTCATCATTTCAGGATCTGTTGTTACTGCTACAGGAACTACCGCTGCATGCGTTACCTGGCCTTTATGCCAGGGCGAATTATTTCCGAAGGATTTTGCTGCAGCCATACATATGGGTCATAGATTAGCAGTGGCAGTACTTGGATTGTTTATAATGTACGTACTCCATTTAGGCATAAGGAACAGACGATATTCAAAGGCTGTGAAAATAATGTCAATGGCTGTTACTACTGTTTTTATGCTTCAAATTGTTATAGGAGCGGGTACTGTATGGTCAGGTTTCCCGATTTCTCTTCTAGCCATTCACTTGGCTATGGCGACACTGACATTAGGTTCGGCCGCATGCCTTGCTTTTATAACCTTTACTGAGCGAGTCAAGTTGTCAGAGTGATGATGTACGAGTTTTACGCATGATTAATTCAAGCCCTGCATTCGATGCAAATCAAAATAGTGACAACCCCAAAAGGTTTGATCTTGTAAGAGACTTTATCACTCTAACCAAGCCTACAATTATTTTGATGCTGCTTATAACCGCAGCTGGTGGTATGTTCCTAGCCGCGGAAGGTGTTCCTCCTATTGGCATCATGATATTAGTGTTAATAGCCGGATCTCTAGCAGCAGGTGGTGCAAATGCTATAAACCACCAGATGGACCGGGACATAGATGAAATCATGGGCCGGACAAGAAATAGACCTGTTGCGGGGCATCGTATATCTCCGTCAAAGGCCCTAATATTCGGAATATTGCTGAACGTGCTGTCCTTTGGAATTTTTCTGATATGGGTTAACTTACTCGCAGGCCTGCTGACAATGACTGCGACTTTGTTTTATGTATTTGTATATACAAAATGGCTGAAACGTACCACGCCACAAAACATAGTTATTGGTGGCGCTGCAGGAGCTATACCACCTTTGGCGGGATGGGCTGCTGTAACAGGCGGATTGGACCTTCCTGCGGTATATTTATTTGCGATTATATTCTTTTGGACTCCACCTCATTTTTGGGCCTTAGCATTGTTAATCAAGCGGGATTATGCCGAGGCGGGAGTTCCTATGCTTCCGGTTATTACCACAGTTGGCCATACAATACAGCAGATTTTTTATTATACTCTCGTCTTGGTAGGGTTGAGCGTTGTGTTCGCTTTAACCAAAGCTGTCGGGCTAATATATCTAGCATCCGCGCTAGTGCTAGGAGGAATATATATCTGGATGGCGTGGAGACTATCACGGAATCAAACTAACAGCGAAGCTAAGAAAATATATCTTTATTCTTTGCTGTATCTGGCGTTGCTGTTTGCTGCGATAATGGTGGATAGTACTGTACATTGGTAAAGAATACGTTGATAGTGAGTTGTAAACCGTAATGAATTATCCGTATAACCACGAATTCAATTCCGTTGACATGATTAATGACACTGTGCTATCGTCTGTCACTGGTGAAAACTGTCTTATAGTTTTGTGTTCTGTAGGGAGACCCTCAAAATGCGCTTAGCGCCCCCCCGAACTAGCAATAATTCAAATAATTTAATGCCTGAATCCAGGCATAGCTCCACGTTCAGTCGAATTGATAAGTGGCGGTCACTATCAGTTGTTGTGCTGATACTTGGCCTCCTATCGGTTGGCTGCGATTACAATTCTGACATGACTACTTTCAGCACGGCTGGCCCGGTTGCTGCAAAGCAGGCTTTGCTTTTCAACGTATTACTGTGGGTCATGGTAGTAGTTTTCGTACTGGTTGAAGGAGCTCTGGTATATGCTGCGATTAAATTCCGGAGACGTCCTGGAGATCCGCTACCTAAACAAGTACATGGTAATACAGTTCTTGAGATAACATGGACAGTAATACCTACGATTTTAATCTTGGCATTAGGTGTTTGGTCAGTCCAGACATTGTTTGAACTGGATAAACCTCCGGCAGGGTCTGACGTGTTAGAGATCGCGGCTACTGGTCACCAGTGGTGGTTCGAATTTGAATACCCTGATGCTGACGGCAACGGTACTTTTGTTACAACAGCGAATGAGTTGCGTGTACCTGTGAACCGTCCTGTTCATGTAGACCTTCACAGTGACGACGTGTTGCATAGTTTCTGGATACCTCGATTAGCAGGTAAGGTAGACATGGTGCCTACGAGGAATAATCATCTATGGTTCCAATCTGACGAAATAGGTGTATTTCACGGGCAATGTGCCGAATTATGTGGCAGAGCGCACGCTCTTATGAAGTTTAGAGTCCAAGTGTTGAGTGAAGAAGATTATCTTGCGTGGGTGAACGGGTTTGGTCAAGAACCTGAACTGTCCGCTGAAGCAACGCAAGGTCAAGTAGTATTTAATGGTGAAGGTGGATGCGTGGTTTGTCATAGTGCTACGGGCTCAGATTCGCCGGCCACTGTAGACGCACGTGTTCAAGGCTTCTTGGCGGGCAGAGAGTCTCCGATAGCTCCAGGCCCTAATCTTACAGATTTAGCTACTAGAGAGACGTTTGCTGCAGGAATATTGGATTTAAACAGAGAAAATTTGCGTAAATGGATCACTGATCCTGAAAGTGTTAAATCAGGCAACTATATGTCTGGGAGAGCGATGGTTTACCAGACTGAAGACGGTACTACTAAGTTAAATCAAAAACAGGTTTCTCATGTGATCGAGTACCTGTTAAGCTTGAAATAGTTAATCAATTATGTCGTACAACGTAAGTCAAAATGGTCACAATAAGCAGCAGAGGCGTCAATGGCAACGATAACAGACGTTTTGGAAAGACCAGCTAATCCCACAGGTCTGTGGAGCTGGATTACCACTGTCGATCATAAGCGGATCGGCATCTTATATGGTGTCACAGCTTTTTCATTCTTTTTAATAGCTGGTATAGAAGCAGGTATCATAAGGATGCAGTTGGCTGTGCCGGAAAACGGTCTAGTCAGTCCGGATGTATACAACCAAATGTTCACGATGCATGCGACCGCAATGATATTTATGGCGATCATGCCTCTGAGTGCCGCTTTCTTTAATTTTGTTATTCCACTGGCTATTGGAGCCAGAGATGTCGCGTTCCCCAGATTAAACGCATTTAGTTATTGGTCGTTTCTCTTTGGAGCTTTGCTCATCCATTCCAGCTTTTTGTTTGGTCAAGCTCCTGACGCAGGATGGTTTTCATATGCGCCCCTGACGGAAGAACCGTATAGTATCGGAAAGGGCATCGATTTCTGGGCCCTGGGTCTTCAGGTGTTAGGAGTCGCGTCGCTAGCAGCGGCATTTAACTTTGTTGTAACTATCATTAACCTAAGAGCGCCTGGAATGACCCTAATGCGGATGCCGCTCTTTGTATGGATGACGCTGGTGACCTCCATATTATTAGTCCTAGCGTTTCCAGTAATTACTGTTGGATTAATAGAACTTACCATGGACAGGTCATTTGGAACCCACTTCTTCAATACCGTTGGCGGTGGAGATCCATTAATGTGGCAACACTTATTCTGGATATTCGGACACCCAGAAGTTTATATCTTGATATTGCCTGCTATGGGTATTGTTTCCGAGGTCCTGCCTGCGTTTTCAAGAAAACCGCTGTTTGGATACCCTGTGGTAGTTTTCTCGGGAATTGTCATAGGCATAATGGGTTGGGCGGTGTGGAGCCATCACATGTTTACGGTGGGACTTGGCCCTGTCGCAAACTCAGTCTTTACCATAACCACAATGCTTATTGCTGTACCGACTGGTGTAAAAATATTTAACTGGATCGGCACTATGTGGGGCGGGTCTATTAAACTAAATACTGCTATGCTATACGCTATCGGATTCGTCGCGCTATTCATAGTGGGGGGATTGAGTGGAGTATCCCACGCAGTGTCACCGTCTGACGCCCAGCAACAGGATACATACTATATAGTGGCCCACATCCACTACGTGTTATTTGGCGGAGCCATATTTGGTTTATTCACTGGAATATACTATTGGTTTCCCAAGGTGACAGGGAAGTTACTCGATGAAACATTAGGCAAGATTAACTTCTGGTTATTATTTATAGGAATGAACATAACGTTCTTCCCTATGCACTACCTGGGAATGAACGGTATGCCCCGTAGAATTTATACTTATTCCACGGAATATGGATGGGACTTCCTCAATTTGTTGGCTACCGCGGGATACTTTGTTCTATTCGTAGGAATGTTGGTATTTATAGTTAACGTTATACTCAGTGTTAAAAATGGTAAAGAATCTGGCCACGACCCGTGGGATGCTCCTGGGTTAGAATGGACTATCTCATCACCGCCACCTTCGTATAACTTCGCGAAAGTCCCCCAGGTTCTGGGCCAAGATCATTACTGGATTGTCAAACGTCAAGCGGAAGCAGCCGGGACGCCGATCATGGGGCCCGAACCATTCGTGGACCCTGCAACGATCCATATGCCTAATCCTTCCTATTGGCCGATAGTGACTGCGTTTGGTCTTTTGTTATTAGCAGTTGGCTTCCTAATAGAATTCCCATGGCAATATTTAAAGTTTCCGATTCCAATAATCGCCGGATTAGTAATATTCACAGGGGTGATGGGCTGGAGCTTTGAACCAGCTGCTCCTGAAGAACATCACGCCGAAGGTGATCATTCTGAAGAAGGACATCACTAGGAGGGTATGATTTGGCGCACGTAGGTGGACAATTACCTACTTCTGAAGTAGACCACACTTATACGACAACCGGTATTAATCACCGGAAACTACTAATGTGGGTCTTCCTAGGGTCTGACTGCCTATTTTTTGGCTCTCTTATAGCCACATATATGGTATATCGTGGACAGAGCCTAGTAGGTCCGTATCCAATAGATATAATCGATATACCTGTAACCACTATAAGCACTTTCGTTCTCCTATGTAGTAGCTTTGCTATGGTTCAAGCGCTTGCCGCAACTAATAAGAATGACCAAAAAGGGATTCAGATATGGCTATTTGCCACAGCTTTTATGGGCGCTATATTTATCGGATTCCAGATCTACGAATTTAATGCTTTCAGACTTGAAGGTTTATTTGTTTGGACGAATTTATTCGGGTCAACCTTCTTTACTCTGACTGGTTTTCATGGTGCTCACGTTACCCTTGGTATCGTATGGATAATGGTGCTTTTCTTCGTCGCGCGTAAGGGTAAAGTGGGACCACATAACGCACTAGATGTGGAACTTTGCGGTCTTTATTGGCACTTCGTTGATATAGTATGGATTGTCATTTTCACTCTGTTATATCTAGTTGGTGGTTTCGATGCGGGACCTGTCGCTGGTGTTTTAACTGAACCTTCATTATTGTCGTTGTTGGCGTAAGGAGAACGGGACATGAGTAGCGTGCCAGAAACCCAACACGATGAAGGCCGTCATCCAACCTTCAAACAATATGCATTTATTGCGATAGTCTTATTTGTTATAACGGCAATTGAATTCCTGATCATAGTCCCTAAGAGCCTTCAGGGGGCGCCTGTTGTTTTGGCGCCGCTAATCCTGCTGTCAGCTGTAAAATTTGCCATCGTGATCATGTATTACATGCATCTACGGTTTGACCATAAACTACTTAGTATAGTTTTCCTAAGTGGGTTAGTGCTGGCTTTCGCAGCGTTTTCTGCTTTGATGTTATTATTTTCTTCCTTCACTCCTGAACCGAGGGCCTATGCTAAGGCGCATGCAGTACCATTTACCCATGGTGCAGAAGGCCACATGGCCAAAGCAGATGAGAGTGCTCATGGATCGGATTCTGGTGATGCTGAATCGCACTCCGTAGAGGAGACCCAGCCAGCAGAACAAACTAGCTCATCTGCATCAGATGGGATGATTGGCCAAGGCGTATTTACAGGAGTCTCTGGATGTGCCGGATGTCATATGATAGAGGGAGTTCCAGGTGCTGTTGGGCAGTTGGGGCCTGAGTTAACAAACATAGGTACAGTTGCAGCTACGAGAATTGCAGGTACAGAAGCACGGGATTATATTGTAGAGTCGATTAAGAATCCTACTGCCTACCTGGTGGATGGATACGCCCCTATAATGCCCGCGGGTTTGGCAGATCAGATGAGTGACGATGAGTTCAATTCTCTGGTTGATTTCCTGATGTCAAAACAATAAGGCTGAGCTAAATTGATAAAAAAGGACTGCCTCTGCAGTCCTTTTTTTATGTTATCTATCGTATGAAGATTCAAACCCGTCCATGAATGCGCTTCTATCTGATTCGGTAAGTATATTATTCATTAGTTGAAGTCCTTCATTGAGAAATTGTAGATCTCTTGAATATATTTCATCTATCGATATCTTACTGAATTTCTTTTGATAGCTTCTTAGAAAACTGCTAATGTCTTCCGGAGTTGGGTTCATTGCCGTAAACATACGGTAGATTGGCATGGTCCTGACGTAGTTAAATGTTTCTTCCAATGAGAATCTCGGATATCCTTCTAAAGATAAGGATATGCCAAAGTCTATTAACTTAATATTGTTGGTTTGAAGGAGTATTAAATGTGATCGCCTATTGGGATCCGACAGGATGGTGTCGTTGTAGCAGATTCTATTCGTATGAAGCTCGCTTAATGCCACACCCAGATTTGTCCCAATATGCTCTAAGTGAGGTCTTATATCACGGCCTGAGTCGTTATCAGTAATGAAATTACCCGAGATGTATTCCTCTGATAAAAATCCCTGTAATGAATCAAATTGTTTGGGGCCAACAGCAAGTTCACCTGCTAAGGTCGCGACCTTGGCCTCATTTGAGTTTTGTAGAGGTTTTATTACCATGTTAGTTGAGCTAGAGGTTAATATAGCGACTCTTCCTCTAGTTCTCCCACTAAATGTAATATCTGGAGATTTATCACTGAGGTATATCAGATCGTATGCCAAGGGGAAAAAGCCATATACATTGTATTTAACAACAAATGGGTCTATTACCAATTTGCTGTAGAGGTCTGGATGTGAGTTGTTTAACCTGTGAAAAGGCGCTAGATGACTAGGTACTCCGGTGCTTACTGCTAAATTCATAGCCCGAGCATCAGATTTACTCATAAAAGGTAACTTCGATATGGTACTTCTAATAGTACTAAGGTCGTCAGCGGTATAGTTGTTTTTTAATTGCATGGATTAAGTACTTGGCAATGGTTTAACCGCAACAAAGATTCCTGATTCCATTACAAGCTCCAGTATTTCAGTAACTGCGTCCAGATTAAGGGGTCCATAAATGTGAGGGTAAATCTCGCCAGATCGGCTAGGTTCTTCTTTTAAATGAGATGTCAGTCTGTTTGTCTCTATGACCAGTGATAGCATATCGGTACGCCCAGAATACAGGCGATTTGCAACTCTCAAGAGTTGTTCCAAAGTAGCCGAACAATGAAGAAATCCTTCTGTGGCTAGAGTCTCAGCTTCATGCGTACCTTTATCTCTGGATAGTTCCCATTGGCCAAAAGTTATCAGGTGATAGATTGAACTCATATCATTCCTTATTGTTAATTGTTTAACTTATTTTATCTTATGTGATCATCAGTTTATTTAATGTTTTTCGGACCTAGAAAATATCGGTTGGCTGCGATGTCAGCTGATGTTAGTATTGATTGATTATTTTATGGGAGAATGGCTATGCAAGGCGAGCAATTTGACGGTGAATCCCTGTCTTACTTAAATATATATCCTGATGATTACAATCCTGTTGCGAGTTATCCTCTTGTGATTATGTTGCATGGATTCGGAGCGAATATGCAGGATCTTGCTGGACTGACTCCTAATATTTCGAGAACTGGGTATGTTTATTCATGCCCGAATGCTCCAATTCCTTTCCAGTTGGGGCCTGGAGCGGTTGGATATGGCTGGCACCCGCCCAGGACGGAAGCTACTGCAGATGATTATAAACAGACGGAAGATAAGTTGGGTGTTTATTTTGACGAGGTATTCGCCCAGTTTAACGCTGTTCCAGGCAAAATAGTATTACTGGGTTTTTCGCAGGGTGGAGGAATGACTTATAGGTGTGGATTGGGCCATCCGGAGGTATTTGCAGGTTTAGTGGGTCTGAGTGCTTCTCTGCCGGATCCAGAGGCCTTGAGGCCGAAATTACCTGAAAAACGTGACCAGAAGATTTTTATCGCCCATGGTAATGCTGATCCGATGGTGTCTATGGAATCAGCGCAGAACACTATGAAATTTTTAACCTCTGAGGGATACCAACCTGAATACCACGAATATAATATGTCTCATGAAATACCGCCAATGGTTATCAATGATGTAGTCGCATGGCTCGAAAATGTATTACCTCCACTGAAAGAAACCGCTGTTAGTCACGGCCCAGAGGTTAATTAACTTACTTGACAGTATCTGATCAGGGAATATACCATTTCAGTTTGAGGGGTATTCTCCTCCAAGTTCGTGCTCGCTATCTTTAGTGGGGAGCAATTGCCATTGGGGATATAGCTCAAATGGGAGAGCGCGGCGTTCGCAATGCCGAGGTTGGGGGTTCGAGCCCCCCTATCTCCACCATGTGCCCCTGTAGCTCAGGGGATAGAGCGGCGGCGTCCTAAGTCGCGCGTCGGGGGTTCGAGTCCCTCCAGGGGTACCATATACGTAGGAGCGTAGCTCAGTTTGGCCAGAGCGCTGGTCTCCAAAACCAGTGGTCGGGGGTTCGAATCCTCCCGCTCCTGCCACGTTTTTAAGCACAAAAGACCCCCGTTTTAGTGACGGGGGCTTTTTGCATCTAGGGAAAAAGTAAGCATTTGGTAAGCATAATTACAAAAACGTGTAAATTTAGCCTTATCCAGCCATCTCATCATATGAATTGAAGTGATCTTCAAAGGCTTGTATTGCTCCGAACTGTGAGTCAGACATTAAGTGAGCATATATATCTATAGTTATCGTTATATAGTGCTACAGATTGTAACTAACGTCATATATATATTATAATTTATATTATCGATTCGTGGCATAATCGGATAAATCTGCTGGATTACGTTAGGCAGTAGAGTGATAATGTCTAATATTTTTCTACATACTAGAAACAAAAACCATTTCTTAGCAGTTATATCAGCAGGTTTTATCTTGGGGCTACTCTTCGTGCTTCTCGTTTTTCCCTTTTCTGGAGAACAACCGAACCCACGGCCGGCTTATGCCTATGAGGGGAGCGGTGGAAAAGTTTCCGATAGTTCTGATCGTAATGACTCTAGAAGAACATCAGTTATCGGATATGGAGGAGGGGTGCCTAAGCAGATTGAGATTGAATCATACAACAATTACAACAGTAGTGATAATAGCGAAATTATGATTGGATACGGTGGCTCTCTTCTAGAAAATGGACATGGGGCCTTGGGTGTTTTAGAAGACTCAATAGATATATTAATTGATCGCCTAGATGAATCAATAGATGAGTTTTCTATGGTCAGTGATCCTGAACATAATTTCAGAAAATTTAATACTCCGTTTACTATCACTGGACAAGAGCTATTTACTGCCAGGAACTCTGTCATTAGACGACTGGTCTCCGAACCACTATGGGCTGGCGAGAATCTTGAATATGTAAAATCAATATCAAATCTAGAAATGAGCAAATTGCGACATTCAAATAATACCAATGACTATGACTTTTTCGCCTACGGGGGTATGTCCATAACCGTGACCGTAGATCAAAACATGCAACATTTTATAAATGACCTGCAAGTAAGTGGATATTGTGAAAACGGTGGCGACGTGTGCTCAGTTGCAGTCGATTTTCGGAAGGCATCTCGCTCGGAATCTCCGAACTAATTATCTCCCATGACACTACCTACCCTCATATAGAGGGGTGGCTACGTCCAACGGGGTCGGCAAATTGACGGCCATTTGACGGCCATCTTATTACATCATCCTGATCTTTAATGAATCTCTATGGTCTAACAGTAGGAGGGATCCCCGACTAGAATAACCCTCAATGCACCTGTAAATTACTGCGTGATTCTGACCACTTGGGACTCCAAAACCAGTGGTCGGGGGTTCGAATCCTCCCGCTCCTGCCACGTATTTAAACACAAAAGACCCCCGTTTTAGTGACGGGGGATTTTTGTTTTAGGGGTTTTGATGGCCAACACTCCATCATGTAGAGCAGCGGATAAGACACGACGTGCAGATGAACGCAAGAAAGCCCAATCTAACTAAACAACTGTCTTGTCATCCATTTCGGTGTTTCAGATACTAATTATCGCTCGTGAGACTACTTACCACATATAGAGGGGTGTATTTGAAAACGCTATGGCATTTTAACTATCTAATCCATACGTTCTAGCGAATAGAGGATGTCAACACTATTGTTCTCTTCATTCCATTGAGTAATCTCCGGAGAACTCATGAAGGTTTGCATCGCTTCAAAATCGGTAACGTTGAGCATGATAATGACTTCATTGTCATTTACCACACCAACTTTAAAATCTGAGGCGAACTTCTTCATATCATCTTCAAAGCTACTAAAGGTTTCCATGAATTCTGCTACTGAACAGCTAAACGTAGAATTGGCGCAAAGGTTCATGATAAGACTCCTATTATTTTTACTTTTGATAGTAGTTACTAATAATATAGACAAATACTGTAAGTAGCTATGGGTTATTCAGAGACTAATTATCGCCCGTGTGAGACCACCTACCACATATAGGGGGGTGGCTACGTCCAACGGGGTCGATAAAAGGGACTAAAAAGGGACCAAAGTTTCTGGATAGGTAAGACTGTCTAAGACTAAGGAAATATAATCCCCTGACAATTCACGCACTAGATAGTCCTAAACAATACCTACTTAATCCTTGCTGATAATCGATCCACTAAACTCTAAAACCAGCGGTCGGGGGTTCGAATCCTCCCGCTCCTGCCACGTATTTAAGCACAAAATACCCCCGTTTTAGTGACGGGGGTATTTTGTTGGAAAAAGGGATTTTTCTGCAAGAGCTATATTCTCTAGAGGTTATATGAACCAGTTGTAGACCCCTTTAGTTAGCAGTAATATGTCGGCATGAACATCGGGTAATAATTATATTATTAATAGCTGTACTAATATCGGCGTGGTTGATTCCCAGTTTAACCAGATTGCCTGAGGATAACATTCAAGCAAACATTTAATATCTGAAAGACAGTAAGCCACAGAAACAAACGCGCAAACCTTATCAAGAGACATATACAACGACATTAGGAGGTCAAATGTTAGGAATAGCTAATATTTTTAGAATTTGCGGGGTTATTCATATATTCATTGCATTGGGATTGTTCGTATCTATCTCGATTTTTTCGGTATGGTTGCCAGATGGCGCTACAGTGAACCATGTAGGCACAGGAAATATACTAGGTGCGCTCATCCTAAGTCATGGAGTAGGTATTGGTATTCTGCTTATTCTTTCCAGTTTTATTAAAGACGTATC
>Ga0315338_1002429_pt1 | contig 18487 bp, 19 predicted proteins | sample ASW8metaG_FD_204518 | JGI IMG/M metagenome (GOLD analysis project Ga0315338, IMG submission 204518) | Ammonia-oxidizing marine archaeal communities from Monterey Bay, California, United States - ASW #8 | ecosystem: Environmental > Aquatic > Marine > Coastal | place: USA: California | collected... | reverse complement strand
TGACACGTCTACTCGATTCGCCCGAGATCGCGGAACCGGGCGGCGAGCGGCGTGAAATGACCGTTATGTTCATCGATTTAAAAGGCTTCACGTCGATTTCCGAAAAATTAAGCCCTAACGACCTTGTCCGGATGATGAACCGGTTCTTCAATCATATGACCGCGGCGATCGCCGAGCATGACGGTGTCGTGGACAAGTTCATGGGGGACGCCGTCATGGCGTTCTGGGGACCGCCATTCACCGCGCCGGACGCACATGCGGCTCTGGCGTGCCGAACGGCGCTGGATGCCCTGTCGCGGCTGGATCATTTTCGGGAAGAAGTCGTGCTGGAGTTGGGCGATCAAGCTCGTGACCTCGATATCGACATTCGGATCGGCATTTCAACCGGTGAAATGATTGTCGGCACTGTCGGTTCGGATGCGTCGAAAAGTTTCACGGTGATTGGGGACCCGGTCAATCTCGGCTCGCGGCTGGAAGGCGCCAACAAGGCGTACGGGACTCACATACTGGTTGGCGGCGATACGCGCGCGGCAATCTCTGATGGCGATTTGCTGTTCCGGGAAATTGACCTTTTGCGGGTCAAGGGGAAGATACAGCCTGTCCGTATCTTCGAGCTTATTTCGCCGGATGGTGGACTGGATCCTGCAGCGTGCCGTGAGTTCGAACGCGCGCTTTCCGACTATCGCGCCCGAGATTGGGATAAGAGCGAAGCGGCGTTCAACGTCGTCAATGCCGCTGCTGGCGACGATCCTCCGTCGCAGGTTTACGCTGAGCGCGTCGCCCATATGCGGAAATATCCGCCGCCGGATGATTGGGACGGCGTTTGGGTGCTGGAGGAAAAATAGCGTAGGTGGCGTTAGCACCGTTAAAATTTGCCTGATACTAACCGCAATCGTTCTGTTCGGTTTGTAACTTTTCTACCGACTCGGTGCTCTAAGGGAATGGAATGGCATTCCTAAATTGCGGGAGCGAGTTCGAATGACGATAGGTTTGGCAATTTTGGCCACATTCGTGGCTGGTTTCGCGTTAATCGCAAAGCGCCTTTCATCTACGATCTTGACCGCGCCAATAATATTTATCGGTTTAGGAATCGCCCTGTCGACGAGTGGGCTTCTTCCGCCGGAAAAGATTGAAGGCGGCCTGCACCTGGTCGCCGAAGCCGCGCTAATCCTTCTTTTGTTTCTTGATGCAGCCCAGGTCGATCTTGGCGCGCTGCGCCGTGATCATGTCTGGTCTTCGCGGATGCTTGCAGTCGGGCTGCCATTGACGATTGTCATTGGGACGCTAGCCGCATGGCCGTTCCTACCCGGCTGGCCGCTATGCGCGCTCGCACTGGTCGCATCGATCCTTGCGCCGACGGATGCCGCATTAGGCCAGGCGGTCGTCAGCAATGATCAGGTTCCGGTGAATTCGCGCCGCACGTTAATCGTAGAGAGCGGCCTTAACGACGGTTTGGCGCTTCCGGCAGTCCTGTTGTTCGCCAGTCTTGCAGCGCAGGAAATTGATCGGGAAAATATCGACTGGCTCCTGTTAGGCGCCAAACAATTGGGCCTAGGACCGCTCGTCGGGGCGGCCGCCGGTTATGTTGGCGGCGCGGCGCTTATTTGGGCACAGAGACACGATCTCACATCGGAAGCGTTCGAAGGTATAGGGGCTGTTGCATTGGCCGCTTCGGCCTATTTCGTTGCCGTTCAGATTGGTGGAAACGGATTCATTGCCGCGTTCGTCGCGGGACTGTTCTTTGGGAACGTACTCAAGGGTAGATGTAAGTTCGTTTATGAATTCACCGAAAGCGAAGGGCAAATACTCACTTGGGGTGCCTTCTTCCTGTTGGGGGCGGTGCTTGTGCCGGAAGCGTTGAAGCATCTCACGCCTGAAGTACTCGGACTTATCTTGGTCAGCCTGTTCGTTGTCCGTCCCACGGCGATTTGGTTATCGCTCCTTGGGACTCGGGCGTCTGTTACAACACGTCTATTTTTTGGATGGTTCGGGCCGCGCGGTTTGGCTACAGCACTTTTCGCACTGCTTGTCGTGAAGGATATCGGGCCGGAATTGGCCGAACCGGTGCTCCATATCGCGGTAAACGCTGTTTGGATCAGCGCGTTGCTGCATGGGCTGACGGCGGCCTTTGGTGCGAAAATGTATGCAGCCCGGATCGCAAGCATAGGTGATTGCGCAGAGTTGGAAGCGGTTGAGCGGTCGGCAAAGCTGTTACCTGGATCGACATTGTCCAAAAACTCACACGGACGACAGGGATAAGACGACATGCGGCGATCAAGCCGATCTTTCGTCGCATAACTGGCAGTTTTGATAGGTATTTCAGGGCGCCTACCGGGAGGGATTGAGCGCGCCCTTGCTGACGAGCCAGACGTAGGCGAGGCGAACTGTTTTTTCGATACTCTCCGGGCGATTGCCGTCGATATGGGCGCCTTCGACATTGAGTATAGTTTTGGGTTCTGGTGTCAGATCATGGAGACGTGAGACGCTTTCCGGCGGCAGCCTTTCGTCATTTTTTCCATTGATCAGCAGGAATGGCCCATTGATTTCCGGCAAGTGCGCTTCGGGTTCAAGTGGTTTCAGCATCAACCAGATGAACCACGAGGTTACGGTCCGCAGCCATCCGGGCGATATTTTCAAATTCGCTTCCGCAAGAGCTTGAATGTCCACGCCGCCATAAGCGATCACCGATGGTCCATCGATTTGCCCCGTTGCGGAAGCGCGCCGCCGAATAACCGGCAGTACCACCGCGCCCAGGCTTACGCCGGCGAGGCTGATCCGGTTCGCGTCGGTCCAAGTCTGACGCCGTATCCAGGCCAATAGGCCAGCGACGTCATTCGGCATGCGATAGGCTACGCGGCGAGCGATAAGCGTGCGCTCGAATATGCCCGCTGCTTTCCATTCTTTTGCATCGTACGGATAATCGTACGAAATTATCGCATTCGGACCAGGTTCCGGAATGCGCTCTAAATTGTGGTGAGCGCTGCGAAATCCTGAAATTACGACCAGGGCGGGAAACTTCTCGCCGGAATCTTTGCCGAACTCCCCCTTCGGGAGACTGACAGAAAAAGTAACCGGCCGGTTATCAGGGTCGACGAGACGAACGTCCTGAATTTCACGCTTCCCGCTTGCGTCAGCGGAAATTGTTGCCGACGCTTGACGATACAATGGGAGGGGGTCACGTATTTGCGCGTCAGGACTCCAGATCGCGAGCCATAAGGCGACAGACGCGGCAACCGCGAGGGCGCCGCCCAAAAACAGGAACTCGAACCTTTTGATCAATCGCATCGTACCGGACTATACCAGGGTCCCTTTGTCTATGGAGCAGGTTCATGGCCGGAACCGATAAAACACGCGCGGAATCGACTACCGAAGGTCCGGCAATCATTCTTGTCGAGCCGCAAATGGGCGAAAACATAGGAATGGCGTCGCGCGCTATGCTGAATGCCGGTCTTGCCGATTTGCGTCTGGTGCGGCCGCGGGACGTATGGCCAAACCCAAAAGCCCGTGGCACTGCCTCCGGCGCCGATGTCGTGATCGATGGGGCGCAAGTGTTCGAATCAACGACCGCGGCGATTGCCGATCTCACAACGGTTTATGCGGCAACGGCGCGCCCTCGTGACATGATCAAGCCCGTATTGACGCCGCGTCGGGGCGCGGACGAAATGAGAAGTGCGGTTCGCAACGGCGAGAAAGTCGGAATCTTGTTCGGAGGAGAAAGGGCTGGCCTGGAAAACGATGATATCGCTCTGGCCGACACCGTATTGCAAGCGCCACTCAATCCGGCATTCAGTTCGCTCAATCTCGGTCACGCCGTCTTAATCATGACCTATGAGTGGTATCAGGCAGCCGACGAAACACCGCCGATGCAGCTTCCTGAAGGACGGACCCAGGAGGCGACGAAGGGAGAATTGGTGAATTTCTTTGAGCGCCTTGAATCGGCACTCGACGAATGCGGATTTCTGCACATTAAGGAAAAGCGACCAATCATCGTTCGTAATATCCGTAATATATTTCAGCGCGCGCACTTGATGGAACAGGAGGTCCGGACGCTGCATGGAATCGTGTCCTGCCTTACGCGGACCAAATCTGACGGAGAAATTTGACGCGAGGTCGAAATGTCGATTGCTATGGAAATCCGTGAGGGCGATTTGGAAGGTCCAGAAGTCGCTCTGCTGCTACAGGCACATCTGGACACGATGGCGGCGCATTCACCGCCGGAAAGTATATTCGCATTGGATTTGGACGCGCTACGCGGCCGCGATATCACATTTTGGAGCGTATGGGAGGCATCCACGCTTGTCGGCTGCGGCGCGTTGCGGGAGTTGAATGTGCGGCATGGCGAGATTAAATCCATGCACACCGCGGCGGAACACCGTGGGAAAGGCGTGGCTCAGGCATTGCTCACGCATATCATCGAAGAAGCGAACATCAGGACTTATTCGAAAGTCAGCCTGGAAACCGGCTCGGCGCTGGCGTTTTCACCGGCACGTATGCTGTATTCGCGCAATGGCTTCCGGGAGACGGGGACCTTTGGCGAGTACGTCGCAAACCCCTTCAGCGTATTTATGGACCTTGATTTGAAGGGCCATCCCCGCGTTTGACATCGGCTCCCGAAACCCTATACTCCCGCGCGATTCCGGGCATGAGGGCAATGACCCCGTCCGTTTTGGACTGACCGGGACAACAACAACACCGACAAATGAGCGGGATATATAAAGATGTCAAAACGTTTGAGTTCGAAGTACAAGATCGACCGGCGTCTCGGAGTGAATCTCTGGGGACGCCCCAAAAGCCCCATCAACACACGCGACTATGGTCCGGGCGAACATGGCCAACGCCGCCATAAGCCGTCCGATTTCGGGACGCAGTTGATGGCCAAGCAGAAATTGAAGGGCTATTACGGCAATATCGGCGAGAAGAAATTCCGTCGCTATTACGAGGAAGCAGTGCGTCGCCGCGGCGACACCGGTGAAAATCTTATCGGACTGCTGGAACGCCGCCTCGATGCGGTGGTCTATCGGGCCAAGTTCGTGCCGACCGTCTTCGCCGCGCGCCAATTCGTCAATCACGGTCATATCCTGGTCAATGGCATACGCGTCACGATCCCGTCCTATCAGGTGAAGGACGAGGATGTCGTCGAGGTGAAGTCGAAGAGCCGCGAATTGCCACTTGTACTGGAAGCGATGGGATCGGTGGAACGGGATCTGCCGGACTATGTTTCCGTTGATTACGGCAAGATGACCGCGACCTACATGCGCGCGCCGGGACTTGCAGACGTACCGTATCCAGTTCAGATGGAACCGAATCTGGTGATTGAGTTCTATTCGCGATAATCAATCAGAAAAAATACAAAAAGCCGTCTAATGAGTAAGTTAGGCGGCTTTTTTTATGCTCTAGATTGACCTAAACCGGCCGCGAACCCATGGTGTTAATGCGGTAGATCGTCCGGTGCTGATCCGCCGGCAGCACGTCCGTCGTCGCGTGGTGCATGGTGCAGCGATTGTCCCATAGCAGAAGATCGCCGGCCCGCCATTTGTGCCGATATTGGAAACGTTGCGCGGTGCAGTGTTCGAACAGCGAAGCGAGCAATGCGTCGCTCGCGGCATCGTCCATGCCGACGACGCGCCGCACGCCCGACGAGAGCCCGGGGAAAACGTAAATCGATTTGGCGCCCGTTTCCGGATGGGTGCGCACGACCGGATGAACAACCTCAGGCGTGGCGCGCCGTTGCGCTTCGTCCAGGATACGCCAGCGGCCCTCAGGATGGTCGCGGTCTTTGGTGTGGCGATAGTGGTGCAAGGCCTGCAACCCATCGAGACGTTGTTTGGTGTCCTCCGGCAAAGCACGATACGCGGCGGCCAAATCGATGAACATCGTGTCGCCGCCCTCTTCAGGCACTTCGATCGCGTATAGCAGGGTGACGTTGGCGGGAACCGGTTTGTAGGAGTAATCCGAATGCCAATGCGAGCCCGCGTCGCGAATTCCCTTCGGTCGGCCTAGCTCCGTCCGATTCGACAGGACCGTAATGCCGGCAAACTCTTCATGGTGATACATCGTAACGGTATGCGGCTCGACTTTACCGAATCGTTCGCCCAGTTCGTGGAACTGCCGGGCTGACAGGGCTTGGTCGTGAAAGCAAAGTACTTTGTGATCGAGATAGGCCGCGTGAACATCGTCCCAAGCGGAATGCAAGTCAGTGGCGAGGTTGATGCCTGCGATATCGGCGAAAAAGAATTCGCCCCGCGGATGCACTGCCAATGCAGCGGTATGCGTCGTATTCATCCCGTTATCCCGTATGGTGCGGCCCAACCGAGTCCGGCCCGCGTCTCGCCCTTCGGTCGATATTCGCAGCCGATCCATCCCTCGAAGCCCAATTCGTCGATCACGTCGAACAGGTAGGGGTAGTTGACCTCTCCAATGTCAGGTTCATGGCGATCCGGGACCCCGGCAATTTGGAAGTGGGCGACTCTGTCGATATTGGCGCGGATCTTCATCGCGACGTCGCCTTCGACAATTTGGCAATGGTATAGGTCCATCTGAAGGGCAGCATTCTCGGCGCCGACGCTATCCAGCGTGGCAATTCCATCGGCCTGACGATTGAGATAGTAGCCCGGAATGTCGCGAGGGTTGATCGGCTCCAGTAGGACAGTAATACCAAGGGGGGCAGCGCGTTCAGCCGCGAGGCGCACGTTTCGGACATAGGTGCTCTGGCAGGCATAGGGGTTGGCGTCTTCCGGCGGGATGCCGGCCATGACGTGCAGCAAGGGACAACCGATGATTTCCGCATATTCCAAGGCCTTGTCGATCAGCCCTTCGAAATCGGCTTCGCGGCCGGGTAGGGCGGCCAGGCCCCGGTCGCCGGTTTCCCAGTTGCCAGGCGGTAAGTTGAACAGGGCGTTTTGTAAACCGTTATCCCGCAGAGCCTGCGCGATCGTCTCGGCCGGATGATCGTAGGGAAACAGATATTCGACGCCCTTGAAGCCGGCGTCCGCCGCCGCGGCGAAACGCTCAAGAAACGGCAGTTCCGTGAACATCATGGAGAGATTGGCGGCGAGATTGGGCATCGGTTAGTCCTTCGGGAAAATACGGTCCAGCTCTTCGATCTGCGCGTCGGTCAGGACACGCGGATTGTGGGCATGAAGCAACAGATGAAGTTTGGCGGTCTCTTCGAGTTCTTCCGCCGCGTAGACGGCGGCCTCAAGCGATTTGCCGGCGACCACCGGTCCGTGATTGGCCAGCAGGACGGCGCTGTGCTTGCCGGCGAGGCCTCGGATTGCATCGCCCAATCCTTCGTCGCCTGGCCGGTAATAGGGGATAAGGGGAAGACGCCCGATCTTCATGACGTAGTAGGCGGTTAGTGGCGGCAGGACATTCTCGGGATCGATGTCGGGCAGGCAGGAGACAGCGACGGAATGCGTCGAGTGCAGATGCACGATCGCGCCGGCGCTACCACGCTCTTCATACATGGCGCGGTGTAGAAAATGTTCTTTCGTGGGCGCATCGCCGGACACCAGGCTGCCATTCTCGCCAAGTTTCGAAATCCGTGCTGGGTCCAGATTTCCCAGGGAGGAACCGGTTGGTGTCATCAACCAGCCATCCTCTGTACGGACACTGATATTGCCGGAACTACCGCCGGTCAGGCCGCGATCGAACATGGATTTCCCAAAGCGCGCGATCTCTTCGCGCAGCGCGTTCTCGCTCATGATAGTTGTCCGAATGCCTTGGTAAAGAAATTGGGAGCGCCAAAATTGCCGGACTTGAGCGCCAACAGCAATGGGTCGTCACCCAGACTCGCCGTCCAGGGGACACCGGGGTCGATCTCCGGCCCGATCCGCAGGCCGGTAATAGCCAGGCCGCCTACGACGGCGCCCGACGTTTCGCCACCGGCTACGATCAAGCGCCGTACTCCCGCATCGACCAGGCCACGCGCGATAGCGGCCATCGCGTCTTCGACCAGGACGCCCGCCCGCTCGGTACCGAGCGCTTCCTGCGCCTTCCGTACCTCTTCCGGGTCGGCCGAGGCATAGATCAGGACAGGGCCATGAGACAGCTTCGGAGACGCCCATTCGAGTGCCTGCGCAACAACGTTGGCATCCGCCGCCAAAGCCATCGCATCGATCTTAAGTGTCGGATGGTTTTCCGACATGATGTGGATCTGCTCGCGTGTCGCGCGGGAGCAGCTTCCCGCTAAAACGGCGGCATGCCCCGGGATATCGGGCAATTGGTCGGCGGGTTCCGTCGAATCTAATAATCCCATTCTGCGAAAATTCGCCGGCAGGCCGATCGCGACGCCGGATCCGCCGGTAATCAACGGCATATCCGCACAAGCTTCGCCAATCGTCATGAGGTCGGCATCGTCCAGTGCATCGACGATCGCGAACCGGGCACCCTCTTCGCGCAACCGTGAAAACGCGTCCTGCGTGGCAGATGGGCCGCGGCGCACCGTATCGTAGTCCACGAGGCCCACTGTACCTTGCGATTGGCTGTCCAGCACGCGAACGAGATTTGCGTCCTTCATCGGGGTTAGGGGATGATCCTGCATGCCGCTCTCATTGAGCAGGACGTCGCCGACGAAAAGATAGCCCTTGCAGACGGTGCGTAGATTGCGCGGAAAGGCGGGGCAAGCGATCGAAAAGTCGCTGCCAAGTGCATCCAGTAGCGCCTCGGCGACCGGGCCGATATTACCCGCGTCGGTCGAATCGAACGTCGAACAGTACTTAAAGAAAAATTGCCGGCAGCCCGCCTCGCGCAGCCATTCCAGCGCGCCCAGAGATTCCGTAATAGCGTCTTCGATCGGTGTGGTTCGGGATTTCAGCGCGATAACGACGGCATCCACGTTTGGAGCATGCCCCGACGGCACGCCGATCATCTGCACGGTCCGCATCCCCTCCCGCACGAGCGTGCCGGCAAGGTCGGTCGCCCCGGTAAAGTCATCCGCGATACAACCCAATAAGACGCTCATGAGGGGCCTCGTCAGCCGGCGAAGGGACTGATATCGCCTTCTTTGCTCTGCGCGAACTGGATTTCGATGTGATTACCATCGGGATCGTGCAGGTTGACCTGACGGATCTCGACGTCCGGCACGATCGCAATATCGTACGCGATTTTCATCTCGCGCAGGATCTCTAGGAAGGATTCCATCTCCTCGCCGCGGAAGGCTAAATGCTCGATCTGAAAGGATTTTGGGTCGCGCGGCCGCTTGACCTCGACCAAATTCACCGCAGCCTTACCGCCGGAATAGTGCCAGGTCCCGTCGAATCCGCGGAACGGCTGTCTCGGTCCTTTCTCTAGACCCAACGCGTCCTCGTAGAAACGTGACATGTCGGCCAAATTTGCCGTCTGTAGATTAACGTGATCGAGGTAGGGGAAGGGCATGAACGCTCTCCTTCGGTCGCGGTCTGATTATGCGTCGAACGGGACGCAAATGCTAACCCTCAGGGCCAGTCTTTGGATTGCCGGCGCATGTAAAATCATCGAGGACCAGTAAAAGGACTACTTCCGGAGCAGCCGCCAAAGAGTTGTTTGATCTGGGAATCCGGTCATTTCGTATTCGAGGTCGGACTGGAACGCGATGATCGCAGATTTCGTCCGGTCCGTGAATTTGCCGTCTATTTCGCTTTTATAGAGACCGCGCTGTTTCAACGCCTCCTGTATCCGCCGAATTGTCTCGCGATACAGGGCCGTCTTGCGATCGCCATCCTTTATCTCGACGCGATTCGAACTGTTCTTCAGGCGCTTCGGATCGAGCTTGCCGATCATCGCACTGATTACGCCGTACAAGCGGTCGCCCGGGTTGGACTTGCAATGGTTCTCCATGATGCGAAGCAGTAGTTCCAGGGACTCGAAAGATGTGACGTCGAACGTTTCCTTCGAGTACTTGTTGTGCGCGGAGAGATAGCCCTCCAGCCAACCACCGATCATGTAGTATATGTTCGAGCGTTTTTCCCTCTCCAGAACATAGACCTTACAGGGCAGGAACCCTGCACCTTTCATCGCGAATTGTCCCGTATCGTCGGCGGCTCGGAGCGGTAATGCATGCAGAACAATTCCACTCAAGAGCAGGCAGGGTAAAAAAACGCGCATATCGGAATTTCTCGGCAGTTCAAAATAAAAACGGTAGCGAAGACGACATTGTGTCGCTTCGCTACCGTCCTTACAACACAATCACGCTGCGGACGTTGTATTTCTGCGCGCCGTGATTACGATAGTTTGGCCAAACACCTTTCGGCGCCGAAGTGCGAGAAGGAGGCCTAACCCGACGAGGAACAGAATCAGCGTTCCCGGCTCGGGTACACTGGCGCTGTTCGATATCTGTCTGCCACTTTCATCGCTTGGTGCTGTGGAGCCGTCGATAAAATCGATTATAAAACTCGGCGCCTGCAATGCGTTGAAGCCGATTAGCGGAAACAGTTTGTTGAAGAGGTCCGGCGTATCGAACAGATCGACGGCCTCATCGAGAACGTTGCCAATCCCAAAGCTGGTTTCGCCGATACCGAGGAACGGCAAATCGAAGTTGATCTGCAGCAGATCTATAATGAAAGCAAGATCGAAGTCCAGCAAAGTGCTGTTCTCCAGATCGGCGTCGATGAAGAACGTCGGTGTCACTAACGTCGTATCCGCTAAGAATGTGATGTCCGGCAGGTCATCCCATGCGCCCTGGAAGAAGTTCACCAGTTCGCCGGCGATCATTACAAATTCGTCGAACACCAATTGGACGAATAACGTCGGTGTCAGCTCGAAATCCTGCTGCAAATCGACGGTCGGTCCCATTTCCACGTTGATGATGTCGAATCCGAGGCTTCCGTTGGGTGGAATGTCGATACTCGAACCCAGGAGGCCAGGGACGCCCGCCGCCGCTGTGACGATCTGGTCGATGTCGACCAGCAGGTCGACAAGATCGTCCTGTCCGGTTGCCTCAAGTTTGTCGCCCGCTGCATTTAGGCCACCAGACGCGTCCGGTTGCGGCAGATGAAGCGTAATCGTGGCGAAACCGCCGGCAGGCAGGCTGACGGGGAAGCCATCTGCTTCGCTCGGCAATCCAAAAAAGGACGGGTCTTCGCCGAGAAGCAGGATTCCGCCCTCTCCGTCCTCGTTGAAGGAAAGGATCGGCGCGCGTTCGTTGATATTGAACGACTCGTTGAAAAGTTCTGCGCAGCCCAGGGCGATCAGGCAACCTTCGCCGGAAACCGAGCCCGACAGTTCCATGATTGCATCGACCGATAGTTCGATTGTCGGGAACGTCGTATCCAACGAGCTTGAGGCGCCCAGCGCGCTATCCGGGTTGAAATTAAGGGTCGCTCCCGGTGCCAGTCCCGTTGTATCGGGAATATCGAAGTTCGCTTGGTAGGCCACAGTGGCGTCAACCGAGCCGCTGTCAATTTCGACGCCAAGCTCAAGCCCGAGACGGCCGTCCGTCGTTCCATCTATGGCAACGCCGGTGCGGGTATCGCCTATGTCTAGCGTGGATGGCGGTGCTGATCCCAATGCCAGCACTGGAATTCGCCCCGTTTGGCCATTCCTGCAGGCGGTAGAAGATGCCACCAACCGACATGCCGCAAAGGCAACATCATACGCGGCGCGCCGCGCAATATCCGCCAGTCTTGCAATACCGCAACCAATGTCAAATCTACCGCAGGACCGAACACCAGGTCTTGAACCAAGACGCGCGACGGGCAAGCGAAAGGATTGTCCATTGATGCAGGCGCTAGACGAAGCGACCAGCCGACACGCCGCAAAGGCGATGTCGTACGCAATCCGCGCGGGGTTGGGGATCAACGTGTCCTCGTCTCCTACGATGAGGTCGAGGTTGACATTTGCGTCTTGCCATTGGACGCCGATGAATTTGGTCTCGTCCAGTTGAAACGAACTGCCGGTATCCCACATGCTTTGGCCGTTGGTTTCGAACGTAAGGTCGTATTGAGCCGGTACGGCATATGCGGATGTCGCAAAAAGCGCGGTAACCGCTGTGACGATAGTCCAGTGTAAAAATTTCACCCCATTCTCCCTCATCCGGAAAGCACGCTTCCGGGTACGCAATGTTGCACGCTACAGCATTCGGAGAGAGTTATGCAAAATTCGGGCCACTGGTTAATGTTTAGTTAAAACAATGAGTTAACCGGATTGGTGGAATTCGAGCAGTCCTGAATTGTAAAGTATTCCGACACAATATTCGGGCATTCAACGTAAAATGGTAGTCAAGTTAATGAAAATTAATGATTAATTAATGAATTTCATAAATTTCAAAAGTGTAAAAAATCCCGACACTATCTTGTTTAAGGTGTCGTAATTGGGAAATATTCGATCGCAAGGGCAAAAACGAAAAAGGCCGCCCTGGGACGGTCTTTGACACTTATCAAACTCGTGGTCAGGCGGCGCTTTGCATCTCAATGCCGCTGTTTTGCATCAACTCACCGAGTTCTCCCGTCTCGTACATTTCACGCACGATGTCGCAGCCACCGACGAATTCGCCTTTGACATAGAGTTGCGGGATAGTTGGCCAGCTTGAGAATTCCTTGACGCCTTGCCGAATGCCCGAATCCTGTAGCACGTCGACGCCTTTGAATTTCACGCCGAGCAAGGTCAACGCTTGCACCAGGGCGGCCGAAAACCCGCATTGCGGAAAAACGGGTGAACCCTTCATGAAAAGGACGACATCATTGTTGTCGATGTCTTCCTGGATACGTCCGAAGACTGGATTGTCACTCATTGAATCTTCCTTCCATCTAGATTCGCTTCACTACCGACTACGCGGTTTCCGGCACCGATGTCTGCAGCGCGAGCGCGTGTAATTCATTACCCATACGGCCCTGCAGCGCTTTATAGACCATTTGATGCTGTTGCACGCGGGATTTTCCCTTGAACTCTGCCGACCGGACATAGGCGGCGTAGTGATCACCATCGCCGCGCAAATCTTCGATCTGTACTTCCGCGTCCGGGAGAGCCTCTTTGATCATCTGCACGATGTCCGACTGGTTCATTGCCATTTTCGCTCTCCCCTCGGACTGCCGCTTCTACTGTGCCGCCATGTAATCAGGCAACCACATCTCGTGTGCTGTGCGCAACTCGTCAACCGATATGGTATGCGTGCCGTCGATTGTCAACGCACTGCCGCCTGTGCGACCGATTACCGACGCCGTAATGCCGCTAGCCTTCGCTGCGCCAAGCATCGCTTCTGGCTCCGCCGTGGTCAATACGTAGCGCGCTTGGTCCTCTCCGAAGAGCCAACTATCGAGCGGCATATTGAGGCGTGGCGCTTCCAAGATCGCGCCAATAGCGCTGGCGAGAGCCATTTCCGCGATGGCGACGATAAGGCCGCCGTCCGAAATGTCGTGACAAACGGTTGCGGACCCGGTCACGATCTGCGACCGGACGAAATCGCCGTTGCGGCGCTCCGTCGCCAAATCGACCGGCGGCGGTGCGCCTTCTCGGCGACCGTGGATCTCCTGCAAATAAGACGATGCGCCGAGCCATCCGGTCGTTTCGCCAATCAGCACGATTGATTCGCCTTTTTCTGTGAAGGCAATGCGCGCCGTTTGCGCCAAATTGTCGACAAGACCGAGTCCGCCGATGACCGGGGTTGGCAGGATCGCCTCGCCGCTGGTCTCGTTGTAGAAGGAGACGTTGCCTGAGACGACCGGAAAATCGAGCGCCGAAGCAGCGGCGCCAATCCCCTTAACGCAGCCGACGAATTGACCCATTATCGGGGGGCGTTCGGGACTACCGAAGTTTAGGTTGTTGGTCAGCGCGAGCGGCTTTGCACCGACTGCAATAAGATTGCGCCAAGCCTCCGCAACGGCTTGCTTGCCGCCGGTTTCCGGCTCGGCATAACAGTAGCGCGGTGTGCAGTCGGTCGTGATCGCCAATCCGCGGTTGGTGTTGTGAATTCGAACTATGGCCGCATCGCCGCCGGGCCGGTGCGCGGTATCCGCCATAACCATGTGATCGTACTGCTCCCAAATCCATCGGCGCGAGCAATGGTTTGGTTTAGAGAGCAATTTTTTCAGTGCTTTGAGTGGCGCGTCGGATGCCGCAATGCCGTCAGGCGCAACCGGCTCCCGCACGGGTGTCGGTTCCCAAGGACGGTCGTAGACCGGCGCCGCATCTACCAACGGCGAGACGGGTATGTCAGCGACCGTTTCATTGTGCATCTTCAGCAGGACGCGGCCGGAATCGGTTACCCGGCCGATGACCGCAAAATCCAATTCCCATTTTTCGAAGATCGCCCGCGCTTCCGCTTCACGGCCCGGCTTAAGGACCATAAGCATGCGTTCCTGGCTTTCCGACAGCATAATTTCGTATGGCGTCATGCCTTCTTCGCGGGTCGGCGTATTTTCGAGATTAAGCTCGATACCAACGCCACCCTTGTCGGCCATCTCGACGGTAGAGGACGTCAATCCGGCGGCGCCCATATCTTGGATCGCGACGATCGCATCGGTAGCCATCAGTTCCAGGCAGGCTTCCAACAGCAGCTTTTCGGTAAACGGGTCGCCGACTTGGACTGTCGGTCGTTTGTCCTCCGAGTCGTCATCGAATTCGGCGGACGCCATTGTCGCGCCGTGAATTCCGTCGCGGCCCGTCTTGGAGCCAACATAAACGACAGGGTTTCCCGGTCCCGCGGCAGCTGAATAGAAGATCTTGTCGGCATCGGCGATTCCGACCGTCATCGCGTTTACCAGGATATTGCCGTTATAGGCTGGGTCGAAATTAGTCTCGCCGCCCACGGTGGGGACACCGATACAGTTGCCATATCCGCCGATACCCGCCACTACACCGGAAACCAAGTGGCGGGTCTTGGGGTGGTCGGGACTGCCGAAACGCAGTGCGTTCATGTTCGCGACCGGGCGTGCGCCCATCGTGAAAACGTCTCGCAGGATACCGCCGACACCTGTCGCCGCGCCTTGATAGGGTTCGATGAAACTCGGGTGATTGTGGCTTTCGATCTTGAAGACCGCAGCCAATCCGTCGCCAATATCGACCACGCCGGCATTCTCGCCCGGTCCGCATATCACCTGCGGTCCCTCGGTCGGCAAGGTTTTGAGCCATTTGCGCGATGATTTGTATGAACAATGCTCGGACCACATGACGGAAAATATGCCGAGTTCGGTGATTGTCGGCGTACGTTCCATGATGGTGAGCATGGTGTCGTATTCGATAGCGCTTAGTCCGTGCTCCGCGGCCGTGGCCTGGTTGACTTCGCTCATCCGGCCAGCGCCTCCACCAGTCCGGCAAACATATTTGCGCCATCCGTGCCGCCATGCGCTGGATCGACGACTCGCTCGGGGTGCGGCATGAGACCCATGACGGTGCGCGATTCACTGTAAATTCCGGCGATACTGCGCGCGGATCCGTTCGGATTGCCGGCGTCACAGACCGTGCCGTCCGGTGTCGTATAGCGGAAGGCGATCCGACCGGTCGATTCCAATGCATCCAGCGTGTCATCGTCAGCGAAATAGTTGCCTTCGTTATGCGCGACGGGAATACGCAACACTTGATCTTTCGTATAGGCGCCGGTGAAAACCGTCCCGTTGTCGGCTACGGCAATATGTACATCGCGGCAGATGAATTTCAGCCCTGCGTTCCGCATCAAAATGCCCGGCAGCAACCCGACCTCGGTCAGGACTTGGAAACCGTTGCAGATGCCCAATACCGGTGTCCCTGCACGGGCGCGGGACTCTACGTCGCGCATTATTGGTGATCTGGCGGCAATGGCGCCGCCGCGAAGATAATCACCGTAAGAAAATCCGCCAGGCAGAACGATGAAATCGACAGGCGGCAATGCTGTTTCTCGGTGCCAAACCATTGCAGGAGCGACACCGCTGGCCCGTTCAAGCGCAACCGCGACATCGCGATCGCAGTTGGAGCCGGGAAAGACGATGACCGCTGATTTCATTCTTCGATATCAATGGTGAAATTTTCGATGACGGTATTTGCAAGCAGGCGCTGGCACATTTGATCGACTTGGGCCTCTGCCGCTCTGCTGTCGGAAGCGTCCAGTTCAAGTTCGATCACCTTGCCTTGGCGCACCTCGCCGACGCCGTCGAACCCCAGCGATTCCAAAGCATGGCCGATCGCCTTGCCTTGCGGGTCGAGGACTCCACTTTTCAGCATGACATGGACTATTGCTTTCACTTGTCCTCGCCTATTTCCGCTGCTTACTGCACAGTTTTCGATTCGGCAACATCGCCGGGACCGCTTGTCGGTAGAACACCCAGCCGGCGCGCGACCTCTTGGTAAGCTTCCGCTATACCGTCTAAATCGCGGCGAAACCGGTCTTTGTCTAGTTTCTCACGCGTTTCGACATCCCAAAGGCGGCAGGTATCGGGACTAATTTCGTCTGCGATAATGATCCGCATCTCACCGTTTTCATCGTAGCTGCGACCGAACTCGATCTTGAAGTCGATAAGTTTCATTCGTGCGCCAAAGAATAAGCCCGACAAATAGTCATTGATTCGCAGCGCTAAGGCCAGCATGTCGTCTATATCTTGCGGCGCCGCCCAACCGAATGCGGTGATGTGTTCTTCGGAAACCATCGGGTCGCTGAATTCGTCGTTTTTCCAGTAGTACTCGACGATGGAACGGGGCAGGGGCGTGCCTTCCTCGATGCCAAACCGTTCCGCCATGGACCCTGCGACAGCGTTTCGAACAGCGAGTCTGATGGGGATAATTTCAACTTCTCGAACCAGTTGTTCTCGCATGTTAAGGCGTCGGATGAGGTGCGTAGGGATACCAATATCATGCAGACGCAGCATCAAATACTCGGATATCCGATTGTTGAGCACGCCTTTACCGGTAATGACACCCTGCTTCTTATTGTTGAAGGCGGTCGCGTCGTCACGAAAATGTTGGACCAGCGTCCCAGGTTCCGGGCCTTCGAAGAGGTCTTTCGTCTTACCTTCGTAGATGCGCCGTCGTTTAGCCATGGGAGAAGTTCCTGGCGGCAGGTTAGGATGCGCGCGAAGCCGCCCCTCGCGGCGCCTCATATAGCAATTGCACTGCCCGGGTACAACGCGTGTTCGCGATCGGATTTGCCCGATCGTTCGTGCCCGACATCCTGCGGCGCGCGAACCAGGCGAGGTGATCGTGCGCGCGTGTCGTCAGGTATCGTGTCGAAGGGCTTCCGCTGCGGTAACGATTTCGCCAATTAGGGCTCCTGCAGCAGGTGACAAGGTTTCGTTCGGTCGGCTCATGGTCGCGAGACGCCTGCTGGGACGTGGCTGTGCGAGTTCTACCGCCTGCACATTGTCCGAGTCGGCAGGGATGGCCAGTGCCGGCAACAATGTGATGCCGAACCCTTCCGACACGAAGGCAAGGAGTGAAGATGTGTTGTACACCATCAATGACGCTGATTTGACCAGTTGTTCCAACTCCCGGGCTGGAATATCTAGGCACAGGCCGTTCGCGATGAATTCAGCAGGTTTTATGTCCTGCCAGGTCGCGGCGCGGCCTAAATGCGCGATCGGATGATCCTTGCGACAGAGCAAAGCGAATGGATCTTCGAGAAGCAGTTGCTCGGAAAGGGCGGCGGACGACGACGTCGGGCTCGCAATGCCGATATCGACCGATTTCTGCTCAACCGCCTCTACGACAGCACTAGAATCCATATCTCGCAAAACGACACGGACGTTGGGTCGATTTCTGTGCAAACGTGCAAAGGCTGATGGAAGCAAGCGTGTTGCCGCAGAGGGAACGGCCGCAATGCGCACTTCACCTTCTTCGCCTCGTGCGAAACTGCTTATTTCCGTTGTTGCGACTTCAAATTCTGTAATCGCACGGCGTGCATGCCGTAGAACGTGGCGACCCAGTGAGGTGAGATTCACCTTGCGCTCGCCCTCGAAGAGGGCGCCATCCAGTGTTGCTTCGATCTGCTTCAACGTCATCGATACAGCCGAGGGTGTCCGTCCGAGCCGGTCGGCTGCGTCGTTCAAGGCTCTTGTCTCTGCGACTGTCACGAAAACACGGAGATGTTCAAGTTTGAGCATGCTTCAAATTATCTGAAGTTTGATAAAGAAAATCAAGATTGATTGGAGTGCAATTCCGCTTGATAGTCTCTCCAAGGCGATGTCACGCTTTGCTTCGGAGATATAAATGTCGGTCCCTCCTTATCGAATTGACTGTCTGCAATTTACCAACTGGTCGGAGTCAATCTTCCGCCAGATGCGGGAAGGTAAGGTCGACGCCGTTCACGCCACCATCGCGTATCACGGTGATTTCCGCGAAACAGTGTTGGCACTCGAAACCTGGAACGGCTGGTTCGAGCGGTTCTCCGAGCTCATCATGCTGGGCCGTACCGGTGAGGACGTGCGCCGCGCGCGGGAAACCGGGCGGACCGCGATCTTCTTTGGTTTCCAAAACCCCTCTCCGATTGAGGACGATATCGGACTTGTGGAAATCTGCCACACGCTCGGCGTGCGATTTATGCAACTCAGCTACAACAACCAGTCGCTCTTGGCGACCGGCTGTTACGAGGCGGAAGACCCCGGCGTGACCC
>Ga0315338_1002428_pt1 | contig 18493 bp, 11 predicted proteins | sample ASW8metaG_FD_204518 | JGI IMG/M metagenome (GOLD analysis project Ga0315338, IMG submission 204518) | Ammonia-oxidizing marine archaeal communities from Monterey Bay, California, United States - ASW #8 | ecosystem: Environmental > Aquatic > Marine > Coastal | place: USA: California | collected... | reverse complement strand
TCGAATCAAAGTCTTTAAAGCTTTACCTCAACTCCTTTAGCGAGACCCGACACAGTTCGGTGGAAGCAATCCATTCGATTCTTCACAATAATCTCGGCTACACCAGTGGCGCAGACACCACCATCCAGATCAGCAGCGTCACCTCATCCAGGCCACTGATTCAAAGTGAACTACTGGGAAACTGTATCGACGATATTAGTCTGGAGACTTCTACTTATGATCTTGACCCATCACTGTTATCGGGCAGCACCAATACAAAGATCCATGTCACAGAAACGCTATATTCACACCTGCTCAAAACTAACTGCCCAGTGACCGGTCAACCTGATTGGGCCAGCCTTATTGTTCGATATAAAGGAGCACAGATCGAACAAAAACAGCTACTAGCCTACCTTGTCTCGTATCGTAATCATGCTGAATACCATGAACAGTGTATCGAGCGAATATTCATTGATATTCAAAACCACTGTCAGCCTGAGGCGTTGACCGTTTACGCGTGCTACACGCGCCGTGGTGGTTTAGATATCAATCCATTTCGTAGTAACTTCGAAGAAGCTCCGGAAAAATTTCAGTCCTTACGCTGATAACTCTATTACTAGATTACAAAAACCGTATAGCAAACCGCTGTGAGTATAGCGGCGCCGGCTAAGTTTAGAATCAAACCCTCGCGCACCATCGCACGAATTGGGACATGCCCAGAACTAAAAATTACCGCATTCGGTCCTGTAGCAACAGGCAACATAAAGGCACAACTTGCACTCATTGCTGCGGGAACCATCAGCAGCCTTGGGTCCAGATCGGCACCGATCGCCGCCGCTGCAAGAATTGGCATGAGTAGCGCCGTTGTCGCCGTATTACTTGTGATTTCAGTAAGGAAGGTAACGCATAGGCAAATCACCAAAAATAGTAACAGCGGGTGTAATCCACTCAAACCCGCAAGCTCCTCTCCGATAATCTGGCTGATGCCTGAACTAACAAAGGCACTCGCTATGCAGATACCTCCTGCGAAGAGAATCAAAATCCCCCAAGGGATTTTGACTGCTGTCTTCCAGTCCAGCAGACGTCCACCGTCACCACTGGGGACTAAGAACATGATCACGACCGCAAGCAATGCAACACTAGCATCGTTTGCCTGGGGCAAATCAAGCCAGGCACTCCAGCCGCCAAATGGATCCCTACGGGTCATCCAGGCGAAAGCTGTGAGTACGAATACCGCTAAAGTACGTTTCTCCTCAGACCGCCACGCTCCGACTTCGGGTACCTGAATTTTGGGGATACCAGCAAATCCACGCGTGATCCACAATCCAATGATTGGCACAAAAATAATCACAACTGGAAGCCCCCAATGCATCCAATCAATAAAACTTAGTTCAACGCCGGTATTTTCTTGGAAAACCTGCATGAAAATCAGGTTGGGTGGCGTTCCTATTGGGGTCCCAATTCCCCCAACATTGCACGCGTAACAGATCCCCAATAGCAGCGCCAACTTCAATCGTTTCTCTGTAACATTTTCGAGAGTTGCAAGAGCGATGGGAAGCAGCATAAGACTGGTTGCGGTATTGGAAATCCACATACTCAGCAAAGCTGCGGCAGCCATGAATCCGAATACCACCCCACGTGCATGTCCAGTCCCATCTCCGCTCCCACGCCCGAAGAGATTGACCATACCCAGGGCGAGGCGCCTATGGGCCCCGCTTTTTTCCATTGCCATAGACAACATGAACCCGCCCAGATAAAGCAAAATCAGAGGACTTCCGTAAGCCTGGCCTACCTGGGCAGGCGTGAGCACGCCCACCAAAGGGAAAATAGCAAAAGGTAGCAGCGCGGTAACCGCCATCGGTAATGCTTCGGTAATCCACCACACTGCACACAAAAGGGTTACGCCTGCTGTCCAACAGATTACCCACGGCTGACCCGCGGCAGCCAAACCGAATCCGAGCGCTAGAGCAGCGCCGAGGCCTATCAATAAGCTATTGCGGTGCACAGATTCTTCTTAGTGGTTCAAAGTGCGGGTGGGCAGTGAGCTTACCCGGGTGGTGGGTAGTGGGGCAATCACATCATCTATTTTTGGTCCGCATTAATTCCTTGATGGAAAACGAACGTTCGTATAATATTCTTAGAGTGAGCAAAGGCGCCGAAACACGATCTACCATCCTCCGACAGGCCATCTCTATGGCTAGCGTTTTTGGCTTAGGAGGCCTCACTATCGGCCGCCTCGCGACCCAAACCAGTATGTCAAAGAGCGGGCTCTTCGGTCATTTCGGCTCCAAAGAGGCCCTGCAGTTTGCAGTGCTTGAAATGGTGACTGAAGACCTCACGAACAAAGTAGCTCAACCTGCGTTCGAGGAACTCACTGGTGAGAGGCGTCTCCAAAAACTCTTTTCAAACTGGATGGAATGGATAGGTACTGATCAACACCCGGGAGGATGCCCTTTGATGAGCGCATTCGTCGAATTAGACGATCAGCCGGGTGAGCTGCGAAATTTCCTGGTTGAACAACAAATCGAGTGGCTCGACTGCATCAGACGAATGGCCCAAAAGACCGTATCCGAAGGCAACTTTCAGTCGGGTTTGGATACACGCCAATTTGCCTTTGAGTTTCACAATATAGGCTTGGGCTTTAATTTTTCCTTACGACTACTGCGCGACCCAGACGCTCTTGATCGCGCCAATATCGTTTTTAATAATCTGATCAGAAAGGCAAGGACCTAATTTTTACGGCATTAACTCAAAGGCAGAAAATACACCGTCTCGGATAAAGTAAAAACTGTAATCTAGTACTTGTAGTGGTCCGATTTGTACGGCCCTTTAACAGAAATACCCAGATAATCCGCCTGACGCTGTGACAATTGCTCCAGCTTGACCCCAAGCTTAGTTAAGTGCAGACGCGCAACCTTCTCGTCCAACTCCTTCGACAACGTATATACGCCCACCGGATAGTTCTCTGGATGATTGAAAAGCTCAATCTGAGCTAGAGTCTGATTTGTAAAGCTGCTAGACATTACAAAGCTAGGATGCCCTGTCGCACAACCTAAATTCACCAAACGCCCCTCAGCCAACAGGATCACGCTATTACCACCCGGAAAGGTAATCTTGTGGACCTGAGGTTTGATTTCCTCCCACTCATGCTTACGGGTCTGATCTACCTGGATCTCGTTATCGAAATGTCCAATGTTGCACACAATGGCATTATTCTTCATCTGCCCCATGTGACCCTCAGTCACCACATCAACGCACCCTGTTGCTGTCACAACAATGTCGGCGATTTTGCACGCATCGTCCATTGTCATAACCTCATAACCTTCCATCGCTGCCTGTAAAGCGCAGATAGGATCAACTTCCGTGACGATCACCCGGGCAGCTTGGGCCTTAAGCGACTGACAACAGCCCTTACCCACATCCCCATAGCCCGCAACAACAGCAACCTTACCAGCGAGCATGATGTCGGTCGCTCGCATGATCCCATCTACTAATGAGTGACGACATCCGTAAAGGTTGTCAAACTTGGACTTCGTTACGGAATCATTGACGTTGATAGCTGGAAATAAAAGCTCATCACGCTCTAACATCTGATAGAGCCGATGGACCCCCGTCGTCGTTTCCTCTGTTACGCCACGAATATCATTAACGATACGATGAAATCGCTGTGGATCATTCTCAATGGACCTACGAACAGCGGCGAACATAATACGCTCTTCTTCGCTCTCAGGCGTCTTATCCAAGACGGACGGATCTTCCTCGGCTATATGCCCAAGATGTACAAATAGGGTCGCATCACCCCCGTCGTCCAAAATAATATTCGGGCCAAGACCGTCCCCCCAGTCAAAAATCCTATCGACATACTCCCAGTACTCTTCCAGTGTCTCACCCTTTACTGCAAATATCGGCGTACCATTAGTCGCAACTGCAGCTGCTGCATGGTCCTGAGTCGAAAAGATATTACAGGTTGCCCAACGAACCTGAGCACCAAGCTCCTCAAGGGTTTCTATAAGGACCGCTGTTTGAATCGTCATATGCAACGAACCCGTGATTCGAGCACCCTTCAACGGGTTAGAATCCCCGTATTCTTCTCGTAAGGCGATTAACCCCGGCATTTCGTGTTCTGCCAATGCAATCTCTCGCCGACCGAAATCAGCAAGCCCGATGTCCTTAACGACATAGTCCTTGTCAGCTGAATCAATGGCCACCACTTGGTTACTCATGAGTCTTGTTTCCCAAAGGCATTTCCTTACCCCATTGCACTACCGAAACTATCTTTGAATTTTTTTTCAAAATCTTGTATCGAAAAGGAATGATTCTGCGTGCCGTGACATTCTATCTTAATGGCACCCATCAAGCTTGCGGCACGACCAATGGTCGGCCATTCCCATCCATGCATAAGACCGAAAAGCAACCCGGCACGATACGCATCACCGCAACCGGTTGGATCACTCACGATATTAGGCTTCACGCTAGGTATATGGATGTCTTCATCTTTTGTGTAAATTGTTGATCCATCCGCCCCCCGTGTAATGACAAGCGCCCTTGTGCGTTCTTTCACTGCATTGACATCCCAACCAGTACGGTCCTTCAGCATTTCCCATTCATAATTATTAACAGTGACCCAGCTAGCCTGTTTAATGAACTGCCTCAGTTCATCGTTTCCAAACATTGGCAAGCCCTGACCAGGATCAAATACAAATGGGATGCCCTCCTCCGCAAACTGCGCCGCATGCTCCAACATTCCAGTACGACCGTCGGGTGAAACAATCCCAATTGTCACCCCCGTCGCGTCTTCGACCTTATTGACATGAGAGTGGTCCATCGCACCTGGATGAAACAAAATAATCTGATTGTCATCGATATCAGTTGTTATATACGCCTGAGCAGTGAACACATCATCAATCACTCTGATGTGCTCCCGTCGAATACCATGCTCGTCTAACCAAACTTGATAGGGGGCGAAGTCCTGTCCCGCCGTTCCCATGGGAATAGGTTCACCACCCAAAAGTTTCAAGTTATAAGCGATATTCAGTGCACAACCGCCAAATTCTCGTCGTAACTTGGGTACGAGAAAAGCGACACTTAAAATATCAATTTGATCGGGGAGAATATGATTCTTGAAAGAATCATCAAACGCCATGATGTTGTCATAGGCGATGGAGCCACATATCAACGCTGACATGGAAAAACCCTCAGGTCGGCGTATCGAGACTAAGCAGCGGCATTTACCTTAAGCGCCTCAGCTTTCTCGGTACTTTCCCAAATAAAATCGGGATCGTTACGACCAAAATGTCCGTAAGACGCGGTCTTCTGGTAGATCGGTCGCAACAAATCAAGCATGTTGAGAATCCCATAAGGTCTCAAGTCGAAATGCTCCAACAAAAGAGCCGTAATCCTTTCTTCAGGCAAGCTATTTGTGCCGAAAGTCTGGACCGAAACCGACGTAGGTATGGCCACTCCTATAGCATAAGACACCTGGATTTCACACCTATCTGCAAGCCCGGCGGCAACGACATTTTTAGCAACATAACGAGCTGCGTAGGCTGCAGACCTATCTACCTTTGATGGATCCTTACCGGAAAAAGCACCGCCACCGTGTCGAGCCATACCCCCATAGGTATCAACAATAATTTTTCTTCCCGTTAGACCACAATCACCGGCAGGTCCACCGATTACGAAGCGTCCGGTAGGGTTGATGTGGTATTTGGTCTCAGCACTTAACCACTTCGCAGGTAGCACGGGCTTAATGATGGTTTCCATGACCGCTTCCTCCAAATCTACCCGCGAAATATCTGGATCATGCTGAGTCGACAACACTACGGCATCAACTGCGGCTGGCTTGTCATCCTCGTAGCGAAACGTTACCTGACTTTTTGCATCCGGCCGCAACCACGCCAATTCACCCGACTTGCGAATTTCTGCTTGACGCTGCACAAGTCTATGCGCATACATTATCGGCGCTGGCATCAACACATCCGTCTCATTACTCGCATAGCCGAACATAAGCCCTTGGTCACCAGCGCCCTGTTCCTCAGGAGCGTCACGATTCACTCCTTGAGCAATATCACTTGACTGCTCACCCAGCTCATTGATAACCGTGCAGGTGTTACCGTTAAAACCAACATCGGGATTGTCATAGCCGATATCAGTGACTGTCTTGCGCACGATCCCTTCAACATCCACGTGCGTACTGGTTGTAATCTCACCTGCCACTATCACTAAACCAGTCTTAGTCAGTGTTTCGCAAGCTACTCGCGCACTTGGATCATCCTTTATGGCTGCATCCAGAATCGCATCAGAGATCTGATCGCACATTTTGTCGGGGTGGCCTTCGGATACTGATTCCGAAGTAAATAGATAACTATTAGCCATGCTGGCTCCTGAGGCCTCTTAATTGGACTGAAAGCGGTGTTACCGTGTGAAAGGGCAGCTTGCCCAAATTATCAGGGTCACGCAACTAGCACCTGACTTAATGGACTTACTCCACTACCATACCGCCGCTGGGAGATATTATGGCCACAGAACACCATCAACTTATCATTCTGGGCTCCGGACCCGCAGGATACACAGCAGCGGTATATGCCGCCCGCGCCGCCCTTGAACCAGTTATTATTACCGGCATTGAGGTAGGCGGCCAGATGACAACGACAACGGACGTTGATAACTGGCCTGGCGATAACGAGGGTGTCCAGGGCCCCGAGCTTATGGAGCGCATGAGGCTTCACGCTGAAAAGTTTGGTACCAGGCTAATTTATGATCACACAAACGTGGTGGAACTCAAAGATAGACCGTTCCACCTCATCGGAGACAGCGGGGAATACTCGTGCGATACACTCATCATAGCTACCGGAGCATCTGCCAAATACCTGGGGCTACCTTCTGAGGCAGCCTACAAAGGCAAAGGCGTTTCCGCATGCGCTACTTGCGATGGGTTTTTCTTCAAGGATCAGCCGGTTGCTGTGATTGGCGGTGGCAATACCGCGGTTGAAGAAGCGCTCTATCTCTCAAATATTGCATCTGAAGTTAACGTCGTACATCGTCGAGATACATTCCGAGCAGAGAAAATTTTAAGTGCTCGCTTACTGGAAAAAACAGAAACCGGCAATGTCTTTGTGCACTGGGACCATGTGCTTGACGAAGTCCTTGGCGATGATAACGGAGTTACTGGTGCGCGAATCCAACATACTCTGTCAAATTCAACGCAAAATATTCCTGTTCAGGGCATTTTTATAGCAATTGGACATACGCCTAACACAAGTGTCTTTGAGGGGCAGATTGAGATGAAAGATGGCTATATCCTACTCAAACAAAGTGAGACTGGAATGGCTACAGCAACAAGCGTCAAAGGCGTTTTCGCAGCGGGTGATGTCGCTGACCCCATCTACAGACAGGCTGTTACTTCGGCGGGATCTGGCTGCATGGCTGCTTTGGATGCTGAGAGGTTTCTAGCCGAGCAATAGCGCAGTGGCCATCCTAAAGTAACTCATCAATCGAGTTCTTTTTTAGCTCTCTTCTCTGCTCAAAGTGCTGTCAATCAGACACAAGGTCCGATCTAGTGCGCCTCGATTTTCGATAACCAATTCGCGCGCCGCGGTACCTGCATTTTCTAGAAGATCCGGCTGCTCAATATAGCTAGCAACCACGTCAACTAAACTTCCTACACCCTCCACCTGATGTCCCACCCCTCTTTCCACTGCAGCAGCACTAATTTTCTCCATATGAAACATGTGTGGACCAAAAATAACGGGGACACCAACCGCACATGCCTCCAAAATGTTATGCCCACCGATCCGCACCAGACTCCCACCAACAAAAGCAATATCTGATGCAACATAAAATTTCTGAAGCTCTCCCATCGTATCGCCTATCAGTACCTCTACCTCAGGCTTCAAAGCACCATCTTGCTTGCTATAACGAGCCACGTTAAAACCAAGCCTCTTACATAGTCTGGCAACACCACTGAAACGCTCTGGATGCCTCGGCACAAGAATTAGTAGCATCTCCGGATGCTTTTGTCGTAGTCGATCGAAAGCAGCAAGAATAAGCCGCTCCTCACCGCTGTGCGTGCTCGCCGCAATGAGGACAAAGCGACCACAATCCCAATCCTCACGAAGCCTTTTCCCCTCTAGAATAAGAGATTCCGCAACCGGTACATCAAATTTTAGATTCCCCGTTACATGAATAAGATGTTTAGAAACTCCAAGAGTCTCTAGCTGCTGAGCATCAACTTTCGTTTGCACACAGAGAAGATCCGCATTCGAGAGCATAGTATGACTCGTTCTGGGCACTCTCCTGTACCCCTGCAGCGAGGTCTGTGACACCCGCACGTTAACTAATAGCAATGGGATATTGCGCCTCCGACATTCACTGAAAAGGTTAGGCCAAAACTCCGTTTCGGCAATCACTGCGAAATCAGGATCTACTCTGTCCATGAATCTTCGAGTGGCTGTAGGTAGATCGTAAGGCACATACGAGTGGCTTACGCGGTCACCAAATAGATCTCGTACTTGCGCAGATCCTGTCGGCGTCGTCGTCGTAACAAGTATTCTGTGCTCCGGATAACGCTCAACCAGTGAATTTATAAGCTCCGATACCGCTCGAACCTCGCCGACTGAAACAGCGTGGATCCACACTGTCTTTTTATCCCGTATAGAAGTGACGTACCCAAATCGCTCCAACCATCGATTCCAGTAGGCCGGATACCTTACTCCGCGCCAAAATAATGTGATCAGGGCATAGGGTAGAAGGAAATAAACAGCAATAGACCAAATAGAAAAGCGAGAGGGAGTTGAGCGATCTTTTACTGTTTCAAGTAAGGGAGCAAGCAGTTCATAATTTCGGTCAGCAATCCCTTGGCTTTTCAGGATTACTTCTTTCGCACGCCGGCCCATCTCCAACCGTTTCTCTCTATCCTTTACAAGCGTTTCGAGCGCCTCTCTTAATTCAGCTTCATCAGCTACCTCAATGCCAGCATTAGCCTCAAGCAGATCACAAACAGTGTCCGCAAAACTAAAATTGTGGGGTCCGAACAAAACCGGAATGCCAAAAAACGCAGGCTCAATGAGATTGTGCCCACCTTTGTTGCTACCTCTGTAAAATAGGCTACCACCGACAAAAGCAATATCAGCAATACCGTAAAATGCTCTTAACTCCCCAACCGTATCGACGACTAAGACCTCATTTCGACCTAGGATTGGCCTTTTGTCTACATCCGTTTCGGTCTTCCGAACTGGGCTCAATCCACTCTTGCCAAGAACGCCTTGAATACGTCCTACATCAGTTGGATAACGAGGCACAATAATCAACGATACATTGCTACTCGTGATCGACAGCGACTTAAAACTCTCAATAAGCACCTCATTTTCATTGTCATGGAGACTTCCGCCGATGATAACGACATCATCTGCGGTATAACCAAAACGTTCTCGCAGCCCTTGGGTGACTTTATCTTGACCTGAGGTGCCCACCAAATCGTATTTCATATTTCCCGTAATCTTCACACGCTCGGACAAGACTCCAAGTTTCAAAAAACGAGACGCATGCTCTTCATTCTGCACAGCGATGATCTGTACGCGTTGCAATAGCGTCGGAATAAGACGGGTCTTAGCATGAAAGTGGTATGACCTATTGGATATTTTGCCATTAAGTACTGCAACCGGAATATTCTTAGACTGAACTGCAAATAAAAAACTCGGCCAAAAGTCAGACTCAACGATGATAACCAGCTGCGGGTCGAATCTACGCAAAAACCTATGTACAACAAAGCTAAGATCTGCCGGAAAAAACAAAACCCTATGCTTGAAATAAATTTTTCTAGCAGTTTCAAAACCTGTCGATGAAAATGTTGTAATGACTAGAGGTGTTTCCGGAAAATCTACTTCCAGTCGCTTCACTAATGGCCGAAGGAGTGCGATCTCCCCCGCTGAAGAACCATGCAACCAGATAGATCCTGTTGCAGGAGGCGGTAACCCCGCTCCGAGACGTTGCGGAATACTGCGCCAGTCACCCCGTACGGTGATCCGATAGAGAAACCAAGGCAGCGTCAATAAAGCGACTAATATATAGCCAAGATCGAGTAACAGACCCATCGCGAACCAGCACCACCTAATAGAAAACGGTTGAGTTCAAGCATCTTAAAGGTATTTCAGTTCAGACATAGAGCAAATCAATTCTTAAAATCCAGAGGCCGGAGTAAAAAAAGACTTATGAGCCGGGCTCCCCGCGGGTAGCATAAGGTTGTTAGTCCGATAGAAGCGGAAACAGGCCATTACGTAAGAGCTATTCCAGCGCAGAAAGAGCCTCAAAACGTGCGCCCTCAAACTCATCACCGGAAACCCAAGTAGGTAATTCATCCGTATTGGCGATAATGAGCCCGGCCCAAAAACCAAAGCGGGCATCCTGCACCATGCCACTGAAATCCCAATCCTCAGAAAGTTCATCCGAGGGTTGATGGTAATTTTCCGTTGTGTAAGCGTTGATCTGATCCTTGCCCCATCCTGTCGAGCGCCCGATAAAATCAGTACCTTCTTTAAGATACAAAGCTGGCACGCCAATACGAGCAAAACTGAACTGATCGGATCGGTAATAATAGCCACGATCAGGGAACTGGTCGGGCTTAACAACACGATCTTGGTGCTCAGCTACAGTTTGCGCGACGCGGTCCAGGCTGGATTTGCCCTGACCGATGAAAGTAATGTCCTCCGTCGCACCCCAGATATTAGGACTATCAAAATTTATAGCCCCCGCAATCCTGCCTGGGGGAACGGTTGGATTGGCAGAAAAATACTCTGAACCTAATAGGCCCTGCTCTTCTGCACCAACGAAGGCTATCATGATTGAACGGCGAGGAGGCTGTGGGAGTGATGCAAAGGCTTGTGCAATAGCGCTGACAACACCGACACCAGCCGCATTATCTCGCGCACCGTTAAAAACTCGATCTACGGCCTCGACATCGTCCGATATACCTAAATGGTCGTGATGTGCAACATATACGACAACTTCCCTTGATAGTTGAGGATCGCTTCCCTCTAAGATGCCAAGAACATTTCCGGAACGGATCCCTGATATCCGAGAATTCAAGTCGATGGATGTCGTTAAGCCAAGTGGGATCGGCTCAAAATCTCTGGATTTAGAAAATTCCATAAGTGTGTCTAACGCCAAACCTGCACTCTCAACTAGTTTCTGTGCGGCAGATTTTGTCACCCATGCCTCCACATGTAGACGAGGCTCGTCTCCCGCAGGCAACTGAAAACGTTCTCCTGTCCACGAGGTTTGGACAACTTGCCACGGATAGCCGGCAGAGGGCGTCGTATGGATAACAATTGCGCCGACAGCGCCCTGCCGAGCCGCACTTTCGTATTTATAACTCCAGCGCCCGTAGTAAAGACGTGACTCACCTGCAAAAAGATCAGGATCCCAGTCCGGATCATTGTTTAGCATGAGCAATACTTTCCCACGTAGATCCGCTCCTTTGAAATCATCCCAATCGTGCTCTGGTGCCTGAATCCCGTAACCAACGAAAACAACTTCAGCATTCGAAATTGATGCTATTTCGCTTTGCAAACCACTGGTTAATATGAACTCTTCATTTTGTATTAATTCTAGGGAAGTTCTCCCATCATCGAATGTCCACACCTCAGGCTGAATCGTATTTATTCCAGTTAAATCAAAATGTTGTATCCAATTTTCTCCGAAACTGGCTGGCATAAACCCTACTTCGTCAAGAAGCGCAGAAAGGTATGCCTGAGTAAGAAAATCACCAGCAGTACCTGGTAGACGCCCTTCATAGCGATCTTGTGAGATTTCGATAATCGGGGTGCGAATTAATTCCGCAGTCAAGGTATCAGCCGCGGCTACATAAGCTGGCTCATCAAATACTGAGGAGGCGCTCAATAATGCCTCTTCAAAATTTGAGGAAGAACAACCTATCTGAGCCAATATCGGAAACAAATAAATAATATTCCAATGAATGTTCTTCATAAACGTTCCCGAAATACAAACCGCGATTAGAAAAGATGCATCGTAAGCCACTCCGCAACAAGTGCAGGCTTAGATTCATTCTCTATCTCGATTGTCACCTTAACCTTGACGAGGATCTGCCCTGAACGCTCCTTGGCTTCGAGCAATTTAACGGCTGCGCGAATCCGCCCATCGACTTTTACTGGAGCAGCAAAACGGACACGATCGAACCCATAGTTGATTACCATTCGCACACCTTCAACTGATGGAACGAAGTTGTCGCAAAGGTGAATAATCATGGATAACGTCAGCATCCCGTGCACAATGGTACCGTTGAACGGGGAATCAGCGGCTCGTATGGGATCCACGTGTATGAACTGATGATCTTCAGTCACGTCTGCGAACTGGTTAATACGATCCTGATCTATTTGAAACCAACTAGACACCCCTAAATCCTGGCCGACCAGCTCAAATAATTCCTCTCTTGTCATGGTGTCGGACATTCTGATCTCCGTCTTAATTTAACTAGTTGCTTTTGTGTCGAGACCGTGGCGCAATGGTCACATAAATGGATCTTCTCAAAAAGCCCATATGGCCTATCTAAAAAATTCCACTCAATTGGGACAAAAGCATATCGGACCACCAAACCATACGCGAACCTCCAAAACCAATCCATGAGTTCTAATCCCCGTGTTGGCTTCGTAAGCTTGGGCTGCCCAAAGGCGTTGGTTGACACCGAACGCATACTAAGCCAACTCCAAGCTGAAGGTTATTCTACTGCTTCAGATTACCAAGGCTCGGACCTAGTTGTAGTTAACACATGTGGATTTCTTGATTCTGCAAGAGAGGAATCCTTAGAGGCGATAGGGGAAGCTCTGACCGAAAACGGACAGGTAGTGGTAACAGGATGCCTGGGCACGGAGGCGGAACTGATCCGAGCTGCTCACCCAAACGTGCTGGCAATCACTGGCCCTCATCAATATGAAGCGGTTGTTTCAGCCATCCATGAAGTACTCCCCCCACCCCATGACCCGTTTATGGATCTCATTCCTCCCCAGGGCATCAAACTCACTCCAAAACATTATGCATACCTAAAAATCTCTGAAGGCTGTAATCACCAGTGTAGCTTCTGCATCATTCCTCAACTTAGAGGTAATCTTGTAAGCCGACTGGCGGGTGATGTGCTAAGAGAAGCAGAGGAGCTTGTGAAAGCAGGCGTCCAGGAACTATTAGTTATCTCCCAGGATACTAGTGCTTACGGCGTTGACATTCATTACGCGAAATCTCAATGGAGGGATCGGGCGATTACCACACGAATGACCGAGCTTTGTACAGCCCTGGGAGAATTGGGTGTGTGGATTCGGCTTCATTATGTCTACCCTTACCCTCACGTTGACGAACTGCTCTCTTTAATGAAAGAACAAAAGCTACTTCCCTACCTAGACGTACCCTTTCAGCATGCTAGCAACCGATTACTGAGAGCAATGAAACGTCCAGCTGCTGAGGCTCGTACCTTAGAACGGATTCGCGAATGGCGAAGACAGGTCCCTAATTTAACGATACGCTCCACCTTCATAGTAGGATTCCCAGGTGAGACAGAGGATGACTTTAAATTTTTGCTAGATTGGCTTGAAGAGGCGGAGCTCGACCGCGTTGGCTGTTTTCGCTATGAGGCTGTTGATGGCGCAGCAGCCAATCAGCTAGGCAATGCCGTTCCAGAAGAGTTGAAGGAAGAGCGCTGGCACAGACTGATGGAAGCTCAACAGAAGATCAGTGCAAAACGACTACAAGAAAGAATAGGTCAGGAAATACAGGTCATCATTGATGAAATCCGCGAGAACGAGGCTATCGGTCGCTCGGAGGGAGATGCGCCTGAGATTGATGGCAAAGTTCTGATCACTGGCAACACATTTAACGTAGGTGATATCGTCCGCGCACGAGTTGAGAAAGCTGGGCCCTATGATCTTTGGGCAACCTGCGCCCTATAATTCAATAATGAATGCATTTATCAGGCCCTTTACCGCGCTTCGCCCAAAGGCGGCGCACGCTGCTGACGTCGCGGCTCCACCATATGATGTAGTAAACACAGAAGAAGCACGTGGGTTAGTGATCCACCGCCCCAACAGTTTTCTGCATATCTCTCGACCTGAAATTGCGCTCCCTCCAGAAACAGATCCCTACTCTGACATTGTTCATACACGGGCACATGAAAATTTGGAACGATTGAAAGCCTCTGGCTTGATGGTCAGGGATACGATGCCAGCTTACTACGTATACAAATTAAAAATGGCGCAACACGAGCAAACCGGTATCGCTCTGACGGCCTCTATCGACGCATACAAAACCAATCGCGTTCGGAAACATGAACTCTCTCGCCCCAAGAAAGAAGATGATCGCGTCCGTAATATGCAAAGCCTGAACGCCCAGACCGGACCGGTACTCAGTGTCCACCAGGCAGACAGGTCATTAAAAGAATTGCTAGAAGAAATCAAAACGGAAGCTGCATTATTTGAAATCAAAGGCGAATACGACGTCGTGCATACGATCTGGCGCGTTGAAGACATTAAAAAAATCTCGGAAATTTCCTCGATCTTCAATGCTATGCAAGCCATATATATCGCGGATGGCCACCATCGCTCAGCAGCAGCAGCCCGCGTTGCAGATATGCGACGCACACCGGAATCTTCTGGACAAGAAAATTATAACTACTTCCTGACCGTCGTTTTCCCACATGATGAGGTGCGGATTTTTGACTACAACCGAGTAGTTAAAGACCTAAATGATCTATCCGCATCAGAGCTCCTGCAACAACTTGCCAAAGATTTTGCTGTTAAAGCTTGCAACTCTCCAGTCAGACCAGAAGAGTCAGCGGTGTTTGGGATGTTCGTTAACAATCAATGGTACCGACTTACGCTCCGTACCGAGCTTGTTCCAAAAAATGATCTGGTCGCCCAACTTGACGTAAGTCTTCTGCAAGATCGCATCCTTACAAAAATACTAGCCGTAGGCGACCCACGGACTGATCCGCGGATCGATTTTATTGGAGGCGTTCGAGGTCTAAAAGAACTCGAGCAACTCGTCCGTAAGGGTGAACAAGCAATTGCCTTTTCCCTCTATCCCACCCGCATGGAGCAGCTGATGGCAGTAGCTGATGCTGAAGATCTCATGCCACCAAAATCCACATGGTTTGAACCAAAACTTGCGGACGGCTTACTAAGCCACATTCTGGACTAGACCCTAGCACCTGACATTGGTGAGTTCATAAACTTGGTAAGTGCCTTGGTCGTATGAGATCCGCGCTTCCGACGCATAACGCGCTCGAGAGCCCCCTGAGCAACAATACGCCCACCAGCATCACCGCCATCGGGGCCCATATCCACAATCCAGTCAGCCTCTGCTATCAAGTCAAGGTTATGCTCAATAACAACCACTGTATTACCCGCATCAACTAATCTGTGCAACACCTTAATCAGCTTTTCTATATCGGCCATGTGTAAACCAATGGTAGGTTCATCTAACACGTAAAGCGTATGCCGCTGCAACAAGTTTAGCCGCTCGATACGAGGCCGAGCCTTAGAAAGCTCCGTAACCAATTTGATTCGCTGTGCCTCTCCTCCGGACAGAGTGGGGCTCTGTTGACCAAGTGTTAGATACCCAAGACCCACATCCTGGAGTAGTTGCATTATGTAGGACAGCTTCGGATGAGCTTCAAAAAAATTAACAGCCTCATCAACACTCATTTCTAGAATTTGAGCAATATTTTTACCACCATATCTAACCTCAAGCGTCTCACTATTAAACCGGCCCCCATTGCATTGATCACAGCCAACTCGAACATCTGGTAAGAAATTCATAGCAATTTTCTTTGATCCTTGACCTTCGCAGTTCTCACAACGACCGCCAGCCACATTGAATGAAAACCGCCCTGGTCCGTACCCTCTGAGACGAGCCTCCGGCGTCTTTGAAAACAATCTCCGGACTTCGTCCCAAACCCCTATATAGGTTGCGGGACACGAACGGGGAGTCTTGCCAATAGGTTTCTGATCCACTTCCAGAATCCGATCAATAACCTGCCAACCTTCTAAACGCTTGCACCCGAAAAGGTGCGTCTCATCTAGCTTTCTTGCCAACAACAACTTGAGGTTCTCAAAAAGCACCTTCTGAATAAGCGTACTCTTACCACTCCCACTCACACCTGTAACACAGGTCAGTACCCCCAGTGGTAATTCTAGATCGACATCTCTTAAGTTATAGCGTTTTGCACCAATCACGTGCAGACGCTTGAGCTTATCGTTATGGATACGTCGCCGTTTTCCACGAACTGGGTGAACAAGTGGATTCTTCATCATCTGACCAGTAAGCGAACAAGGAGAAGCCAAAATGTCGGACAATTTGCCCGCTGCAACCATCTCTCCCCCCCGGACTCCCGCTCCTGGGCCAAGGTCGATGATATGGTCTGCTCGACGTATCGTTTCCTCATCATGCTCCACGACAACCACTGTGTTCCCTTTCGCAGTGAGTTGCTCCATGGTGTCTAGCAATAGGTCGTTGTCACGAGGATGTAAGCCGATAGTCGGCTCATCGAGGATATAGCACACCCCGCGCAAATTTGAGCCCAATTGCGCTGCTAGACGGATACGCTGCGCTTCTCCTCCGCTCAACGTAGGTGCTGCACGATCTAGAAACAGATACCCCAAACCAATATGCTCAAGAAACTTCAAACGACTTTTGAGTTCTTCCAGTACGTCACGAGCTATTTGGCGCTCTCGTTTATCAAGTCTCATTCCCTTAAAACGCTTCAATGCGTGTGTAACGGACAGAGCCGTATACTCTGCAACGTTACTTCCTTTGAAACTCACCGCAAGCGCCTCTGGTCGAAGCCGACTACCGGCACATACGTGACAGACTTCTAAATCATCTTCCCATCCTTCTAACCAACGGGGCTCCTCACCAGTCTGCTCATCGTCAAAACCCTCAACCTCAACCCCCATGCCGAAACAATGATTGCACCAACCATACTTCGAGTTGTACGAAAAAAGGCGTGGATCCAGAGATTGAAAACTACGATTACAACTGGGGCAAGCGCGCTGGACGGAGAAAAGCTCCGCCTTTTTTCCCCGACTATCTAGTGGGAGGACTTGAACCATGCCCGCACCGTGTTGAATACCTAACTTCAAAAGATAATCGAGCTTTTGCTCGTTTTCAGGCACAACACTGATCTCACCCACAGAAAGCTCTATGTCATGTTCCTGGAAGCGATCAAGTTTCGGCCACTCACTGGTAGAAAGAAACTCACCGTCAACTCTCAAAGTCTTAAAACCATTGCTATCGGCCCACTTAGCAAGCTCCGCATAATATCCTTTTCGACCAACTACCAATGGACTAAGAAAAACGACTTTTCTCCCCCGGTAACGTGATAACAACTGGCTCAGTATCGCCTCAAAACTCTGAGCATGGATTGGAACTTTGCAGTCTGGACAAGACTGCGCACCAAGTTTAACGAAGAGTAAACGGAGAAAATGATAAATCTCAGTCAATGTAGCAACAGTGCTTTTGCGTCCACCACGACTCACTCGTTGCCCAATGGCCACAGTAGGAGGAATCCCAAGTACCGCATCCGCATCCGCGCGACTAGCGGGCTGCACGAATTGACGTGCATATGCGTTTAGAGACTCTAAATATCGACGTTGTCCCTCCGCAAAAAGAAGATCAAATGCAACCGTACTCTTCCCGCTACCGCTAACACCGGTAATAACAGTAAGCTGATCGCGTGGAATCGAAATATCAATGTTCTTCAGATTATTTTCCCGGGCATGCACGATTTTTATATCGCTGCAAGAACGTTTTCTGGCGGGTACGCATGCTTTCGACGGCGTACTGATTAAAGTATCAGCCGATTTACTCCACGCGGCAAGAGCACGCCCAGTATGACTCTTAGGCATATCTGCCAAATCATCCGGTGAACCCGTTCCAACAATATATCCACCTTCCACTCCACCTCCAGGACCGAGGTCGATAATCCAATCGGAATAACCAATCACATCTAGGTTGTGCTCTATCACAACGACAGAATGGCCTTGCTCAATGAGTTCGGAGATGGCCAGAAGAAGCTTCTCGACATCAGAAAAGTGTAGTCCCGTGGTAGGTTCATCAAATATGAATAGAGTCGGCTCCTTCGCACGCTTTCTAGCCTTTGCCAAATGTCCCGCTAGTTTGAGTCGTTGAGCCTCTCCACCAGAAAGTGTCGGCACGGGCTGTCCTAAAGTGAGGTAGTCCAAACCAACGGCGTCCAGGGGTTGAAGTCCTCTAATCACGGCAGAGTCCTTGGCAAAATAATCCATGGCTTCCGCTACGGTCATTCTCAGCACATCCGCAATAGATTTAGCGCCCCTTTTGTGCAGCTTCACTTCAAGAATCTCCGGCCTGAAACGATCCCCTTTGCAATCTCCACAGCGAATATAGACATCACTCAAAAACTGCATCTCAATGTGCTCAAAACCTTTACCAGAACACGTTGCACAACGCCCATTACCCGAATTGAAACTAAATGTAC
>Ga0315338_1002427_pt1 | contig 18499 bp, 19 predicted proteins | sample ASW8metaG_FD_204518 | JGI IMG/M metagenome (GOLD analysis project Ga0315338, IMG submission 204518) | Ammonia-oxidizing marine archaeal communities from Monterey Bay, California, United States - ASW #8 | ecosystem: Environmental > Aquatic > Marine > Coastal | place: USA: California | collected... | reverse complement strand
TGTGTCGTCCGAGTTCTATTCCGCTGAGTCGCCCGCCGACTTTGGATTCGATGATGGTCTCCCGGCAAAGTTGAAGCTCCGGCTCCCAGATGAGGCGTCCGCGGGCTCGGTTCATCCGATGGTTGCCGCACAAGGGTCGGCGGTTTCGATTATCACGACGCCGGGTCCACTCGCGAATTTCGTTCCGTCAGCACCGGTCGTGTCGGCGCCGGCTGCGTTGGTAGACGGCTCTTCATTCACCGAACCCGCGGTCGAAGGACTGCACGACGCGGTGGTCCGGCCGAAGTCGGTTCCGACCCCAGGCGTGCCAGAGACGCCGCTCAGTTCGGGTACACCGGTTCAACCAGGGGGCTCGCTTCCGGCGGGCCCCGCTGGCTCGCGAACGGGGCCGTCCCCGAGTCCGGAAAACATTCCAGCCGCACCGCGCGTGACGGCTGAGCGAGCAGCGGACCTGCCTGTCCGAACTTTCCAGGGGCCGGGGACATCCCCCTTGCCCTCGCCGGCTGCCGATGTGGCTCGAGAGCCGATCTCGTTGTTCTCACGGGGAGGCGCAGGGTCGGCTCGCGCGGAAGGCCATAATCCTGGAGTCCGAACGTCACCTGCTTCCGGGTCTGCTCGGATCGTCGAGACCGAAGTTTCCAATTCCGCCGCGGCGGGCCGGGTATCTCGGGCTGGAACTGGCTCCGTGCCGGGCGGCTCCGCAATTGAGAATCCCTCCGCTGCAGCCTCGGCGGCCGCAACGAAGGGGATAGCGGCGGCGAATGCGCCGAGCAACCCGATTCCACTGATCGTTCGGACGGATGGCACAATCTCGGACGATCCGATCGAAGATGGCTCCGTGCCAGCAAGACCATCTCCTTTTCGAAGTGGCGGCAGGGTTTCTTCAACAACCGCACCCGCTGCTTCCAGTCAGGTGGAAGTAACTCCCCGGCAGGATGGATTGATCGCGAAAGCGAGCACACCCACCGACGCGTTAACGCACGCCCCCGTCCGGACTGTGGGGTCAGCGCCGGTCTCAGGAAGTGAGAGATATTCTGGGGTAAGACAGTTGGCTGGGGCGTCAGAACTAGCGACCACTTCTGTTCCTCTGAGTACGCAGAACGGCGTTCCCTCGGGGGCCAGCCCTTCGACACCCAGACCAGCAACTGGAGTTCTCCCGACACCCCCGGCGCCGACGGAGGCTGTTCAAGGGTCGACGACGGGCTTTTCTTTGTCTGCCCATGACGGTTCTCCCTCAATGGGAGAGGGCCGCTCCGCGATCAACCAGAGTCCAAAACCGACGTTGCCTGCGTCGCGCCACGGAGTGACCGAGCCCGGCACATCCAAGAACCCGGTTCCAACTCAGCCTGGCCAAGCTCTCGAGGGCGTTTCGCCGGGAGGGTCGGGCCCGCGGGGACCGCTTCAAGAGTCCGGCCTTGGTACGGAGGTTCGCCCGACTGATGCGAAAGTGAATCGCATTTCGGCCGGATCCGATCCGTCTTCGAAAAACATCAGGCCGACTACGGAGACCGGAAAGAGCGTCAATAGTGCGCCGGATACGCTTGACAGAGCTTCATCTCCCTCGAATGGGAAAGACGTAGCGACCGCCCCAACTAACCGGCAGGTGACCAAGCTCTCCACGGCTCCGAGGGTGCGAATCAATCCGAGCCCGACGGCGCCGCCGCGCACTCCGATCGCTCCGAATGTTGAGTCTTCCCCAGGAAGACCCGTCGTGCCAGAGTCGACTCCACGGTTCGCGCCAGTGACTCCGCCGACGTCGAAGTCATCGGCCAGGCCGGCGATGCCGGCAAAACCGGACGCGACGACTTTGCCGGCAACTCCGACAAGTCCTCCAACGCCGACTTCATTAGGTCGGTCCACCAATCTGTCAACGCCCGTCGCTCCGTCGACCGCGACGAACAAGTATGATGCCGCGACGACGATCCAGGACTCACACGGGCCGAGCGAGCCTTCGAGCGGGTCGTCGCGCAGGATGCAGGACACGGTAAGAGTCCCGTCCGGGTCGACGATCGAGAGCGCGCCTCTCAGCTCGAGAGTCGGGATTCCCGTCAGATCTCCGGGTTCGATGAGCCCACCGAGCCATGCGGACGGGTCAACCCAATCGATTGCGCAAGCGAACCGGTCAGATTCTCCCACGGCACCGACCGCGGCCGTCCAGCTCCGCACGACGACAGCATCGAGCTCACTGAGCACGGCGGACACACCGATCTCATCGGTAGGGTCGGGCGCGCCAGTCGCGGCGAGCAAGACGACTGCAGCAAGCGCACCAGTCGCGCCGATCAGGACGGCTGCACCGAGCGCACCAGTGACGTCGAGCGAGCCGGTCGTAGCGAAGACGCCGAACACGCCGAGCGAGCCGGTCGTAGCGAAGACGCCGAACACGCCGAGCGAGCCGGTCGTCGCGAAGACGCCGAACGCTCCGAGCGTACCGGTCGCAGCGAGCGCGCCGAGCGTCAACGCGACTGCGGCGGCAGGTTCGATCGAACCCTTTACGTCGTTCCCGACGCAGACCCCAACCCGCTCAGAAGCCGGGCCGGCACGGGCAGACATCACCTCGGTTGCCACAGGAACCGAAGATCTTACTCTCGACGTCGGAACGAAAAGCCCCGGTGCCGCCTCGATCGCGTCCGAGCGAGAGATGCGTGTCTCCGCTATCTCACAATCGCCCCGGGACACATTGGTCAGTGCTATTCCTGAAGGCCGGATGAACGTCGAGGCTCCCCAAAGTGTTTTGAGTCCGACTCCGAAGTCGGCCACGTTGGAAGGGGCTGAGGTGGACCACAGATCCGAGGCCTCTTCAGAGCTAATCGGACGTACCCAGCGCTCGGCGCCGTCCCTTGCTGCCGCGACCGACGGGACGTCGAAAGTGCCGACCACTCCAGCCGCGGCCGTGGATGTGGCGGCTAGCTCTCTAACCGGAGCACCCGCCGATACGGAGGCGTTTTCAGTCACGCCGAACACCGCGACATCTTCTGGCGATCCGGTTCGTCCGCTCGGGGAGAACCGATCCGAAGTTCAAAAGGCCTGGTCGGCCCCGCCGCTTGAGTCATTTGCGTCGCTTGAGAGCTTGTCCCGCGATTTGATGAGCACAGTGCGGATGACGCTGCAGTCGAGCGCGCGCTCTGCTGTGGTCCGGCTCAATCCACGCGAACTTGGAGCTGTGCGCATCGAGATCGAAGTCGATGGTGATCTCATTCGAGGTCGACTCCAAGCGGAGCGACCTTCCGTGCGTGCCCTTCTCGTCCAACAAATGGGCGATCTCGAACGGGGACTCGAGCGCCAGGGGTTCGTGGTTGATCAGCTGAAGGTGGATGAATCTTCTGTCGATTCCGACTCGTCGAACTCGACCTGGAATTCCTCTCACGAAAACTCTCCGGGCGAGCGGGGGATGACCCGCCGTCCCCCTTGGAATCGGGCCAACGCAAGTGAGAGTGCTCGCCTCGCGCGAAACTTAGTACCGGCGGAGCGCCCGTCGTTGTCGACAACCGGTCATATCGACCTACACGCTTGATCTGAAGGAGTGACCGAGATGGAAGTATCAGCATTAGGAGGAGCGACCGGAGGACTGACCTCTGCCGTGGCGGACAACACGCTGGGGCAGGATGCCTTCCTCCAGCTTCTCGTCACCCAGTTGCGCTACCAGGACCCTCTCTCTCCGATGGAGAACGAGGCCTTCATTGCCCAGCTCGCGCAGTTCAGCTCGCTCGAGCAGATGCAACAGCTCAACACGAACGTGGAAACGTCGATTCAACTCGACCAGTCCCAAGCGAATTCCGCCGCTACCTACATGATCGGTAAAGAGGTTCGAGCCGCCGGGGACGAGCTGATTGTCGGTGAAACGAACGAGCCCGAGTTCGGCTACTACCTGCCGGATGGGGCTGGTGCGGTTCAGGTGACCATCTACGATAGCGCTGGACAGGTCGTGCGGAGCCTCGCCTTCGCTCAGCCCGATACCGGTTCAAATATTCAGACGTGGGATGGGAGGGACGCCAGCGGTACTCGCGTCGAGCCGGGAAGCTACCGGGTCGAAGTCGAGGCGTCCAACGCCGACGGTAGTGCGGCTGCCGCGACGACTACCGTAACCGGACACGTCGATGGAGTGACCTTCCAGAACGGCCAGGCCTGGTTGCTCGTCGAGGGTCGCGAGGTGCCCCTAGCCAGCGTGCTCGAAGTATTCGAAGCGACCACACCTGAGGATCCAACAGAGTAAGAAACAGGAACGTCGGGTTCCGGTCAGGATGACCGGACTCGGCCCGACCAGAAAAAGGAGAGAACGATGACAGAGATTCGAGGACCAACGTTTGCGCAAATGAGCCAGGCCTATGCGGGTGGGGCAACGCCGAAGGTCGAGACAGGGAATGTCGCGACTCAATCGACACGTGGAACGGTGACCTCCGGTGCCGATTTCGCCGCCAAACTCGATCAGGCCATGACGGCGCCAGCGCCGGTCAAGTTCTCCCGGCACGCCGAGGAGCGAATTCGTTCCCGCGGAATTGCCATGACACCAGCGGATCTCGATCGGCTGGGTCGGGCGGTGGACGCGGCAGCTGCCAAGGGTTCGAAAGATTCATTGGTCGTTTCCAACTCTCTCTCATTTGTCGTCAATGTTCCGTCTCGGACGGTAGTGACGGCGATGCCGGGGAGTACAAGGAACGACGCGACACAAGTGTTCACAAAAATTGATAGTGCCGTCTTGCTCTAGTCTTCGCGACTACAGCCGGACCTCTGGAAAGGAAGCTGCGAGCCGCTGAATGAATGATGCGGTTTCGAGCGACGGCACACAGAGGAAGGGATTCCAATGCTGAGATCATTGTACTCCGGGGTTTCGGGCCTCGGTACCAACGCCATGCGCATGGACGTGATCGGTAACAACATTGCCAACGTCAACACGTCGGGTTTCAAATCGACGCGGGTGACGTTTGCGGAGCAGGTCAGCCAAACGCTCCAGGGCGCGACATCGCCCCTCGGGCAGTCTGGTGGATCGAATCCGCTGCAGATCGGAAATGGAGCGCGCCTCGCCGCGCTCGACGGTGTGTTCTCTCAAGGTGGGCTGGAATCGACAGGAGTCGATACCGATCTCGCCGTACAAGGGAGTGCGTTCTTCGTTCTCTCTGACGGAACGCAAAACTTCTATTCACGAGCCGGTTCGTTCCAGGTCGATGGCAAAGGACAGCTCGTCAATCCTTCGAACGGTTACGTCGTCCAGGGCTTCGCCTTCGATCGCGCGAGTGGCGCCTTTGACAATCAACCCTCGTCGCTGACGATTCCGGTTGGGGATGCTGAGCCAGCCCGGGCTACGACAGTGATCAACTATCGTGGAAATCTCGAGGCTGATTCCGAGCCGCGGGGAACCCAGTCCCGGTCGAGTCGCTTCTACACTCCAACGGGTGAGCCGGCGACGGGCGCGACTGCACTGCTCGACCTGCGGGCCGACGAGCTCGGAGTCGTCAGCCTGCTCGAAGAAGGAGGCGAGATCCAGTTCTCGGCCACGATCGGCACTTCGCCGGTTTCAGGTAACGTCGCGACCACAGCTGGAACGACCGTGGACGCGTTGATGACTGCGATCGCGGACAGCCTCAACTCGGCTGATGGTATCGATGGGATCACCGTGACGATGGATGACATGGGTCGTCTCTCCGTTGCGTCTCCCGATGGTCTGGGAGCGTCCGGAGCCGTCAACGGGCTGGTCATTCAGGGGGTCGACGCCAGTGGTGCAACCCATGACGACTTCAACAGCCTCGTTGCATTGACGGAAACCCAGACGGCTCGTGATGCCGGTCAGTTCGTCGAAGAGACCACCGTCTATGACTCTCTCGGATTCGCGCATACCGTCCGCCTGGAGTTCGAGCGTGTTCTCGGGACGAATCAGTTCACCTGGGAAGCCAATGTCGATGACGGCGATACAAAAGTGCTCTTTGGTGGGTCCGGTCGCGTCACCTTCAGCACCGACGGCTCCCTCAGTGGGTTTGCTTTCGATCAGGTCGACGGTGTTCTTCCGAACAAGCTGTCGGTCAGTCCGAATACGGGTGCCGCCACTCCGATGGAGATCGAGCTCAACGCGGGAACGCTCGGTGGCTTTGGCGGGATCACGCTCCTGGAGTCGAGCTCCAGTCTGGAAGCGACTCAGGATGGAGTGACCCAGGGTTCGCTCGTCGACTTCCGGGTCGATCGGGAAGGAACCGTCCAGACCTTGTTCTCGAACGGAGTGACCCGGGCGATCGGTCGTCTCGCTCTGGCTGAGTTTGCCAACGAAGGCGGACTCGTCCGCTCGGGAGACAATCTCTTCCAGGCTTCTGTCAATTCCGGCGATGCGCTGGTCGGTTCAGTCTCGACCGGCGTAACCGCTGAAGTGTTCAGTGGTTCATTGGAGCGATCCAATGTCGATTTGGCACAAGAATTCACAAGTATGATTCTAGCGCAGCGTGGTTTTCAGGCCTCTGCTCGAGTCATCACAACGAGTGATGAGATCCTCTCAGAGCTCCTGAACATCAAGCGGTAGAAGGCGTTGAAGGGATAGGGGAGGGCTTGTCCTCCCCGCCCAAAGAAGGATTAAGACGATGGCTGATGAGAAAAAGGAAGAAGCTGAAGAGACTGAGGTGGTCAAAAAAGGACCAATTCCTCCGATCGTGGCCAAGATTGCGATCATCGGTGGGATTCTCGTCGTGCTTGGAGTGGGTTCACTCTTTCTCGTGACCGAAGTAATCGCGCCGATGATGGCGGACGTCGACGCCACCCTCGCGGAGGGAGACGGTGACGGCGGTGAAGATGGGGAAGAGGGCGAAGGCGGGAAGAAGAAAAAGAAGAAGGGTGATGAGGTCCCAGCGACGTTCGTCGACCTCGGTGACATCATCGTCAATCCAGCCGGAACCGGTGGGCGGCGGTACCTGAAGGTACAAATCCAGCTCGAGGTTGGAGATCCCGATCAGGCCATATCCGTCGAAACCGCTGCGCCCAAGCTCAAAGACAGCCTGATCCGGGAACTGACCTCGCGGACGCTGCAAGAGCTGACCGATCCCGTTGCCAAGGCAGAGATGAAAGAGACCCTGATCGAAGAAATCAATCGGATGTTTGACGATGAAGTCGTGGACGACCTGTTCTTCACCGAATTCGTCATCCAGTAGTTAAGGGAGAGCTGTGGCCAACATCCTCTCGCAGGAAGAGATCGATGCCCTCATGGGCGCGATCGAGGAAGATGAACCCGATGCCATCGAGGACGTCGTCGCCGATGAGGAGAGCCTCCTCGGGACAACGACGGATCCGAAGTCGGGCTCGTCCGTCGTGCCGTACGACTTTCGTCGACCGAACCGGTCTTTCTTCCGCGAACAGCTCCGGATCTTCCAGACCATTCATGACGCCTTCGCACGGCAGTATGCTCAGTCACTCTCTGGCTACCTTCGGTCTATGGTCGAGATTGAGTTCATCACGGCGGACCAAATCAGCTACGGCGAATACATCCTCTCGCTGCCCGGTTCGACGAGCCTCTTCATCTTCGACATCCTGCCTCTCGAGGGGCGAGGAGTGATCGAAATGAACCCGGGGCTCGTCCTCAGTATGGTCGATCGCCTCTTTGGTGGCGTCGGCGCCGAATCCGATTTTACCCGCGACCTCACTGATATCGAGACCGCGGTCATGACTCGATTGATCGAGCGCGGGTTGGCTCTTCTCGTTAGTGCCTGGGACGGCATCGTAACGCTCGATCCTCACCTGAAGTCGCGGGAAACGAAGCCCGCCATGATGCAGTTGATGCCGAGCAGCGAGTCGGTCGTTCTGATTACGTTCGAGCTTCGGACCCAGAATACGAGTGGCACGCTCTCGCTCTGCTATCCGTATTCGTCGATGGAGCCGATCATACCGCGGATTAGCAATAACACCCTTATCCGTCGCCGGGGAGAGGCCGACGACCTCGGTCGGAGGTGGATTCACGAATCGCTCCAAACCTCGCGCATCCCTTTGGTGGCGGAGTTGGGGCGGACGCAGATCAAGGTTCGGGACTTTCTCGATCTCAAAGTCGGAGACGTCATGGTTCTCGACGGATGGGTTCAAAACCCCCTTGATCTCCGTATCGGACAAGAAGTCAAAGCAAAGGTTCGACCCGGCCTGCAAGGAAAGCACCGTGTCGTTCAAGTCGAAGAACTGATTGCACAGGGAGGTGCTGCGGATGAATTCGCCGCTTCGTGACGAAAGCGAAGATCCGGATCGCGACGGAGCTGAAGAGCTCGAATCAGCGAAGGACGACGCCTCACCCGATGAGAGCGCCGAACCGGCTGAGTCTGCGGACGATCAAGAAGCTCCCGCGGCTAGTGCCGACGAGGACGCGCCAGCAGAACCCAATCCCGAGACCCTCGCCGGTCTCGAGGAGGGACTCGCTGGACTTGGAGATGGAACGCCCGACCTGGGTTTGGTCCAGGGCGCAGGCGAGGATCCCGAATTTGACGACACGGGTGACGCTGCGGGCAGTGTCCGGCCTGTCGAGTTTGGTCAGATCGATCCGAGCGAAATCGGAGAGAAGTCCGGCAGCATCGAGATGCTCATGGACATCAAGTTGCCGATCTCGGTCGAGTTGGGGCGGACCGAGAACTTCGTGCGCGACATTCTCGAGTACGGGACCGGCTCGGTCATCGAGTTGGACAAGATGGCGGGAGATCCCGTCGACATTCTCGTCAACGGGCGCCTGGTCGCGAAAGGCGAAGTCGTGGTTGTGGACGATCACTTTGGAGTCCGGATCACGCTCCTGCTCACCCCCGAGGAGCGAGTCAGGAGTCTGGGATGATCTTCGTAGGGAAATTCTGGTCTGACGCCGTACCCGCCAGCGCTGACTCGGCTGGAGCGGTTCAGAATGCGATCCAAGATTCGCTCAATCAAGCTGGGGCGAGCGCTACGGCTCAGGAGATGACGGCGGCGCTTCCACCGCTCGGAAGCTCCGCTGTCGCCATGCCGGGCTGGGGAAGCATGCTCATGCAGTTCGGACTCGCGCTGCTCGTGGTGGTCCTGTTGATCCTCGTCCTCCAGCGTGTCGCCAAGCGCTTTGGCTCGAGTTGGAAACGGGGCCAGAACGCCGATGACATTCAGGTCCTGTCCGAGCGTTCGATGGGTCAGAAACTCTCCCTCGCCATCGTCGAAGTGATGGATCAGCGCTGGCTGGTCAGTGTCTCACCCCAGGGGATTCAGCGCGTAGCCGACATCGACTACGAACCCGATCCCCAGCCGGCTCTGATCGAGCGCAAAGCGACGAAGGCGGCTCCCAAATCGCTTCGGAAGAAGAACGAAGGAGTTGGGGGTCTCAACAAAAAGGAGTTTGCCCAGTTCGAGCAACAGCTGAAGGATCGGCTTCAAACGACTGGGGAACAATACCCTAACCTACGTGATATCGAGGCCCAATCGTGATCGCCGCCCTGCGCCAAAGAAGCACATTTCTGTGGGCACGTTTTCTCTTCGCGCTGTGGCTGATCGTGCCGCAGTCCGTCTGGGCGAGCCCGAGTCTGACCGTCGCGCTCGAAGAGGCGGGAGACAAGGACCTTTCGACGGGACTCCAGATCCTCGTTCTCATCACGGTTCTCTCCCTCGTCCCCGCCATCCTCCTGATGGTGACGAGCTTTGCCCGGATCGTGATCGTGCTCTCTTTTCTACGCCAGGCCATGGCGACCAACCAGATGCCTCCGAATCAGATTCTGCTCGCCCTCTCTCTGTTCCTCACCCTCTTCGTGATGGGGCCGACTCTCCAGCAGATCAACGAAACGGCAGTGCAGCCCTACATCCGCGGTGAGGTCAAGAGCACCGACGCAATGACCGTCGCCTCGGAGCCGGTACGCGAATTCATGCTCGCGCAGACGCGGGAAAAGGATCTGGCGCTCTTCGTCCAACTCTCCGGAGCGGTCCGGCCAAACACGCCGGCCGACGTTCCGCTCACAGTTCTCGTTCCGGCGTTCATGATCTCGGAGCTGAAGACAGCGTTTCAGATCGGCTTCACCCTCTACCTTCCGTTCCTGGTCATCGACCTGGTCGTGGCCTCGGTTCTGATGTCGATGGGAATGATGATGCTTCCTCCGGCCACGATTTCGCTGCCGTTCAAAATCCTGCTCTTCGTTTTGGTCGACGGCTGGAATCTCATCACCCAATCGCTCGTTTCGAGCTTCACGTGAGGGGGATCAGATGAGTCCATCGGAAGCGATTTCCATCTTTCAGAATGCGCTCCTGCTTGCGTTGCTGCTCGCCGCGCCCATGCTCGCCTTCGGGTTGGTGGCGGGTCTGGTCGTCTCGATCTTTCAGGCTGTGACCCAGATCCAGGAAATGACGTTGAGCTTCGTACCGAAGATCCTCGCCATTGTTGCGTCCCTCTTCCTGTTCCTGCCCTGGATGTTGAACAAGCTGATGTACTACACCATCGAGCTCTTCGGAGCTGCGGGAAGTATTCGGTAGCTCATGCTCTTTGACGGGTGGATTGCTTTCCTGCTCCTGACCGTGCGATGCCTCGGCTTCTACTCGGTCGGACCCCTCTTCACCCAGATTCGGATCCCGGGCCAGATTCAGGTGCTGGCCTCGGTGGCGACAGCGGTAGCGCTCTTTCCGACTATCGATCAGACGACCTGGAACCCCCAGGCACCTCTCATCGAATATGCCATCCTCATTGCCCGGGAAGTCTTCCTCGGAGGGCTCCTCGGGATGGTGGCGAGCGCATCGTTTATAGCCATCCGCTTCGGTGGACAGCTAGTCGGTATCCAAATGGGTTTCTCGCTCGCTCAGGTCTTCGATCCGGTCGCCCGGCAGGAGGTTCCGCTCGTCGGGAAGCTCCAGGAGAGCCTCTGTGTGCTCCTCTTCCTGATTCTGGATGGTCATCATATCCTGTTGCGGGGCCTTGGGTTCAGCGTTCAGAAGATCGGTCCAGGAGGCTTCCCTGACCCGTATCTGCTTTTCGATACGGTACTGTCGGTGGGAGGTTCGGTCTTCCTGCTTGCTCTGCAGGTAGGTGCCCCGGTCCTGGCCGCACTCTTTCTGACCGATGCCGCCTTGGGATTTGTCGCTCGCACGGTCCCCCAGATGAACATCTTTCTCATCGGAATCCCGATCAAGATCGCAGCCGGATTGCTCTTTCTTGTTGTCATTACACCACTTTTCGGATCGCTCGTCCGCGTTCACACCCTCCGATTGGAGAGTCAGTTCCTGGCCATTTTGGCTGGCATGTAGTTTGCACTAGCCCTCTTACCCGTGCGAACCGCCAGGACTTGGCAGGTACCGCCCGGACGGAGGCAAGTTGGCAAGCGAATCGAGTGGCGACAAAACCCTACCGGCGACCCCGCGAAGACGAGAAGAAGCTCGTAAGAAGGGCCAGGTCTCCCGTAGCGCGGAGGTCAACAGCGCCTTTGTCGTGCTCGCCGCGATCGGTGTCCTCACCGTTGTCGGTCCCCGGATGATGTCTCACCTCAAGACCATCATGCGTTCGTTCCTCTCTCGCGACGCTGCGGTCTCCTCCTCGGCCGATGCCTACACCGTTTTTCAGAGCCTGAGCGGCGAGGCACTCTCCCTGCTCCTCCCATTTCTGATTCCCCTCCTCATCGTTGGTGTAATCGTCAATCTCGCCCAGGTGGGATTCCTCTTTACGACCAGCCCGCTCGGACCGCGTTGGGGAGCTCTCAATCCGATCACGGGATTCGGGCGCAAGTTTGGTAGGCGCGGCTGGGTCGAGATGGCCAAAGCCGTCTTCAAGGTTGCCGTCATCGGGACCGTCGCGTATCTCACCGTGGTGGCAGATTTCGAGCGGTTTGTTCCGCTCCTCGGCGCGGACAGCGTCTCGTTCGTTGGACAGGTCGCGCAGGCTTTCCAGACCCTCGGAGTTCGAGTCGGCCTGGCTCTGCTCGTGATCGCGGCACTCGACTTCGGTTACCAACGTTGGGAGTACGAGAAGTCGATGCGGATGAGTCGCGACGAAATCGAGCGGGAGCAGAAGCAGACCGACGGAGATCCGCAGATGAAATCGCGGATCCGCTTTCTCCAACGTCAACTCAGTCGCAATCGCATGATCAGCGCCGTCGCTGAAGCCGACGTCGTCATCACCAATCCGGTTCATGTCGCTGTGGCCCTCAAGTACGACCGCGAATCCATGGCCGCGCCCGTTGTCGTGGCGAGTGGAAAACGGAAGATGGCTGCCAAGATCAAGGAAGTCGCTCGGGAAGCGAACGTACCCATCATGGAAGACCCGCCTCTGGCACGTCTTCTCTTCAAGGAGACCGAGGTCGGCCAGGCCATTCCCGTCGAGCTCTACCAGGCTGTGGCCCAGATTCTCGCTCACGTTTGGAAGCTTCGTCGCGGGGCCGAGGGTGCCGGCGTGCAAATGGCAGGTGGGGGAGTACTCTAAATGTCCACCTCAGGGCAACGCTGGAGTGACCTCGTCTTAGGAGGTGCGATCCTCACCCTTCTGGCCGTGATGATCGTTCCCGTACCGACTTTTGCCCTCGACGCGCTCCTCATTCTCAATTTGGCCCTGTCTCTCGTCATGCTTTTCGTGACGGTGTATGTGGCGGACGCGCTCAAGTTCAACGTTTTTCCGACCCTGCTTCTGGTCGTGACGCTCTTCCGTCTCTCACTCAACGTTGCGACGACCCGGACGATTCTCCTCGAAGGGTTCGGCGGCAAGGTCATCGCGGCGTTTGGTGATTTCGTCGTTGGCGGAAACTACGCTGTCGGTCTGGTTTCGTTCCTCATTCTCGTCGTCATCCAATTCATGGTCATCACAAAGGGCGCCGGGCGAATCGCCGAAGTTGCGGCCCGTTTTACTCTCGACGCCATGCCAGGGCGGCAGATGGCCATCGACGCCGATCTCAACGCCGGGCTGATCGACGAAGAGCAAGCGCGCGAACGACGCGACCAGATTACCCAACAGGCCGACTTCTACGGTTCGATGGACGGAGCCGCCAAATTCGTTCGGGGTGACTCCATCGCCGCTATCGTCATCACGCTGATCAATATCATCGGGGGCTTCGTGATCGGAATGACCCAGCAGGGTCTGTCGGTCTCTGAATCCCTGCGCACCTATACTCTTCTCACTGTTGGGGATGGTTTGGTTGCGCAGATTCCGGCGCTCGTCGTGTCTACGGCGTCGGGTCTACTCATCACCCGATCGGAGTCTCAAAAGAACCTCTCCCGCGAGATTGCCATGCAGCTCTTCAACGAGCCGCGGGCCGCGCTCATGGCGGGTGCGATTCTGGCTCTGTTAGGTCTCGTTCCCGGACTCCCGATGGTTCCTTTCTTCATTCTGGCCAGCCTTTGCTTCGTCGTAGGGTTCCGCGTCCGGAGTGATCACAAGACGGAGACGCGCAAGAAGACCGAAGCTGCCGCCGCCGCGCCGCCTGCTCCGCCCGAGCCGGTCGAGAACCTATTGGCCGTCGATCTCCTCGAACTGGAAATCGGTTTCGGGCTGATCCCGCTTGTCGATGAGACGAAAGAGGGCGGAGACCTCTTGAAGCGTGTGACCCTTGTCCGCAAGCAGTGTGCGACCGATCTCGGGCTCCTCGTACCCCCGATTCGCGTTCGGGACAATGTCCGCCTCGCCCCCGATCACTATTCGATTCGTTTGAAGGGCATCGAGATTGGCAGCGGTGTCATTCGGCAGGGGATGCTCCTGGCCATGTCGCCCGGTCCTGGCGCGGACCCGGTCGAAGGGGAAAAGACGATCGAGCCGGTCTTTGGTTTGGAAGCGGTTTGGATTCGCCCCGATCGCCAGAGTGAAGCCGAGGTGGCTGGTTACACGGTGGTCGAGCCGAGCGCAGTCATTGGGACGCATCTCTCCGAACTGATGAAGTCGCACGCCAGCGAAGTCATCGGTCGCCAGGAGGTCCAAACGATGATCGAGAAGGTGAGAGAGAACTCACCGGTCGTCGTCGAAGAGTTGATCCCCTCCCAGCTCACGGTTGGGAACGTGCACAAGGTCCTGCAACGTCTCCTCGAGGAGCGGGTCTCGATTCGGGACACTCTCACCATTCTCGAGGCCTTGGCCGATCACGCGCCTCTGACCAAGGAGATCGACGTTCTCGTCGAGCGTGTCCGCGAGGCCCTTGGTCGCGCCATCACTCATCAGTATCGCGATGGCAAGGGAGAGCTCGGAGTTGTCTCCCTGGCTCCCGCCCTCGAGCAGGAGCTCGTCCAACGCGTGCAGTCCGCGGAATCGGGAGGCCGGCTCTTGCTGCCGCCCGCCGATACCCGCGCACTCCTCGATCGTATCTCTCGTTCCGTGCAGGACGCACTGACGCAATCGGCTCAGCCCGTCCTGCTTTGTTCTCCATTCCTGCGTCCGTACCTGCGTGCATTCGTAGAGCGGGCGTTGCCTCACGTTCCGGTTCTCTCCTATGGAGAGGTCGTTTCGGCGGGCACGGTAAGAACGTTAGCCACGGTGAATCTCGAGCATGCACATCAAGAAGTTTGAAGCGAGTGAACTGAAGACGGCTCTGGAGCAAATCCGCGCAGAGCTGGGAGAGGACGCGCTCATTTTGGAAACGCGAAATCGACCGAATGGACGGATCGAAGTCTTGGCGGCGCATCCGCACTCGGCCTCGGCTGAGCCGGCTCGTGCGCCCGAGAATGAGACGACATCCGTCAGTGCGAATGTAGCGGACATCCTCTCGCGGTTGCCTGAAGAGCAAGTCCAGGCGGCCCTCGGCAAGACTGCTTATGCGCAGCTCGCCGGCGCGTCTCCGGAGAGCGTCAAACCTGGCCCAAAGATGAATTCGGCCGAGACCGTCATCTCGGCCCAGTCCGCCGGGAGTCAGCCTCAGAGCGGGCAAACTCCAGCGCCAGCCTCGACCGAGACTCCGGGTTCTCCTCCTCCGAGCTACCCGCGCTCGGCCGGTCGGCTTCGCTCGGCCATCGCCGGTTCTCGACAAAGCGAGTCGAGTAAAACCGAGTTGGAGCAGGAACTGGAAACAGTCCGGGCTCGGGCAAACTACCTGGGTCGCCTCGTTCGCTCCGAGCACTTTTCGCTCATCCCGCTGCCGTTGCGAGATCTCTATCTCGACTTGAGCGAAGCGGGCCTCGACGCCAATCTTCTCTTCGAACTCCTGACACGGATGGGAGACGCACCGCTCGACGGCGACTTCGCCGCGGTCGCCCCGGAGGTCCTCGTCACTCAGCTGAGCAAGTTCATGCGGGTGGGCGGCGCGGTCAAAGCTGACGACACCCGTCGTGTTGTTGCGCTGGTCGGTCCGACCGGGGTTGGCAAGACAACGACGCTGGCCAAGATTGCCGGACAGGCCGCCTTCGAGATGCAAAAGAGCGTCGCCCTTCTTTCGACCGATTCCTACCGCGTCTTTGGCGCACAGCACCTTCAGGCCTACGCCGGCCTGATGAACATCCCCTTCGCGATCGCCCGGACTCGGGAAGAGATTCGCGAGCGGCTCGAAGGTGATTTCGCCGACGCCGACCTCGTTCTCATCGATACATCAGGGCGCTCACCTCGTGATCCCGATGGTGTCGCTGAAATCCACAGGATCCTCGGAGCCTGTCCCGAAGTGGATATTCACCTCGTGCTGGCCGCCAACGGTAAGGTCGGTGATCTGGCCCTCGCTCTCGACTCGTTCCTCGGTCTCCCGGTTCGCCATCTCGTCTTCACGAAACTCGACGAAGCGACGCGAATCGGTGGTCTCTTCAGCCTCGCGTTGAAGGCGCGTCGCCCGATCAGCTATCTCGGGATTGGCCAGGAAGTTCCTGACGATATCGAAGTTGCATCGATCGATCGCCTCTCCGAAGACCTGCTCATCGAACTCTCAGAGGTGATGAGTTAATGGCCGACCAGGCAGACAAACTGCGCACCCTGCGTTTGATCCAGGAACGCTCCGACTCCGAGCTGGAGGTCCCCGCTGGTCCAGGCCGGCCGCGCATGTTCACCGTTGCGGTAACCGGTGGTAAAGGCGGAGTAGGGAAGAGCGTTCTGGTGACGAATCTGGCCGTGGCCGCGGTGCGGGCTGGTCGTCGCGTCCTCGTCGTAGATGCAGATCTCTCGCTCGCGAACATGGACTTGCTACTCGGAATGATCCCCAAAGCGAACCTTTCCGACGTCGTCTTCGGATCTCACCAGATCGAAGACGTCGTTATCGATACGCCGTTTGGATTTCGCTTTCTCCCGGCCGCCTCGGGGCTCGAGGAGATGGCAACACTCGACGATTTTCGACGGGAGCGACTCATCCGTGAACTCTCCCGCCTCGAAGAATCCTGTGACCTCATGATCATCGACACGGCCACTGGCATTGGTCGTCAGACGACTCACTTTGTCTCGATAGCAGACCGCGTTCTTATCCTCGCGACTCCGGAACCGACCGCCTTTAGTGACGCCTACGCCACGCTCAAGGTTCTGGCCATGCGTCCCCAGCCCGATCGCCTTGCCCTCGTCGTAAATCGGACCGAGTCATCCGAGCAGGGCCGTCGGACCGCGCAAAGAATTTCTGCCGTGGCGAAGCGTTTTCTCGGTTTCGAGCCGGAGTGCCTGGGAGTGATTCCCGAAGACGAAGCCGTCGGGCACTCGGTTATGCGCCAAGAGCCACTGCTTTCGATGTTCCCGCACGCTTCTGCGTCCGATGCCATCACCGCGTTGGCCGAAGAGGTGTTGCGAACTCCGGAGCCCCATGGGCCGTTGGTAGTGGATCCAGATGGTGTCCTCAAAAAAGTCGTGAACTTCGGATCCTAGGGGACGGTTGTGCAGCAACTGGTTTTCGAAGCCGCGACTCTCATGGGACTCGCGGCAGCCGCTCTCGCGGCCCTTGTCCTGGTCGGCAATGGTGCCGGACTCGTTGCGTTGGTGATGCGCACGATGGTTATCGGCGGAAGTGTTTTTCTCTTCGCGGTTTTGGGTGGGCAAGTTGTCGGTCGCATCTTGCTCGAGTCCCTCGCGAAGAAAGAGTTGGAGATCGCCAAGGCGGAGCAGAATGCGCAAGAACAGGCAGGTCTGAAGGACGTGCAAGACAAGATTGCCGCATTGAAGCAAAACCAAGGCGCCATGAGTGAGAAACAGAACCCAGACAGCGAGAACTCGGTCTCAAGCAAAGCCGCTTGACCGAACGATGGAGGAACCGATGGCAACTGCCAATGCCGTGAGCAAGCAAGATAGACCTGACGAGCCCGTGTCCGTTGCCTATGAGCGGGACAAGAATGCGACTCTCAAGCGGTACTATCCGCTCGTCAAGTATGTCGTCGACAAGATTGCGGCTGGCCTGCCCAAGTCGATCGAACGCGACGACCTGATCAACACGGCGATGATTGGCCTCTATGACGCCCTCGAAAAGTACGATGAGAGCCGCGGCACGAAGTTCGAGACCTACGCGATCTGGAGGATCAAGGGGGCTGTTCTCGACGAACTTCGCTCAATGGATTGGGCCTCTCGGACGACCCGTCGCAAGGCTCGCCTCATCGAACAGACCTGTCAGCGTCTCGATCAGAAACTGGGACGGGCGGCCACGGAACAGGAAATGGCCAACGAGATGGACATCCCTCTCAGTGACTACCTGCGCCTGGTTGAAGAAGTGCGCGGCACAGTTCTGCTCTCCCTTGATCAGGCGATGCAGGTCGACGACGACCACGATCTGGCTGGGCTGGCCGATGTCATCGAGGACAAGTCTGCTGTCAACATGCTCGAAGAGCTCGAAGACAGCGAAGCACGCGATACCCTCCTCGAGTTGATCAACGCCCTCAGCGAACAGGAACGCCTCGTCGTTGCTCTCTACTACTACGAAGAGATGACTCTGAAAGAGATTGGTCTCGCCCTCCAGATCAGCGAGTCGCGAGTCTCGCAGATTCACACCAAGGCCATCATGCGGTTGAAGGGCCGCCTCGGACGCTCGGTCGTCTAACGACCTCGGAGCGAGCGGAGGAACCGATGAGTGACGTCGGAGGACTTGGCCGTATCCCGACCGGAATCGAACGGGTCGATCGATCCAATTCGTCCGGGGATGAGTCCCGTCGTCAGCAGAAGGACAAGAAGAAGAAGCAAAAAACCGCTCCGAAGCCGAAGGCAGAACGGGAACGCGAGGAAGCCCTCGAGCCCGGGACGGAGAGCGAAGAGAAAGAGACTCCTGGCGCAGTCATTGACGTTCTGGACGAAGACGGAGAGAGCCGCCCCGACACCATTGCAAGCGGGGAACCAGACGATCCCGATGAGGAAGAGCGTGGACGCCATGTGGATACACGAGCCTAGGGAAGGGCTTGAAGCGGAGGCATTCGATGTTGAGTAAACTGAGTTCCCGCGTTCGATGGATCGGGCTTGGACTCATCGCCCTGGGTTTGATTGCGGTCTCAGAGATCGCTCCGAGGCTAGCGACCAGATCGGCCGAGACGATTGGCGCGACCACTCCAGAACTGGCTCCCCGGGACACCGCGGGAGACGCCGATTCCGCGGCAATTCTCGTCGATCCACTCCTTCCGACGGCTGCCGAAAGACGCGCCGAACAGATTCGTACAGGCGAAATCGGCCCGACGCCGGAATTGCGCCAACCCGCCCCGCCCGTCGGTTCTCCCGATACGAACC
>Ga0315338_1002426_pt1 | contig 18520 bp, 19 predicted proteins | sample ASW8metaG_FD_204518 | JGI IMG/M metagenome (GOLD analysis project Ga0315338, IMG submission 204518) | Ammonia-oxidizing marine archaeal communities from Monterey Bay, California, United States - ASW #8 | ecosystem: Environmental > Aquatic > Marine > Coastal | place: USA: California | collected... | reverse complement strand
CGACCTTCGGCCAGACTGATGTCTCCATTGTAATTGGGGCTAACGACATAGTGAACCCTGAAGCCAGAACGAATCCGAGCAGTCCAATCGCCGGTATGCCAATCCTCGACGTCGACAAGTCTACGAGCGTAATCGTCATCAAGAGGAGCCTGTCTCCAGGGTTTGCTGGCATCCCCAACCCACTCTTCGCTGGAGACAACACGCTGATGCTATTTGGCGATGGAAAACAGGCGGTGCTTGACCTTCTGGCCGCCGTCAAAGAGAACGAATAGGCGAGTGTCCTCAGGCGTCCCGGCTCCGGGTCCTTAAGAGGTCAGATTCGAGACACGTGATCGTCTTCTTCCAGTGATAGTCCCAGATCTCCAGGCACTCTTCACGACAACGGTGAGAACTAACCAGGCCTAGTGCCTCAAGCAACGCGCAAAAATCCTCCGTGGGCGGTGGTCGGTCCTTTGTGAAGCGCGTCAGCGCACTGAGAAGCACTCCGTTTTGCTCGTAACTCCGAAGCGATACAAGCACGAGAACGGCTCCCAACAGTCCATGGTGCGCCACCCAGGATGGCCCACCCGAGTCGCTCACGAGCTCGCGATAGGGAACCCCATCCTCCACCACGCCTTGCTCAACTTTGGCGACAATGCAGTCCGCGATCCGATTAACCACTTGCGGATCGAAGAACACACCGAGTGTGTTGGTTGCCTCACGCCGCAGCGTGTCCACGCGTTCTGGATCTATCGGAGCTTCTGGGTCGAACATGTCACTCGGACCGGGTTGACAGGACAGTTGAATTACGTTCATGCTAGCTCCTCCAGACCGGAAAGGAACATCGCATGCCCTCAGCTCCGCCCACCCTCGTAAGCCGGATCGTTTTCTGGTTCTTGGGAATTGCGCTTTATCTCACTCTCGCGATTCTCCCCAATTACCTCCTGACTAAGTTCTACACCGGCGGACAAGTTCACACGATCGTGGTATTGCTTGTCGCGGTGATCCTGGGGCTGATCTATGGCTCGGTGTTCCTGAAATCACGGGAACCCGCTCCAGAATCTGCAGGATAGGCAGGCCCGTAACCGACCCTCACCCCGACATAGGAACGTCAACGTTTGAACCCCTCCGCAACGGGAATCGCTGGGTTCATCGTAGGATCATGAACGTTGTAGAGTGGATTCTTGCGTCTGTGCCCGACAACCGCTCGCAGCTAGCGCGTGCCTTCAACCGCCTGTGTGTCTTTCTGGCGAGCGCCGGCTAAAATCCCGTACATCCCTATGTTGCCCTCGTGACACGCGTACTCATAGAGTGGACCATCAGTACGTCGAAGAGGCATCATCGCAGTCCAGGGCTGCGTATACGACCTCTCATCTTCGACGGTGAATTCGTAGATGACTGTGTCGTCATCGGTCCTACGCAATCGCTCGATGAGAAATGTGTCGGCTGTCGAGCCGCCAAGACTCGTCTCCCGCAGGAAGTTCTGTGTCTCAATAACGAGTGTCGCCCCCTCCCAGTGACCCCGTGAATCACCAGCAAACTGTCGAAGCTCCCCATGAGGCCGCCCATCCAGAGGAACGATCCGAGCGTTGTGTACCATTTCGTTCAGGATCACCACGTAACCAGGTGCCTGTAAGATTTGCACGTTATTGTTGTACGACCCAGACACCATCGGTGGTCCAGAGTTGAAGCCCATCAAGCAGCGGTCGGACAGGCTTCGGTCGTGGTGAGAATTGCCAAAGCCATTGCGGAGGTTTAGACGTCGAATCCGCGAGCGCTCTTGATACGTGGTCGTGTACGGAACCCGTCCGGAGGCAGGATCGGTGACTAGGGATGTACGTCTACCCTGGGTAAGCTCGACGCCGCGTTCATACCAGAACTCGTTGTACGACAGCACGCCACCCTCGGCTCGCGACTGATAGCCAGCAGTCGGTGCGCCCTGCTCCGGATCGAACAAATCTCGATTTAAGCGGGTGCGCTCAGTCGCTTCGAAGGCCGCCGCCTCTTCTGCGCTCAGCGCCTCTTTCCCAGTAAGAGCTTCCGGACGGTTCAGTGGCGTGAGTGTGCGAAATGTAAAGATTCCCTGGATATCTGGGTCACCATGCGGGGTCAACCGGACAACCTCCGTAGAAGCCGTGCCAGATTGGGCGACAACATGGTGTGGGAGCAAGGCCACGAACGCCACGACAACCCACGCTATCGATAGTGGTCGATATCTCATCCTGAAACCTCCACAGTGGCATGAACCAATCTTCGTCCGTCGATCCTACTCTCAGAAGCCAGACGGGTTCAATACCTCGAAGTTCTCAAGCCAACCGTCTCGTTCCTGAGCCATTGTGTGAAAACTGTAAACAACCGACGGGGTCACTTCGCTACAATTCTGGCGGCAACCTTCGGTCCAGATTGAGTATGCTTTCCGGCAATCACTTGACGCGGGATCCCATGATTGAAATCTAGGACCTCATCGGACGCGAGCGACCGCTCACTGAAGTCGCCGATACCCTTCACAGTTGGGCTCAGGCACAAGACGCCGCCGAGGTCGGCGCTCTCCAGGTTACCTGTAGCGACGAGTCAGAACGCGAGTGCGTCGAGGCCCTCCAACACGGCTTTACCGATCACTTGTTGCCGACCCTGAAATTCTCGCGTCGATCCGCGTTTCAGATCTCGAGTCTTGGAGGACGATACGAGTGGGGCGCCGGGCCACTCGCTGAAGATCACTTTCTGTCACAGCGGTCACGCCTCGGATTCACGTTGCTAGTTGCCAAACTGAATGCCCATGTGGCGTTCGAAGACATCCCCAACGCGGTCGCCGCTACTGCATTATTTCGGATGGGTGTCTGGAAGCGGTACGGACGCGATTCGACAAGCTGCGGTGCACTCAATGCCCTCGTGGCAAATAAGCGGTCACCCTTCCTTGATGACCTGCGAGAGACGTTCGAATCAGAAGGTCGTGACCGACTCGACGCGCTGAGGGACAACCAGAGAGTTAACCCGCTCTTTCGCCCACTTGCCGCCGCGATCGTATCGGCGAGGCTGCAGGCGAGGAAGCTAGTCCTCGACCTGCAAGACCACGCTCCAGCACAGTCAACTTACTGGATCGTTCTCCCTTGCGTGACGGTGAATCGCCATGCACAAGACACCGAGATAGTCTGCGGGATTTATGCTATCGACAGTCGTGACGGCGAACGCAAGGTCACATACTCTGGACTCGGCGACGACGCGGCCGTCTATCGAATCGAACATGCCGATGACCGCTTAACGGTGACCGACGACCATGTCGGGATCACGCGAAGCGCACGCGATCATCGCAAGATGGTCCAGTCCTTTGTTCCTTCCCTGCCTCATGACACCAGAGATTTTCTTAATGCGCGACTAAATCAGGCTTGCCAGGATAACCAGAACAACTCCGATCAACGTGATCATCAGGTCCGCAGACTGCTGAAACGTGTACTTCGCATCCACGCTGAGGTCGCGCCGGTCGCGGCCGCCGCATTGGTCTTCATCCACGGCATCGCACCTATACATCACGCGTCTACAATCCATACCCTCTCCGATCCGAAGATTGCTGAAACGCGCGCGAGACTGATCCTCGATGAGGTTTATGATCAGATCGGCGATCTCGACGAACGGACCACCGAGCGACTCTTGGAGCTCTTGCTCCACAAATCCGACTCGTAACCGGTCAAACTTATAATCGTCTTCGGTGTTTAGACCGGTCCAGCCACTCACCCACCGATGTAGAGTTGTTCACGAGCATCTCGGTCAGCGACTCGTCCCTCGCAAGCAGGAAGAACGGTTCTCTCCGAGGGCAAGTGCCCTACAGCACATCGACAGCAAGTCGATTCATCTCGTATCGACTGCCCAGGGATTAATCAAGCACCACCGTGCCGACGTGTGCCTGTCGGGTTCACTAGCGGATCGGCAACGGCCGTTGCCGGTAATCTGGAATGTGAAGCTGTGCCGACTGGCCGACTATCTCCTAAGGTTTCAGCAACTAAAAGTCACGCGTCGCGTCGCTAGTTTTCTGGTGCTTGTCCATCACAAAGCGAGCGACGGTCTCATCACAGCGGCGCAATCTATCGCGGAGGATACCAACCTCGGTCACGAAACTCGATCGACTCACCTTCGATCGCGTCTCGGAATGCCCGGATTGTGGCTGGTGTGTCCTGGATATCAGGCGGCGGTGAACCTTCCGGGTTAGTCAACCAGCGCGCATAGGGCTGGTCGTAGTGAGAGAGGTAGACTACATCCGGTTGGAAGGTTTTGAGACACTCAGCCAAAGGGATAGGACGCATTCGATCAACCGGAAGATTCATCGGCATAACGGCCACCGTGATATCTCTGAGCGCCTGGATTTCAGGCACACACTGCGTCACGCCGGCCAGAAGAATCCGCGTTCCACCCAGAGTGATGACATAGCCGTTCGCATCACCTTTCGGATGTAGAGGAGCTCCTGGCGTCAAGTCGTACGCCGGAATCGCTTCCACGGCAACGCCAGCGAAGACATCCGCTTCTCCGTTCGACAGCACCGTGCCTTCAGGCCAATCTGGGTGACCGGCAGATGTCAACACAACCGGAGCACCGGGCTTTCGAAGCTGTGTGATCGCGCCAGGGTCCAGATGGTGACCCGGACTGTCAGTTACTAGGATAAGGTCAGCCAGCTTCGCACCCGAGAGATCGCCCGCGCTCCATGGATCGACCTGGATGACTTTTCCGGCGTGCTCGATCTGAACACTCGCGTGGATGATTGGTGTAATGACAATGTCGCCGCCCTCAGCCGGAACCCGGTCCGACGATTGAGCCGTCAGTGAAACCATCCACAATGAAACAAACGCAATGAGAATTAATGTTCGCATAACATGACCACTCCAGCAGTTTGTGAAACTGCTGCATTATAGGCCCCCTTCGTCGCCGGGGCATGACGCGCCACACAGATAATAGACCCCGAACCGGTCTCGGCCCCTTGCCTCTCCGACTAAAGAGCCATTGATGGTAGACTTAAGCCTGTACGTTCTCTGGGCTACTGCAGGCGTAGAAGCCCCAATCCGATCGGTTCCATCCTCTCACTGCCCCCGAGGAGTATTACGAATGGCCAGATACACTGTTGGTGCCCGTGTTTCACAGGATCAGTACGGCCCTGGAACCATCATCGAAAGCAATGAACACCACACCGTTATCGATTTTGACGAGCATGGAGTCCGCCGGTTCGTCACGACGATGGTCAAGCTCGAATCGAGCACTGTGGCTGCACCGGTCAAGGCAAAGGGCAGAGCCCGCCGAAAAACAACGGCAAGCCTGGCGTGACCCCACCCTGTAGTTGTCGACTCGCGTGCGTCGAGTCCTTCCGGTCCCGTTCTTCTGGGTCACCGTCGCCAGCACACGGACCAGGCCTTGATCGGCGGGCCAACTGACTTATCTCTCGCCCCGCTGTGCCGTTTTCTCTTCGACACGAGCACCGGCGAGTAGATTGAACATGCCCCGATTTCCCTCGTGGCACGCATACTCGTAGACCAGGCTGTCAACCCTCGTCATCGGCAGAGACCCAGACCAGGCCGTCGTCCACGTCGCCGGATCTCTCACGGTAAATTCGTAGTCGATCGCGTTCGCATCGATACGGGTGAAGCGTTCAACCACATGTAGATTTTCGCCCAGATCTCCGTCAAACCCTCGAATGATCGCTTTGTCGTGAAAGTTAGTCGTCTCGACGACCAGCGTGTCTCCCTCCCAGTGACCCCGTGAGTCCCCGAGCCACTGCCGGACACCGTCATCGAGGTGTGGGCGGCCGTCGATAGGTATAAGCCGGACTTCGTGGATGTGCTCCTGAAAAATCGCCACATATTCTGGTGTCTGAGCAATTTGGTAGTTGTTGTTGTATAACGTCGGCATCGGCGGTACGCCACGGTAGATGAGACAGCGTTCGGCGAGACGTCTGTCTTCCCAGGAGTCAGAGGGCCCTCGTCCACGCCTAAACTCGGCGCGAGATTCCTGCCGTTGCCTACCGTCCTGTGTCAAAGCGGGCCTTCTCCCGTTGGGAGGGTCCACGATAATTGATGTTCGATTGTTTGCGATCGTCGTTCCCCTCTCGACCCAGAACTCGTTATAAGCCCGCGACACGTCCGCCACCGTGAGGCGTCCCCCAGGTTCCGTCCCCAAGCCTGGGGCCTCATCGTCACGCCGGTCGAGGCTACGAGCTTGAGCAAACTCCGTGTCCCGTTCAGCCACTTCCTCGTCGGTCAGTATCTCTTGCCCGGCGAGCTCGATGGGACGTTCTATCGGCGTCGTCGTCGCATTGTTCCAGACACCTTGCAAATCAGGATGGCCCCACGGTGTGCGGAGCGGAACCTCACTTCGCTCGGTGGTCTGACCAACGGCGGAGACCGCCACCAGCGACACGACCGTAATCACGCTCGCCAGACGACCCAACGTTGGCAATGGTTGACGGTTCATATCCATCTCCTTCCTGACAAATAGCTACTTGAGCGCGGAGTAATCAGTCGCACTCATCATGAACGCAGTAGCGTCGAGCGGTACCTCGTATTTCGCTCTGAGTGCCAGCCACTCAGGGTCTGCCCGAAACCCGGCCCAGACTTCTTCCCGATGAGCACGGTCGCGATAGGCCAACATCCAGACCAACGTGTTCGGATTATCGAGACGCTGCCACACCGCGACGATCTCGGCGCCATGTTTCTCAAAAATCGCAACCTCCTGCTCACGGAACCGCTGATGCAGGTTGTCGATACCCCCCGTGCCGCCCACCGCCGGCTCGGCCGTATACATGCGAATCTCGAAGCAACGAGAGCCGTCCGCAACGTTGCCAGACAGCTCAGGTGGCAGCTGACCGGACGGGCCACAGGGCGCTGTAGCCTCCTGGGCGAGTGCCATGCCACTGAAACCAAAACTGATCATGACTGCAACAATTACTTTTCCCATGACTGTCCTCCTCTGAAACGCGCTCATTGGGCGAGTCCGTCTGAAACCTACAGCATACGCAAAGTTGTGCCGGTAAATAGCCCCCGGATCCCGGTTCTATGTAACCGTTCCATTGATGCCAATGGCTACATCAACTCACGAAGAAACACGTGCGGTAAGATGTACGCCTCACACGGGCCGCTAGCTCAGTGGTAGAGCACCTGACTTTTAATCAGGGTGTCCCGCGTTCGATCCGCGGGCGGCCCACCCTCTAAACTTCTATCATAGCGAGAGTTCCCTTTCCTCGCCACTGCTGGCGGGCGCCACCCCACCTACGTTCATGCCCATTCGCCGCGGTTGGCGGCTTCGACCCACGCAAGCGCACGTCGGACATCACGGGAGCCGTCCCAGGAACCGTGTGATCGCGGTGAGCATCTCGTCACCAGCGAGCAACTCGAAATCGTTGTGGTCCGCTCCCGCCAGAACGACGAGTTCTTTCGTCGACGTGACCGCATCGTACACCCGACGACTCTGGCTAAGTGGAATAACGCGGTCTCGGTCTCCTGCGAAGACGAGCACCGGGCACGTCACGCGCTTGATGTCGTCAATCGCCGCAAACCGGTCCTGCAGAAGGAGCCGAACGGGCAAGAACGGATAGTGCTCCTGACCCACCTCGACCAACGAGGGAAACGGGGAGCGCAAGATCATCCCGGCCGGTGGTTCCTCCGCCGCCAGGCCGATCGCGAGCGCCGTACCGAGTGACTCACCCAGGTAGATCAATCGGGAGGCATCCACATCGTTCCGGCTCAGCAGGTATCTTCGGGCCGCTTGCGCATCTGCCCGAAGACCGGTCTCGGTCGGCTTCCCTTCGTTGCCGCCGTACCCGCGATAGTCGAACAGCAGCACCTGAAACCCATACCGCTGGAGCGATACTGCGAGCGGCGCACGGTACGCCCGATTGCCAGCATTGCCGTTGAGAACCAGCACCGTATGCGTGGACGGCGACCCTGGACGGGGAACGAACCACCCCTGAAGCGTGAGACCGTCTGCGGTCGGAAACGTCACCATCTCAGCCCCTGTGAGTCCTACATCGGGAGGTTCAGGCACGTCACCGAACGGGAAATAGATGAGTGTCCGTTGGAAGATCCACGCGAAGGCGATGATGCCAGCGACAGCTACAGCCCCCGTGACTATGAAGCTCATGCGGAGCGTGAGCATTTCGTTCTGTTCCGGAGAGATAACCGAGATGTTGCCAATCCAAGAGAAGGTCCGGACTGAAGCTTTGGTGTGATGACAGATTTCACGGTCGTGGACCGAAGAAGCGTTCGCGTTTACGTTGCTGCGCCAGATCGCTCACGATTCGCTTCGGAGACGCGATGACCAGATCTCGCGAGGCTCCGAGTCACCTTTCGATCGGTCTGGCCCAGAACTATCTCTCGGCCGTGAGCCGAGCCTCTTTTGGACAATAGCGACCGATCTTCTGAATCCAGTCCTGAAGCGTATCTTCGACGAACTGCGGGTCCGCGTCGCAGAGATCCATGCTCGTGTCAGTCAGCTCCCACCCACCCGGAATAAAATGCCAGTCCCAACCAACGTTGTGGCCTCCATTACCCTCTGCGACCGGTCCAAGGATGTATAGGCTTCGATCGCTTTTTGGGCGCTCGAGCTCCTCACGCGCAGCCGTGAGTACCTCTGGGTCGGTGGTCGTCGCTATAAACGACACAACGGAACCGCTAGGGGTCGACAGACTAAAGACGAACTCTGGTGACCCTCCGCACCCCGCTGCAAACAGAACACTTAGCAATCCGCCCGTCAGACCGACTCTTCTGTGCCTCGCCATCTGGTTATCTCAGATATTTCGCACAATACAATAGATTCGCTCTGTCTGGCACACCGGCCATAACGGCGCTACACTGAACTCCGATGTCTCAAACTAGCTTTGCCATCCTCAAGACGGAACTGTCAACGGCCCGGTAGTCTCTAGGAGCCTCGCCCTTCTCCTCTGGATCACCACCGCCGATTCTCGAAAATAGATCCGATGCGTATCTCCTCCGAACCCGCCACCACCGAGGCCCCACTCGGGCCGCTGGATCCTCCTCCGGCCACAAAGGATACCGACGTGAAGAGTGCGGGACGCCGGGCGCTCGTCGTCGGGGCTAGCTCGGGCATCGGCGCAGCGCTCGTCCGGCGACTAGCTGCCGAGGGTTACCGTGTCGCCGTGTTGGCCAGACGGGTGGACAAACTTGACTCGCTTGCCAGGGAATGCCAACCCCTCCCTGGCAAAGTGGTGGTACGGGTGCACGACGTCTGCGACGTCGGGGACGTACCGAAGGTCTTCGAGGAACTCGTGCGCGAGTTGGGCGGACTCGACTTTTACATTTTCGCCGCGGGTATCATGCCAAACGTTGGCAGGCACGAGTACGATACCGAGAAGGACCTCGCAATGCTTCGCATCAACCTTGACGGTTGCATCGCGTGGTCGAACCCGGTTGCCAACTATTTCCGGACACAGCGTTCCGGTACCATTATTGGCATCTCGTCAGTCGCCGGCGAGCGCGGTCGAAAGGGCAGCCCTGTCTACGGCACGTCTAAGGCGGCGATGAATCACTACCTGGAGGCACTTCGCAACCGCCTTGCCGAGGCCGACGTACACGTCTGCACAATCAAGCCCGGCTACGTCGCAACGGCAATGACCGAGGGCATGGGACTCTCCGACATGATCACGGCCGACGAGGCCGCGAAGCAGATCTTGGAAGCTGCGCGCGACCGCGTGAACCACCGCTACGTCCCGATGAAATGGCGTCTCATCATGGCAGTCGTTCGCTCGATCCCCTCATTTCTGTTTCGACGTCTCAACATTTAAACGTGCTGACTCCAAAGCTGGCAAAGCAGATCACACCAACGTCTGCGACCAAGTGCGAAGTGCGCTCTTCGTATGAGTACGTCGAAGGCTGGGGCATGACCGTTGGAGGTTACTCCCGGCTATTGCATCCACACTCCACCGAAGAAATCCTCGCTAGCTACAACATCGCACACCACGACGGCGTGACACTCGGCCTGCGCGGCAGCGGCAACAGCTACGGTGACGCCAGCGTGAACGAAGGCGGGCACGTGCTCGACGTCTCAAACATGAACCGCTTCCTGGACTGGAACCCGGAGACCGGTGTGGCGGAGGTTGAGCCAGGCGTGACAATCGAGCAACTGTGGAAACGGATTCTCGCCGACGGCTGGTGGCCTAAGGTCGTGCCCGGAACGATGTTCCCAACCCTGGCGGGTGCCTGTGCGGCAAACATCCATGGAAAGAACAACTTCGCAGTCGGCACGATAGGAGACTCGACACTCGAATTCGACATCGTCCTTCCTACAAACGAAGTCAAGACGTGTAGTCGTACACAAAATGCCGACCTGTTTCACGCGGCAATCGGCAGCTTCGGCATGCTCGGTTGCTTCAGTCGACTGGTTCTGCAGACCAAAAAAGTGCACTCTGGCGACCTGTGGGTCCGCACCATCAATACGCGTAACCTACGCGAGATGATGGAGTACTTCGAGTTGAACAAGTCGACCTCGGATTACCTTGTCGGCTGGGTCGATTGCTTCCCGAGTGGCGCCTCGTCTGGGCGGGGATTGATTCACCAGGCACACTACATGCGCCCCGGCGAGGACGCTTATCCCGAGAAAACGTTGTCGCTCTCGCATCAGGAACTGCCGCCCAACATCTTTGGCGTGTTTCCGAAGTCTGAGATGTGGCGCATCTTACAGCTATTCAACCACGACCCAGGAATGCGCTTCATCAACGCGGTCAAGTACTTCAGCGCAATCTTCGATGATATGCGCGATCGATTCAAGCAGTCGCACGCGAACTTTGCCTTTCTACTCGACTACGTCCCCAACTGGAAGTGGGCCTACGGACGAAAGCCGCGTCGCTTCGGACTGATCCAATATCAACCGTTCTTACCCGACAGGGTTGCGCACGACGTCTACCTCGATCTACTTGAGCGCTGCCGAAAGGCGGGTCTAGTACCATACCTGGCTGTTGTTAAGCGCCACCGGCCCGACCCGTTCTGGCTGACTCATTCGGTGGACGGCTGGAGCTTTGCGATGGACTTTGCAGTCACTCCGTCGAACCGGGACCGCCTCTGGAAGCACTGCGCCGAGATGACCAAGGTCGTGCTTGAGGCCGAAGGGCGCTTCTACTTCGCGAAGGATCTCGTTGTCGGCGCGAACGACGCACGACGCTTTTTTCCGGCTGACAAACTTGAGGCCTTCCGGCGTCTCAAATCCGAATGCGATCCCGAGCGACTGCTCGTCAACAATTTCACCCGGCGGGTCTTCCCAGAGAGTTAGGCGCTCGCCTCAATTTGTAGTTCCTGAGCTCGCAGTTTTCGTGCTCCACGAACCCCTCTGTCAGAGTGCCACAAAGCTAGAGTGTCGGCTACTTGCACGGTAGGGCTAGGAGTCGGCGTGGTCTCCGACACTATTGCTACCGCCTGGAAGCGACACTCCGGGCAAGAGAGCCAGGATCGGTAAGCTATAATTGAAATCTGCAGCACAGAGACGTCCCCATCGTCTAGTGGCCCAGGACACCGGGTTTTCATCCCGGCAACAGGGGTTCGATTCCCCTTGGGGACGCCACTTTTTGTGGAACAATTCCTGACAGGAGTCCGGCAAGCGTTCCGATCCCTCTAAACTCATAATACGCAGTGGTTTGCTCAGTGTGCGGGATCATTAGTAGCCGCCCATCGAGCGCCACCCGTACTCTTCCAAGCTGAGAGCGCCAGGCTGTCGAAGAAGAGTTGTGAGATGCTCCGCCGGTTCAGCAGAACCGCTGAATGTCGCCCCTCGACAAACGCCTCATCGTAACGCGGCTCTTCCGTCGGGGGGATCTTGTCCAGACCGATCAGGGGCGCACCGTCGTAGCGGCGAAACGAGTTTGGCTGAGTGTCCCAGTCTAGGTGGCCCGGTCCGGCCGCGAAGCGATGGACGTGATGCTTGGTAACCTGGTGATATTGGTGGACCGTTTCTAGCGTTTCCTTCAAGGTCTGGTTCACTCAGCTGCTCTGGTGATTGCGGACGACCTGCATCGACGGGCAGAAGAAATTGCCGGTGGCGGTATTGATGGTCACTCCCGTGATGCAGGCTATCTGCCCTTTGAAGTGCTGCTGCAGTTCGTTCAGAATAACCGCGAGGTCTGTGTCGATTCGGTGCATGAGAAACTGGGTTGCCTGAACGATCAACGCCCCGATCATTTTTTTGCACAAAGCTATATTGATAAACTGCAACGCTTTCCGCAGGGCCCGCCGATAGCTGATTGAAACATTAGTCCAACGATTCTCTGAGATCTTCTAGATTGAGAAATCTTCTTATCGCATAAAAGATAATTGTAAATGCGATTACTGCGACGCTTAGGTTGATTAATACCGTGACCAGGGTCGTTCCTATGATCAAGGCCATCCCGAAGTGACTGACCAGTCGCGGCTGAGTTCGTGACTGCCCCAACACTTGGTAACAGTATTGGCGCAGCGGCACCCAATCAAAAACATCGTAACCAACTTTGAGCAGAACCCCCGAAAAGACAGCCTGGGGAATCAGGCTGATCAGGTCCTGGAATATCAGCATTTCAATAAGAACAAAGACACCAACCAGTACGCCAGCCAGTCTCATTGTGGCGCCCTCATTTAGGATCAATACTGATCGTATTGTTGCCTGGGCACCTGGAATTCCCCCAAATAAGGAAACGGTCGCGTTTGCGATACCTTGTGCGCAAAGTTCCTGGTTAGGTTTGGTGATGTCTTTATGGCCATGCATCACCTCAACCTTGCGGTCAACAACGAGAGAAGTGAGCAACGTATCCAGATAGGCCAACATCGTAAGCTGAACCACAAACGGTGCCGCCAGTAGGATCAGGGCGAAGCTCCATTGTGTTGGTAACTGGCTGATGACCATGTTCTGTAAGTCCATCAAGGATTCAATCGACCCTCCCAGGCTCACACGCTGCACATCAAGATCGAGAAAGACGGACAGCAGCGTGACGATTACGATGGCGATCAAGGTGGCAGGAAAAAATGAGTTCAACCGCGTACTGATTTGTCGCAACAGAACTGGGAGCATGAATATCAGACCCACTGTGAGGCAAGTGATGGACAAGTTGGTCAACATATTGCCCAGGTAAGGGGTTTTGCCCCCAAGGCCAAACAGAGACCCGATCTCCCCTACCCAGATCAGCACTGCAATGCCATTCATAAAACCACTGATCACCAGCTTGGGAATCAACCTTATGAACCGTCCCAATCGAAACAAACTGACCACTATGAGCGTCAGACCGGTCAGTAACAGGACCAGATTGATAAACCGGTCAGGGTCTGTATCTGGATGATCTCGTAGTAGCCCACTGCCGACGGCGGTTACGAGCAAGACTGTGACAGCGGTCATGGGTGCGGTTGGGCCGGAGCATTGAATCCGGGTACCGCCAAATGCTGCAGTGATCAGCGCGATGATACCGGCAGAGAGGATACCGGCCAATGCACCGCGACCGCTGAGGACACCGAATGCGGCACCGAGACTGATGGCGACAAAACTGACAGTCAGTGCCGGCAGCAGTTGTTGCAGGACCCGGTCGGTGTTTAGATATTGTCGAGTTTTAGCTGTCATTTGACGGGCATCAGGTTTAGCCTAATGTGGCCCTCCGACCAATAGCAGGTTCCGTTGCCCGTTTTCCTCGGGAACGTGAAGTGCGTCCGCCCACTGGCATAATCCTACTGCTCACCAATAAGCAGTTCAACGGGGACGGGGGTTAGCCCGTCGAGTCCCTACGCATTACGCCCGGTGGCTTGGGAATGTTCAACTCGATGGTGAGGGGCGTCTCCGGTTGCGGCACCTCCCGAAGGTTCGGACGCCCATAGGCGTAGGTCATCAACACCGTGAGCACCGATGGATGGAGTTTTCCCGCCCGTGCATCCGCCAGCAACCGGGCTTGGACTTTGGGGTCCTCGACGATACCCGTGGCCCACTCGCGCACGGCACGCCTGGTCTTGTTGCATGACCCCTTGGGTCGTCCGTGTGGATTACCTGACTGACCGGGTTGGAACGGCATTGTTCTCGGAATGTTGTTTACAGTGCAACCTGACCGAGTTCACGCGGCAACCTGTGCTTTTCCCTGGAGTTTCGGCGTCCACATAAGTGCGATTCCCCTTGGGGACGCCACTTTTTCCTCGCTGCCGGCTATATTTACTAATGGCGTCGAAGAGTTAAAGGCGCACCTGCTGGATCGGCTCTCCGCGTTACGCCCATCTCTTTGAGCCATCCTAAGAGTTGGTTCCAACTTGGAACCCTTGGGGACGCAAAATGATTGAAACCATTGTCACGCATCCCGGCGGCGCCCATAAAGACGACCTCCTGGCCGTCTGCGTACTCATAGCCCGGCACCGGGCCCCGGTGTTCCGGCGAGACCCCACCGACGACGACCTCGCTGACGCGTCTGTAGCGGTCGTCGATATCGGTGGAAGCCACGACCCGGCGAAGTCCAACTTCGACCACCATCATTTTGACCGCGAGCACCCGCCCACCTGCGCGCTGAGCCTTGTGCTGCAACATCTCGGCCTCTACGAAGACGCACTGCATTTCTGCGATTGGCTCGAGACTGCCGAGTGGTTGGATGGCCGCGGTCCCAACAAGACGGCCGAATGGCTTGGTGTTCCTCGTAAAGCGATTTCGCAGCTCAACTCGCCCATCGACATGACGTTGCTTCGGCGCTTCGCCCAATCGCCGTCGCATCAGCCGAGCGAGGCGCTGTACGAGTTCATGCGGATGGTGGGTGACGATCTATTGACGCACCTACACACCGCCCAGGAGCGAATCGCGTTCGCCGCCGCTCACGTCGAGAGGTGGTCGATTCCGCATGCGGGAGAGACAATCGAGGCGCTGTTTCTTCCGCGCACGGATCCGGGCAGCGACGAGCCGAGCACGGCGGTGAGCAACTACATTCGGTCTCAGGGTCTCGGCGAAATCATTCAGGTCATCGTGTACCCAGATCGCCGCGGCGAAGGATACGGCATCGGACGCTATGAGGACCATCCTCGTTTCGACTTCTCACGCGTGCAGCAAGAGCCTGACGTGCACTTCGCGCACAAGAGCGGATTCATGTGCAAGACGACGGCCACCGACCCCGACCGGTTGCGGGCGTTAATCGCTGGGGCCCAGATCGTGCAAGCCTAGGCCGACCGGACCGGGGATTCGCCACCGAAGTCAGCGATGGATGAAGGCTAGCCGCCGGACGTTTCGTAGGTTGCCTGTCAGGCGGTGTCAGTGAACCAACGGTAGGGCGAGGGCACACTCGCGCCGGACGACACTGACGCCGTGCGTCCATAGGTGATGACGTCTAAGCTGAGGTAAACTCAAAAGAGTTGGTTCCAACTTGGAACCCTTGGGGACGTCACTTTCCTAATCTAACGCAACATGTTAGCTTTAATAACGAAACGGCGATCAGGTTTTCTCCCACCCAGAAGCCCCGCTTAAAGTCAGTGAGCTTTGGCCGACCGTAGCTAACGGCCCTCACCTAATAACTATCGCCCCAATAACGCTTGCAGTTCATGTGAACCAGTAGGCGTAGATGCCCTTGCGTGGGTGAGCGAGGGCTGGAGTACGAGTCGTATGGATTTCACTGAACTTGGCCTTCGTCCTGAAATAGTTCGAGCTATCGCGGGATATGCCACCCCCACATCAATTCAAGAAAAAGCGATCCCTGTAGTTCTTCAAAGACGCGACCTTATCGCATGTGCTCAGACTGGCACTGGAAAAACCGCCGCATTCCTGTTGCCCATTCTTCAGCAATTGTCTATCGGAAGGCCGTCTCTTGGTCCTCGGGCACTGGTTATCACACCGACCCGCGAACTAGCCGCACAGATTGGCGACATGACCAAGCGTTACGGAAAACATCTAAACCTTCGAAGTGCCGTTGTTTTTGGAGGCGTCGGAATAGAACCGCAAAAACGAAAACTGGCAGGAGGATTGGACCTGTTGATTGCAACACCTGGACGACTTCTCGACCTTATTAGCCGAAAACAGGCATCTCTCAATCACATTCGTACCATTGTTCTAGACGAAGCCGACCGGATGCTCGATATGGGATTTCTACCCGATGTCCGTCGCATCCTCTCTGTCATGCCGAAGAAGCGTCAGAACCTATTTTTCTCAGCAACGATGCCAGATGAAATCGAATCCTTAATTCGACGCACCAGCCGCGAACCGGTGATGGTCGAGGTCGCTCGGCGGGCAACACCAGTCAGTAGCGTCACGCAGGTAGTTCATCCTGTTCAAACGGACCGCAAGAAGGCGTTACTGAAAGCCATCCTAAAGAACAGAAACATGCATCGAACTTTGGTGTTTACTCGCACTAAAGCCCGTGCGAACCAGCTAGCTAAAGCACTACAAACATCCGGCCACGATGCCACGGCCATTCACAGTGATAAGAGTCAGAATGCGAGGATGCGAGCATTGGCACATTTCCGAGACGGAAAGTTTGACATTCTCATCGCGACGGATATTGCTGCCCGTGGTCTTGATGTTGAAGCCATTAGCCACGTCGTGAATTTTGAGCTCCCTGATACACCTGAAGACTACATACATCGGATTGGCCGCACAGCCAGAGCCGGTGGCAGCGGTAATGCTATTTCTCTCGTCTCACCTCAGGAACACAAAAAATTAGCTGCTATCGAGCGCCTCAGTAAACAATCAATAAAACAGGAACCGGTTCCCGGATTTCTTATTGCAACGGATGCCTCGAAAATAGAACCGCGTCGGAAGCTAAAACGACAAACGACAACCCCATCAAGACGCAAACTCAAGAGACCGAAGGATTCTTCGTTTTCACGAAACGGCGAAAGACAGACATTGCGGGCTGGCAGAAAGAATTCACACCAAAGCAAGAGAACTGGCAGCCGACAGGAACGCTCGTTCCGCGACCCTCATGGGCCTCAGAGCGGATCACCTGATTGACCAGGTTTGAAGGGCCTTGTTCTCCGGATGTTGTTTACAACCAGCCGGACCGCTTTCAGGCCGCAACCTGCGCTTTTCCTTTGAATTTTGGCGTCCAGATAAGTCCGACCCCCTTTGGGCACGCCACTTTTCTAGCAATCTCAGAGCTTCCTATTTTTTGCAGTCCGCTACAAAACAGCGAGGCAACAAGGACGAACGTTACGCGAGTGCAACGTTCGCGTGTCAGATCAACTGTCCGGCGTCCTGACCGTAATTCACCCCGACAGTAAGATTCGGTTGCGGTGGCACCCTCGCGTTCGATGACTTCCTTGCGCTCACGAAGGAGCTGGTCGACTGAGTCAGAAACCCCGAAACGCTAAACTTTCCCTAATAAGTGGATCAACCACTGGAAGTAGGTCATGAAGATCGGGGGCTCTTAGCCAGCTTTCACCTCCACTCCAGCTCTGAACCAGAGTTGGCCTAACGGCGCGAATTATTTAACAATGAGATTTTTTGTTGTCAACTTGAAACGCGTTGCAACACGACGGAATTACATTGAACAACATGTGAAAGACCTAGCGTTGCCCAACGTTGAGTTCATTGATGCGGTTGATGGCAAGACAATGAGTGAGAAAGAATCCAATGCCCTGCATGATAGAACATGGGCAAGGAAGTGGGTAAAACGCCCTTTAGTAAGAACCGAAATTGCTTGCACCTTAAGCCATCTCAAATGCTATGAACGTATTATCGATGAAAGTCTTAAAGGTGCGATTGTCTTAGAAGACGACGCAAGGTTATCAACCAATATCCACGAGGTAGTTAGTGCGCTTGAAAACAGTAACTATTTCCACAATGGCGTCCTGCTGCTTAATTGGGTTCAGGTTATTTCACGGACACCTGTATTGACATTGAGTGAGGAATACCATGTGCATGGCGCTTTTGGTAATGTCATTCACTCTCATGCCTATTACCTCTCACGCAGCGCGGCCCACAAGTTACTCACATTTCACCAGCCGGTTAAAACGCCTATGGATTCTTGGCGGCACTATGCCGATCAAGGCCTAATCTCCCTTTTTGCCTTAGCGCCTGCTCTTGCTTCAGTTACCTCTAACCACCTTGCCACCTCAAGCATTGCGGAAGAGCGAGCGAGGATTCGACCATATTCACCTCCAAGTCCACTAGTTACTCTGAAAGAAAAGCTCAAACGCGTCATCCTTTATGATGAAAGGGAATACCTTTCGAAACCTTATAATTCCGTGAGAAACACTTGTTTTAGTTTGAAGGTGGCGTGCTTAGGGCAGAAGATACAAGCCCCAGTTAAGGTTGATACACCAAAATAATTCCACCAACACAAATGGCGGTAAATCCGACGTCCGCTGAAAATGATCGTGTGCGACAGGTTGGCGAAAACCCTTGGTTGTCGCACCCTCTCTGGCGAAGACTTCGAGGGCTCATAGTGCTGCCGGCTGGATTCCTGCTGAGCTGCGCGGTAGGCGCCGAAGACCCGTCGTTTTCTACCAGACCTGGCAATCAGAACCGGCCAAACAATCGAACCGATGAACGCAGCATGATGGTAGAGCGCCAGATTCGCGCACGGGGGGTCAGCGATCCAAACGTCGTCGATGCGATGATGGCGGTCCCCCGCCACCGATTCGTCCCCGAC
>Ga0315338_1002425_pt1 | contig 18523 bp, 14 predicted proteins | sample ASW8metaG_FD_204518 | JGI IMG/M metagenome (GOLD analysis project Ga0315338, IMG submission 204518) | Ammonia-oxidizing marine archaeal communities from Monterey Bay, California, United States - ASW #8 | ecosystem: Environmental > Aquatic > Marine > Coastal | place: USA: California | collected... | reverse complement strand
ATCGTTTTTCCGAGTACAGCTACCGGAGTGTCGCGCTCTACCACCATCATGAGGCACGCGAAGGTAAGACGGCCAATTCGAAGTCTCATTGGTCCGAATCCCGTCGTCTCTATCACCGGATGCTCGAACTTTGGCCCCAGAGCGCTCAACGTGCCCGAACCGAGTTCTACAGCGGAGAGGCCGCTCGGGAGTTGGGAGAGTATGAGGAAGCCGCGGCCTTCTTTGCCTCCGCTTCTGAGGCCGATAGCGCAGGCTTCGCGCTGGAGGCTTCCTGGCAACATGTGGCGACTCTTCAGCAATGGTATGCCGAGACGCCTGCCGAACAAGATGCGTTAGTCGAAAGGGTTTTGCAGGCGGGAAACGTATATCTCGAACAGAATCCCTACGATCTACGTGGGAACGACCTGGTATGGAGTCAGGGACAGCTCGCCTTCGCCCACGGGATGGACGATCGCGCCGCCGATGAGTTCGGTCGGTTTGTTACCCGCTATCCGGGGGACGAGCGAGCTCCGCGTGCCGCCGCTCTGCGGGCCGACGCTTTCTACCGTGTATCCCGATTCACCGAGGCCGGAACTGCCTACGAAGATGCAGCCCTGATTGCTCGCCAAGCCGGACAGGACTCCCTGGCGACACGGATGAAGAGTCTTGCTCCCCACAGTTTTTATCGACACGCCGAGTCCGTAGCGCAAGGAAGCGACGCCACTGCGGCGGCGCCAGCATTCGAAGATGTTGCCCGCCGTTGGCCTGGATTTGACCTTGCCGACAACGCCCTCTATCGTGCCGGAATCGGTTACTTAGCTGGCAAGGAGCTGTCGCGTGCCGAGGCGGTATTCGAAGAACTCCTGCGGAGTCACCCCGATAGTGATCTCGCTCGCGATACCTACCTCGAACTGGCGGGCGCGTACGAGGATGGTCAGCGCGTGCCAGATGCCGCCCGACTTTTCGAGACCTTTTCCGAGACGTATCCCAAAGACGAACAGGCCGATGACGCCCTCCTCCACGCCGCCGATCTCTGGAGTGACTTCGGTGATGAGCCGGCCTCGGAACGCGTTCAGCTGGTCTACATCGATCGTTTTCCCGAGGATCGGGAAACGGCTGCTTTTGTTCTCCACAAGATGGCCGAAAGAGATTTGCAGCGGGCGGAGAGTTCCGGCGAGGTATCCTGGCTTCTGACCCCGAACGAGAGCGGTCCAAGCTACCTTTCTCGCTATCTCCGCCTCGAGGAGGAGTCTGGGGAGAAGCACGATCCCTCTATCGATGCGCAGGTCGCCTTCCTGCTCGGAGAGGAGGGGCGAAGGGATTACCTGGCCTATCGGCTGACGCTCCCTCTGGCCCAGTCTATTGCGGAGAAGAACTCCCGTCTCGATGCAGTGCTCTCGGCTTACCGTCGGAGTACCGACCTGAAGGTTTCTCCGTGGAGCCAGGCATCCTTCTACCGAATCGGTGAGGCGCTGGTTGCCTTCGGGGAGGGGATCGTCGCGAGCGAGCGGCCCGCCGATCTCAGTAGTGACGATCGGGCCGGTTATGATGAGGTGCTGGAGGAACAGGCTTGGGGGTTTTACGATCGCGGGGAAGAAGTGTGGACCGAGATGTTGAAGACCCTCGATCCTGGATTTATCGACGAAGGGGAGTGGGTCGAGCGAACGAAAGTGGCTCTTTGGCCACGAATCGCGCAACGCTTCCTGCACTACGCCGAAGTCGATTACCCGGTCGTCTTTGCGACCCCAGCCCGCGCGGGACAATGATGGTACTGATGGGAGTTTCTGCGTTGAAACGTTGGATCAAGAAAAGCAGTCGGCCGACATTCGCCTTGAGTGTGTTGTCGATCGTATCGTTTTCGTTTTCAACCGGCTGCGGCGTTTTCCGCGGGGAAAACGAACTGGTCGACTGGGATGGCGCTGAGCTTCAAACCGAAGAAGCCTGGCAAGGGGTCATGGCCGAATTGGAACGGGAGCAGACCTTGACTCCGAGCGAGCCATATTGGGCATTTCGGGTCGGTGAGCTGGCGGCCGAATCCGGGCGTGTCGAGGAGGCGGAGCACGCCTGGAAAAGGGCGTTGGCGATCAAAGCGGACTACGCGCCCGCACTTTCCCACCTCACCCGAAAACTCTACCGGGAAGATCGTCATCTCGAAGCCATCGAGCTTCTCGAAGATCTCTGTGCCTCGTCCGCCGGTTGCCGTGAGGAACTCCTGGCGGCTCTCGCTTTGCACTACGAGGCCATCGGTGAACAAGAACGGGCGGAGTCGATCGTTCTCCCGTACCGGATTCATGGGGATCACTGGAAATCGATGGGGGCGACCATCACCTACCTGACCCTGCAAGGCGCGGCTTTTGCGGAGGCGCCCCGGCTCGCGGAACGGGCGTTGACCTCCAGCCCTGAGTCTGCGGCGAACTGCAACAACTTTGGAATCGCGCTTCTGCAGGAGGGCCGTCCGGAGGAAGCCAGGAACTACTTCCTCAAGGCGCTCGAGATCGAGCCGAGACGACCGGGGCCGCTCTACAATCTAGCCATCGTCGAACGTTTCTACTTCTTTGACGATGACGCATCTCTGAGCTATTTCGCGCGGTACCGCGAGCTCTCCGACGACGATCCCGACGGGTTGGGGGAGTTGTTTGGTGAATCGCCTTCTGGCCAGTCTGACTCCGAAGGAGGAAACCACTGATGAGGATCTCGGCTTCAATCAGAGGCGGGTTGTCCGCATGTGCGTTGATCGGGCTGGGTCTGGTCCTGCCCGATACTTCTCTCAGCGCCGGAGACACAACACCCACCCTCGATGAAATCACCATCGAGGGTGAGATTGCCATGCCGCAGGTATTGTTCATCACTGCGCGCGAACCGTTTCGTTATCGGGATACACATCATCAGACGTATCTTCCGGACGCTGCCACCCATGCGAAGTGGATTCCGTTCCCGATGTCACTTTGGATTGTTGGGCATGAGCGCCCATCCACACTTGGAACTCCTCAAGGACAGTTGGGGACTGATGATTCGATCGAAGATCAAGGCTAACCGTAGCTCTTTGTAACAAGAAAGGGAGGAGACACTTATGGAACTGTTTTCGACGATTGCGTCGTTCTTTAGAAATGGTGGACCGTTCATGTTCATCATTTTGGGGATCGGCACCCTCGCGTTGGGGATCATTCTCGAACGGGTCTGGGTGATAGGCCGAGCTTCGGCTCTCAATAGTAAGAAGCTAATCAGTGACCTCGAGTTGAGGATCGGGCAGGGGGATATCCCTGGCGCGCTCCTTTTGGCCAAGCAGATCGAGAGCCCCGTCTCTCGCGTTGCGGCCGGAATGCTCGCGGCTGATCGGTCGACGGACGAGCGAATCTATAACGCTGCGGAGGCCTCGGCTGTGGTGGTGCTGCCGCCCCTCTCTCGCCGCCTGGCCCTTCTCGGCGTGCTTGCCAATACAGCGACGCTCCTTGGACTCCTCGGGACGATCTTTGGATTGACGACAGCGTTCTCGGCGGTCGGCGCCGCCGATCCGTCACAGCGTTCCGCTTTTCTCGCCGCCGGTATCTCGCAGGCCCTTAACACGACTTCGTTCGGTTTGATCGTGGCGATCCCCACTCTGCTCGTACACAGCTTCCTCGCGGGGAAAGTCGAATCCGTCGTCGAGCAGGTCGAAGAAGTCTCTGCCCGACTCACCCAAGCGCTTCAGCGTCTGCAGCGGCCCGCGGCATAAACGAGGGAAGAAGGTTACCTGGTATGAACAAGCGTAGAACACAACGCTTCCACAAGCTGGTCGAGGCCGATCTGGAGATCATGCCCCTGATGAACTTGTTCGTTGTGCTAATCCCAATGCTCCTGCTCTCCGCAGTGTTCGTCGAGATCGCTGCCATTCGCATGAGTGCGCCCGGTGACGGTGCAGACGTAGAACCACCGGCAGCTGGCTTGGACCTCGCTATTGTCATTCAACCCGAGGCTTACCTGGTCCGAGGTCGGGACATTGTTTCGACCGAGATTCCGCGGACGGACCGAAACGATGTCGAGGCCGCCGACCGGCTCCTGGCTGCACTCGAAGGCATCGCCTTGGAGCATCCCGGGAATGAGGCCGTTCGGATCATCTCGCAGGACGATACAAAATACGACGAGATCGTGGCCGTAATGGATCGCTCCCGCGATGCCGGCATGCCCCGAGTCTCACTGCAGGCGGGGGACTAGTTCTGATGTTTGGACGCCGACGATCACGAACCCGAAAGAAGTTTGGTCCTGCCCCACTCAAGATGACATCGATGATGGACATTCTGGTCGTGCTGCTTCTTTTCCTGATCAAGAGCTTTGTCGCGGATGGTCAGATGACCCCGGCGGCCGGAGTGCAGCTTCCAGCTTCGTCGAGCGAAGAGCTTCCCGACGAGTCGATCGTCGTAGCGGTTTTCGACGACGCCATTCTTGTTGGCGAAGAGCGCGTGGCCAGCATCACGGAGGAACTTTCCGAGTCCGACCTCCGCATCGATGGTCTGGCCGACCGGTTGATCGAACTGTATGACCAAAAAATGACTCTGGCTGCGCGTCGTGGCATCGTCGATCCCGATCCGGGCTCCGTCACGATCCAGGGCGATCGCGATATCGAGTTCGAGATTCTTCAAAAAGTAATGTACACCGTCGGCGAAGGCGGCTTCGACCAGATCTCTCTGGCCGTCATTCGCACGACCTAGAGCAGGCAACCGAAACGAGGCTTGGATGCGGTATCAAATACCAGCAGCGTACCGAGAACCGATCCTGGGAGGCATAGATCCCCGGCTCAAGAAGACGCTGGCGTTTTCCGGATCGCTTGCGGTGGTCGTCTTGGCTGTCGTGGCCTTAGCTCCGCTGCGGGTCGTCGATCGGACCGTGGAAAATGTCCCCGAAAGACTGGCCAAACTCATTCTTGCTGATAAGAAGCCAGCACCGGTCGCGGCGCCAGCTCCTGCCCGCGTCGATGCGCCAGTTATTGACGAACCTGTCGCCGAATCTAAAGAGGCAGAACAAAGGGCCGAAACAAGGACAATCGAGCCGAAGACAAAACCCAAGCTGCAAGATGCCGGTCGGCGTCGCCAGAAGGTCGAGCCCAAGGCCGAAGCGAAAGGGCAGGCCGGCCGAGCCCGAGCCAATAAGGACCTCAGCAAGTCTGTGGCCGCTGCAACTAAGTCTGTTGAGTCGTCCTTGGAGAAGCTGTCAGCTGATCTGTCCGGCCTGAGCTCCGGTTCGGGTGTGGCCAAGCCAACGCGGCGACGGGGGAAGTCGAAGGTCCGGCGAGGACGAGGGACGGAGGACCTGAGCGGTGCGGTTGCCTCGCGACGTGATGTCGGTTCGGACGCGGGAGTCGAAGGAGCGCTCATCAGTACTTCGCAGATCGACATCGAGGCTATCACCGAAATAGGCGGAGATCTGGCGTCATCTGATCCGGGTTTCGTGACCGGCGGCAGTGATACGGCGGCTTCGGGGGCCTATCGAAGCAATGCTTCGCTGATCGCCGTGGTGCGGAAATATGCCGCCGGAATCCAGTTTTGCTACGACAACGAGCTCAAACGCTCACCGGGCCTCGACGGAAAGATGGTCATCGTTCTGACCGTACTCCCGTCAGGCCAGGTCGATGATGCGACGATCCAGCAGGATACTCTCGGGTCCGCCCGGCTCCAGGAGTGCATTCTCACTCAGATCAAAGCCTGGAGGTTCCCTGCTATCGCTGAAGGCACCGTGACCTTCCGGACGCCGTTTGTCTTCACTCCCCCCAGCAACTGATCCAGGAGCGGCGGCTCGTTTCTGACGCGGGTCGCCATTCCCTTCTGGAAATTGCTCACCAATCGGCTAACATCCTCGCTCGATGAGCGATTCCGAACAAAGCAGGTCTCGACACCGCCTGCATGAGATTATCTTCGAAGCCGAGACCCCCGCGGGACGAGCCTTCGATATCGCGTTGATCATCGCAATTATCGCGAGCGTGATCGTCATCATGCTCGATTCAGTTGCCTCGATCTCGGCCCGCCATGCTCGTCTCTTCTTTGTTCTCGAGTGGATCTTCACTATCTTTTTCACGATCGAATACGTTCTGCGGCTCTATTGCGTGCGGAATCAGTTGGCCTACGCGAGGAGTTTTTTCGGGGTCATTGACCTGTTCTCGATCCTGCCGACCTATCTGAGCCTGATCTTTCCAGGAACTCAGTACCTTATCGTGATTCGAGTCTTCCGAGTCCTTCGCGTCTTCCGTGTCCTCAAGTTGGCTCGTCACGTTGGCGCTGCCCAGCACCTCGCTCGCGCTATGATCGCGGCACGTTCCAAGATAACCGTCTTCCTGCTTTTCGTCATGACCCTGGTTGTCATTCTCGGTTCCCTTATGTATCTGGTCGAGGGAGGGGAATCGGGATTTACCAGTATTCCCAAAGCGGTCTACTGGTCGATCGTTACACTGACGACTGTCGGCTACGGTGACATTTCGCCACAGACGTCGATCGGGCAGGCCTTTGCAGCAATAGTAATGGTCCTTGGCTACACCATCATTGCCGTCCCAACCGGGATCGTTTCGGCAGAACTCGTGCAGGCGGCTCGTGTGTCCGTTAGTTCTCAGAGTTGCGAGTACTGTTTGCACGGTGATCATGCCGAGACTGCAAGATTCTGCAACAACTGCGGCAAGCCCCTTTAAGGAACCCGATGCGATTTATCGCCCGCCAGCCAATCGTGGACAAAGATCGGCAGATCTTCGCCCATGAATTGTTTTTTGCCAGCTCGAGTGGGGGAGGGGTTGCTTCCGAGGATCCGGAACGCCCGACGGTTCCCATAACGCTGGACGATGTGACCGACGACCATCTCGCTTTCGTCAACCTGAGCGAAGAGGCTCTGGTCACCGGCGCAGCCCGCAAACTGCCGCCCAACACCACGGTGATCGAGGTTCTCGAAACGGTCCGCCCGACTGGTGACGTGATCGAGGCCTGTCGTCAGCTGAGGCGGGATGGCTTTCGCATCGCCCTCGATGACTTTCTGTTTCGTCCGGAGCTCCAGTCACTTGTGGATCTGGCCGACTTCATCAAGGTGGAGTGGCCTGACGTGACGAAGGTGCTTTCTCTCGTTCGCGGAAAGCGTTTGCTTCAGTTCGTCGTCGAGCGAATCGAGACCGAAGCTCAACTCGTCGAAGCAGTTGCCGAAGGCTTTGACTTCTTTCAGGGTTACCACTTGGGTCGGCCGAAGATTGTGACGGGAATCGAGCTGGACCGCGTGGATCAACTGTGTCGGCTTTTTGGGCAGGTTGGATCCGACGACGGGGAGGGCGCTGGTCTCTAGGTTACGGGGAATGTTAAGATCTCCACGTCTGCCGGACTCGTTTGCCCAACAAGAATCGGAGGACAGATGATGGCACCCCAAAACTCCTCCGACGAAAACGAACCTGCCCAATTGGACTCGACTCGCGATCTCATCCACCGGGTTCGTTCCGGCGATGAGGGAGCCGAAAGCCAACTCTTCAACCGCTTTCTTCCCATCCTGACCCGCTGGGCTCGGGGCCGGATTCCGCGTCGATCTCGTGATCTTGTCGAAACCGATGATCTCGTTCAGGTCACTTTGTCCCGGGCCTTCCGTCGCCTCGAGTCCTTCGAACCTCGTCGTCAGGGGGCCTTTCTCGCCTACCTGCATCGCATCCTCATCAACTGTCTGCACGACCAGGCGAAGCGCGCCCATTCCACCCCGTGGCATGAGCCCGTCGACATCAATCAGCCGGACGAACGGGCTGCCGTGATTGAGCGGACGATGGGGCTGGGAATGGTAGGCCAGTATGAGGCTGCTCTCCAGAGCCTGACCGAGGACCAGCAAAATGCGGTTATTCTTCGGCTCGAATTCGGTTTGCCCTACAAGGAGATCGCCGAAGCCCTCGGAAGTGATTCACCCGATGCGGTCCGGATGCAGGTCGGGCGTGCGGTAATTCGCTTGGCCGAGTTTATCAGTGAAGAACCGTCCGATCCGGAAACAGTCTCGGGAGACGCTTCGTAGACGGATCGATCAGACCTGGCGGCACATCGCTATGAGTCGATTGCGATCGAATCGAAACCCAGTCGCGATCTCTTCCCATGCCGCGCTGTCGAGCTGGTCGGCGAGTTCTTTTCGCATCTCGACTATCGCGGCCGCTTCCTGCTCGCGCATCGCGTACCCGTCCAGCTTCATTCCCTCTTCCGTGAAGTAGATGACCTGGGCAGCGAGATCGAAACGTCCTACGAGAATAGCGAGGTGGGCAAAGGTCAGAGCTACGAGATTGAGATCCCACTCGAACCCTGGGGCCTCCGCCAGGTCGAGGGACTCGTTCAGGAATGCGCGCGAATCTTCCGCATTTCCGTCGAGGGAGTAGACGAAGCCGAGGAGCTGAAGAGTCCGAATGAGCGATTGCACGTCAGAGAGTTCACGGTAAGTTGCGAGGGCTTCTTTGCATTCCCGGGCCGCCGCGGGGTATTCCTTGCGATTGGCAGCGATCATGCCGAGAGCGGCTCGTGTCGCTGCGATTCCCCAGCGATTCGAAGCCTCCATCGCCAGGCGCAGGGCTTCGCGAGCGGATGATTCTCCAAGGTCGAGTTCGTCCAGATTGGCGTAGATAGACGCGAGTCTCTGTAGCGCGTACTGGACATTGTGTCGGTCCTGGATTTTACGTGCGAGGCGGAGGCTCTCGACGAAGCGGTCGCGAGCCGATTCCGTCCTTCCCATCATCTCATCGCTGTTTCCGAGACTTCCGAGGATGATGGCGGATCGCCTCTCGTCGCCAAGTTGATGACTGATCCCGAGCGCTTCTACGAGGAGTTTCTGGGAGCCTTCGTAGTCGCTCATTCCGAAACTTCGCTGTCCCAGGGACACCAGCGCCGAGGAGATCAATTCTCCGTCTCCGAGCTGTCGTGCTTCCTCGAGCGCTTCCTCCAGGAGAGGGCCGGCGTCTTCGATCCGGTTCATACTCGAATCGTAGTGGCCGAGCCAGAGTTTGGCTCTGATCAAAACCGGATCGGGGGGGAGGTCGAGTCCTGACTCGATCGCCATGCCCGTCCGGTGCGATGTGACACGTTTGAGATCGGCTACGGCAACGGGCCAGTACCCTTTCATCCAGCGGTAGTGGCAGAGATCGTTGACCATCTTTGTACCCTGGGCGAGGTGACCTCGATCGAGCCACGTATCAATCGCTCGGCTGAAGTTGCCGTAGTCCACCTCGAGTTTGGTCAGGATGAGCTCTTGCTCTGCGCTGAGGAGCCGAATGGCGTAGTCCCCGGCGAGAAAGGCGAAGTGGCCGGCGTGAACTTCGGCCAGCGCCCCCGCGTCCTCCGCTTCCTCCAGCTGATCGCGTGCGTACTCGCGAATAGTCTCGAGAAGGCGAAAGCGCGTTACCTCTTTGGATCGGTCCGCGGAAGAGAGGAGGACCTTCGTGACCAGGAACTTGTCGACAAGGCCGACGAGGAGATCGAGAAGGTCTTCCTCGACCATCTGTTCGTCACCCCTGTCGGTTTCGGTGAACGGACCCTGACAGATCGCCTCCATCGCGGCGACGTTCCAGCTACCACGAAAGAGAGAGAGGCGGCGGAGGAGCACTTTTTCGGCAGGATCCAACTCGTCGTAGCTCCAATCGAGAAGTGAGGAGAGAGTGCGATGCCGGGGATCCTCCGTCCTGCCCCCTCGCAGCAGTCGGAATCGGTCGGCCAGCCGACTGGATATCTGCTCCAGACTCAGAACTCGAGTTCGCCCCGCCGCCAATTCGAGGGCGAGGGGAATGCCATCCAATCGGCGAACGATGTCGTTGACGAAGACGGCGTTGGCCCGGTCGACTCGGAAGCTGGGCTCGACCTCCTGAGCCCGACGGGCAAAGAGTTCGACGGATTCGAACCGGACGAGAACCTCGGGCTCTGTTGTCTCACTCGGTGGGAGCGGTAGTTCATCGATTCGGCAGCAACACTCGTTTTCGAGGCCGGGGGATTGACGGCTCGTCAGGAGAACGGCCGAGTGGGCGGATCTTTCGAAGAGTCGCGTGAGCAGTTCACGGCAGGCTGGCAGGAGATGTTCGCAGTTGTCCAGTACAAGAAGAGTGTCTCGCTGGCGTAGAGTTTCGAGAACGAGCCCCTCGAGCGGCTCGTGACCATGGTCGGGGACGGACAGAGCTCGGGCCACGGCGGGGATCAGATCCCGGTCCGAGTCGAACGCCGCCAGATCGACCCACCAGATTCCGTCGCAGAAACTCGCGCTTTCCTGGTCCTGTAGATTTTGAAGACTCGAACACAGTTCACTGGCGAGTCTGGTTTTACCACATCCACCGGTACCGACGATCGAGACGAGCTGCCCCGGGGTAAGGTGGTTGGCAATCTCCTCGAGGTCCCTACGTCGACCAACAAAGGAGGAACCGAACCGCGGGACGTTGTTTGGAACCTGTCGCTGGTTTCCGGCCGGAGCTGTTCGTAGGACTTCCTTTGTCCGACCCAGCCGCTCGAGCGCCTTGTCCAGTGCGGCCTCCATCTCGGCCGCCGAAGCGAAACGTCCGCTTGGGTTGAAAGCGGTTGCGCGATCGAGCAGGTCTTCGATGAACTCAGGCGTGTCCGTTCGGAGTCTCGAGAGGGGGGTGCGTCGCCCGGCGGCATGGGCATCCCGGAGTTCGTCGAGGTCTGCGGCATCGATCGGATAGCGACCCGAGAGCAGGTAAAAGAGAAGTATCCCTGCCGCGTAGAGATCAGCCCCCACTCCGACGGATTCCCCTTCGAGCGCTTCCGGGGGAAGTGCGATGGGGCTGCCTGACCGAAGCGCCTCACTCGAAGAGGCGGATCGACCTGATCCAAAGTCAAAGAGAATGGTGCGCCCGTCGCTTTCTTGTATGACGTTGCCCGCTTTGACGTCACCGTGTACGAGTCCGGAGTCGTGAACCGCTCGGACGGCGCGGAGGGTGTCTCGAGTTGCGACAAGCGCCTCACTCCAGCTGAGTGGTCCCTCTGTCCTGACAATTCCATCCAGAGTAGGGCCGCGGAGGAGATCGAACCAAACGCCCACCTTCTCATCGTGGAGTTCGACGCCGTGGACCGCTACGACGTTAGGGTGGCGTACGACGGCGAGTCGACGCGCTTCGCCCAAGAGTTCGGTCTGCCGAGTCCGTGAGTTGGGGCGAAGGAGTTTGAGTGCGACCTCTCGCTGGAGTGCTGAGTCAAAGGCGCGATAGACCGTGCCATAACTGCCTTGACCGAGCACTTCGAGGACGAAGAACGATCCCCAGGTGAAGAGGCTGGAGTGTCTGGCGGCTTCGACGACCGGATCTGTCTGAGCCATGATGTCCGGGTGCCCGGTCGTGTCAGCAGCGCCGGAGTGTCCGATGGCTTCGGCCGTCTCGTTGTCTCGAAATGCTTGGGAGAGGCGAGCGAGTGATTTGATCGACTCGAGCAGTGAGGAATGTTCCGAACCGAGGTCTTGGGAAACGGTTGCCCAATCAACAGGCTGATCGTCGACCAGGTTGAGCGCGAGTTTGGTGAGGGCGTCGATTCGATCCAAGGCCACGCGCCCTCCTCTGGCTATCGAGTCACCACGAGCCGGGTCGAAGCTTGTCCCGCGCGGATCCAATAAACACCAGTCGGTACCGGAGTTCCTGCGTCGTCGAGCAGATTCCAAACGAGCCGGCGACGTCCCGCTTCGACCCGCCCGAGACTACGGACCCTTCGGCCGGAGGGGTTTACGACAACGGCTTCCTCACCCTCGAGATCACGGGAAAGGGCAATCGTCGTATAAGTTTGAGCGGGATTAGGCCCGAGGGCCAATCGATCGGGTCCATCCGAACTTGTCGGAACCGAAGCTGCCGTTCCGGATGGAACCGCGAGCTGAGCGATCGTGGCGAGTCCGGCCCGAGCAATCTTTGTCCCGAGGTCCGGTTCGGTCTTGTCGAAGGTGTCCGTCGTACGGTGGTAGTCGGAGTACTCGTCCCAATCGAGATCAATGCAGAGGATGGCGGGAATACCGCGGTCCTGGAAGGGGACGTGATCGCTTCCAAAAGAGAAGTAGGAAAACTGTCGCGAAATGTCCGTGTAGGTATCGACGGCATCAGCCATCACGTCCATGAGGTCGGACCACGGGGGCTCTCCTTCGATGAGGACGCCGTAGTCCGTCTGGAAGTTCGCGACCATGTCGAACGTCACCGCAGCTTTGACATCTCGACCCTCGGCGAGGGCGTCGTTCACGTAGGCCGTGCTGCCCCAGAGCCCTTGCTCTTCGCCGGAGAAAAGAACGAGATCGATCGTCGACTCGAAGGCGTAACCGGCCAGAGCCCGAGCTGCCGTGAGCACGGCGGAGCTACCGCTTGCGTTGTCCTCTGCACCTGGAGCGAGAACGGTAGGGTTTTCCGATATTGAGTCGATGTGTCCGCCCAGGACGTAAACTTCATTCGGGGTGACCGTACCTGGAAGTGTGGCCACGACATTCTTGAGGTCGTTCCCTGACTGCGAGTATTCGTGAAACGAAACTTCGAACCCGAGCTGGGCCAGTTGCTCCAGGGCATACTCCCAGGAGAGGGCTCCCTGGGAGGACGTACTGTAGCGGGTGAGGAATTTGATATCCGTCCCATCGACGTTGGCCGGGTCGACTCCAGTCAAGGTTCGGAGCATGTTTGTGTAGTCCGCCTCGTTCAGGAGAGCCACGATCTCTGTAACGAGTGGATCAAAAGCGATCTGGCCTGAGTATTCCGCGGGCAGCTCGTCGAACACCGCATTGGCCGGCACTTCCGTAGCAAACCGGGATCCATACCGACCACCGACATGCTCGTGATCGTGGTTGGGACTGTCAGTGGCTGGCGCGAGAGTCACAACGGCGGCGGTCGCCGCCAGAACAGTGGTCGAAATCAGTGTTTTCGAGTGCATACGCTTGTCTCTCCCCGGTTGATCTCTAACAAGTGTACCGGATTCTCCGCTCCGAGGAGAAGCTCTCCACCCTTCGGACTGATCCAAGACCAGAGATTGCCTAAGCCATTACGCGTGAGCGACTTACGTGTTTAGCTACACCTGTGCGGAGCCCTCCCAAACGACTCGGAGCGCGATGAATGTTTATTTGACGAAAGTTTTCGTGGACAAGTGACGAAGAGTTTCGTGTAATACACGAAAGCCTTCGTTGAACGGATCCGTCCTCGATCCCGTCAGAGAGCTTGACGCAGAGATTAACAAGAGATCGAAGCGAGGAGTTGTGCGGTGAAACGTGAGAAGAAGAAGTCCCCTACGGAAGTCGAACTCGAGATCTTACGCGATCTCTGGAAGGCCGGGCCGAGCACGGTGCGCGACGTTTTTCGCCGGTTGAGCGAGACTCGAAAAATCGGGTACACCAGCGTTCTCAAGATGATGCAGATCATGACGGAGAAGGGCCTGCTCGATCGAGACGCCACCGTTCGGCCACAGGTGTTCAAACCGACGAAGAGCCGGACTCAGACGCAAAAGCACCTTCTTCACGATTTGGTCGACCGGGCATTCTCCGGTTCGGCCGGGAGCCTGGCTCTCCAGGCTCTCTCGACGAAAAAAGCGAGCTCGAAAGAACGCCAACAGATCCGAGACCTGCTCGATCGTTTGGAACGAGAAGAAGGCAAATGATGAACTACCTGCAATCTGTTTCGCTTCGCCTCGAGTCCTGGATGGTCGGGCTTCCCCTCGGTGAATTGCTTGGCCTCACTCTGCTTCACTACATGTGGCAGGGCGCGCTCATCGCTGTGGTGACCGCGGTCGTGCTCACAGTGTTGCGGATGCGACCTGCGCAGGAACGCTACGCGGTCTCTCTCCTCGGGATGGTCGCGATGATGGTAATGCCGCTCGTCACCCTACTCTTTCTCGCCCAGAGCTCGACGGTCGGGAGCGGGACAGCAGTATGGCCGGCGTCATTGGCTTGGATGGTAGCCTCCGTTTCCAATCCTGCTCCGCCCCACTTGCTAAACACACTGGCAGCCTTCTGGGCGGCGGGGTTTGCAGTCCTCCAGTTTCGCCTGCTTGGCAGCTGGTACCTCCTCATGCACCTCGGAGGAGTTGGCGCCCTCGCGGCCGAACCGTGGGTGCGAATGAGCCGGGAAATTGCCGGGCAGATGGGGATTACTCGTCCAGTCCGGCTACTCGAGACCTCTCGCGTACGGGTGCCGTCGACCGCGGGCTGGCTGCGTCCCGTCATCTTTCTTCCTCTCGAAATCGCGCGAGTTCTCACGCCAACAGAGATGCGCGCAATCATCGCCCACGAACTTGCCCACATCCGACGGTTTGACTACCTCGTCAACATCGTTCAGGGCGTCTTCGAATCGGCCCTCTTTTTCCACCCGGCCACCTGGTGGCTCTCATTCCGCGTCCGCGACGAGCGGGAGTATTGCTGCGACGACATCGCCGTCCAGCACTGCACCAGCCGACTCGAATATGCGCGGGCACTCTCGTCCCTCGAAGAACTACGACATGGCGGTGCCAATCTGGCTCTCGCTTCTACAGGAGGATCTCTCATGAAACGAATTGGCAGACTTTTCGATACCCCCGCCACCGAGGCCCATCCGGCGAGGTTCCTGGCACCGATCGTCAGCTTAGCCGGCCTTGCCGTCGTCCTTGCCCTGGTTGGGGTTGGCTGCGGAGACGCCGAGAAGACGATCGTATCGAGCGAAAGCGCTGTTTCCGACGGCGCAAACTCTCAGGCGATTGACGACTCCGGTGAAGGTACCTGGGTCTATGAGGACGGTGCCGAGAATGAGGTCGTAGTATCGGAGGACTTGGATTCCGACGCGGGCTGGTACGAGATCCGCACTCTCGAAGGAGAGCCGGGAGTCGCAGGAGAACTTCATCTTCTGCGGGAAGATCCATCCGGGAACAAGGTAGCCTTCGATATCAAGGATACCGACGCTACTTTCGGCCAAGAGTTCGAAGGCGCGACGAAAGAAGAACGACTCGCCATGATCAAGCGGAAGATTCAGGAGGACGGGAGCACAATCCATACCGGCGAGTCCGGCAATGTACTCCTGGAGAGAATCGCCCACCCTCGGGTCGAGAGGAAGTCGCAGCAACCCCAGCTCGATCGCAAGCTGTTTGATCGTGAGGAAATGCGCGAGGAGATCGAAGCCCGAATCGCCTCGGGAAAGATTCGTCCCGAAGACGCGGAGCGGGCACGAGAAAAGCTGCGGAGAGTGATCGAACTCCACGACCAGGACTCTGATCCGAACGCGGATCAATAGTCGTCTCAACGACTTCCTTTGTATTCGGAAGGTGACGTACCGCCGAAAACGAGCTGAGGCCGCTTCTTTTGTGAAGCGGCCTTCTGGCGTCTTCGAAAAACAGACTGCTCGAATCGGGTCGAGCCGAGATAGAATCGATCCCATGAAGAAATCTCTTGGCGGCTCCCACGCGAGTACGAAGCCGGATCAAAAAAAGTCGGAGTCGCGTTCCGAGGACATGAATTCGTCCCCTCCAGCTCTCGATTCCCGTCCGAGCGAATCGTACCTGAACATCGCGGCCTACAAGTTTGCACCGCTCGAGGGGCTGCCCGCGCGGAAGAAAGCACTGGAGCAGTTCTGCCGATCCCGTGCGATCAAAGGGACGATCCTGGTCACTCCGGAAGGGATCAATATCTTCGTTTCGGGTTCCCGTTCCGCAATCGACGCGCTCCTCGCGGAGGTTCGTCGAGACCCGCTCCTCTCCGATCTGGTCGTGAAAGAGAGCTACAGCTCCCACCAACCCCATCGCCGCATGCTCGTGAAGATCAAGAAGGAGATTATCGCTTTTGGAATCGAGGGGATCGAACCGGCACGCTACACCTCCCGTCGAGTATCACCGGAGACGCTGAAGCAGTGGCTAGATGAAAAGCGACCTCTGCGGATGCTCGATACGCGCAACGAATTCGAAATCGAGGTGGGCACGTTCAAAGGAGCTGTCCGTCTTGGTTTGAATGATTTTCGGCGTTTCTCCGAAGCGATCGATGCACTTCCCGAAGACGTTGCCCGCGAACTCAGGGAGCAACCGGTCGTGACGTTCTGCACCGGAGGTATTCGCTGCGAGAAGGCGGCACCGTTCCTTGAGCGTGCGGGCTTTCGCGACATCTACCAACTCGATGGCGGAATCCTCAAGTACTTCGAGGACTGTGGAGGAGCCCACTATGAGGGCGACTGCTTTGTCTTCGATCACCGTGTCGCCGTCGGCCCGGACCTCGAGGAAACGGAGACGACGTACTGTTTCGTCTGTCAGGAAACGCTCTTCGCAAGTGATCAAGAGTCGGAGAAATACGAGGTTGGAGTCTCTTGTCCGTACTGCTGGCAACGTCCCGAAGAAAAACAAGCGGCTCGCATTGCGGAGCGAAATGCTGCTCTGGCAAAGATGATCGACCCTCTTCCGGGCGCTCTTCCCTACGAGAATCGCAGACCAATGCGCGTGCCCGAGCGGTTGGCCGGTCGAACTCTGATCGAATTCCTGACGGGCTTGCGCACCCATCTGTCGATCGAGGATTGGGAACGAGCTATTGCAGCCGAACAGATTCTTCTCGAAGACCGTCCTCTCGACAGGTCCGAAATCGTGCAGTCTGGAGATGTCCTGATCCACGTGTTGCCCGGAACGGTCGAACCGGAAGTCGACGGCCGCGTCCGTATTCTGTACGAGGACGATGCCATCGTGGTGGTCGAGAAGCCGGCTCCACTGCCGACGCACCCATCGGGGCGCTTTACGCGAAACACTCTGCTCTATCTCCTCAGTCAGGTCTACGCGCCGCAAAAGCTCCGGATCGTGCACCGGCTGGATGCCAACACAACAGGGGTGCTCGTGCTGGCTCGGAGTCGCGCAGCGGCCGCGGCTCTCCAGCCTCAGTTCGGCCGGGAAGAAGTCGAAAAGAAGTACGTCGCGCGGATCATGGGTGCCCCGAAGGAGAATTCGTTTCGTTCCGACGCCCCGCTCAGCGATGAGCCGGGCCCGGTCGGTGGCCGCGAGGTGAGTCCGGACGGTCGTCCCGCCTCGACAGAATTCGAGGTCCGGGAACGATTTTCAGATGGTACGTCATTGCTCGCGGTGCGGCCGATGACCGGTCGCACCAATCAGATTCGCGTCCATCTTTGGGATCTTGGAATGCCGGTTTTCGGCGATCCCCTGTACTTGCCAGGGCGATTGCTTGGAGAGTCACAGACGCTCCGGCCGTCAGATGCACCACTCTGCCTGCACGCCGAAACCATTCGCTTTCGCCATCCCGTCTCTGGGGAGTTTGTCGAATTCACCAGCAAGGTGGGCCCGAGGTTCGATTCGCCGATCAGTTAATCGTACCCCGACTCACCCTCGACCATGCGACGGATTCCGAGAGAGTTTTCGTCGCGGAGTTCAGTTGGAAGACCCTCGACGGGCCAGTCCTGGTAGCAGACCAAGCGGGTGAATCGCTCGATTGCCCGTCCTCCCACGGATGTCGTCCGCCCGTCCAGCGTGGCCGGGAAAGGGCCGCCGTGGACCATCGAGGAACAGACCTCCACTCCGGTCGGAAAGCCACCAGCAAGCAGCCGTCCTGCCTTGCGCTCCAGAACATCGAGGAGCGGAGCGAGATGCGACCACTCGTCAGGTTCGGCATGAACCGTCGCTGTGAGTTGTCCTTCGAGCTGCTCGGCGACGGCAACGAGCTGGTCGATGTCGTCCCACTCCACGAGGAGGGAGGAGGGGCCGAAAACTTCTTCGGAGAGCTCGGGCCGCTGCGCGAAGGTGTCGAGGTCGGTTCGGAACAGGCAGGGGCCGGCTGGGGAGCGTCCGGCGCCATCGGTGCCCGTGACCGAGCTGCGACGAAGTCGAACGGCCCGGTCGAAGTTTTCGCGGATAGTCGACGTAAGCATGGTGCCGCCGGGCGCCGCCGCGAGGAGTTCTTCGACCGCCGCGACGAAAGCGTCCGTGGCCGGGCCGTTCGGTGCGAAGAGGAGACCGGGGTTCGTGCAGAACTGCCCGGCGCCGAGAGTCATCGAACCGACGAGCCCTTCGGCGAGTACCGAACCTCGTGACTCGAGTCGCTTCGCGAAGAAGAACATCGGATTGACACTGCTCATCTCGGCGAAGACGGGGATCGGTTTGGCTCGTTGGGCTGCGATTTCCGAGATGGCGAGTCCGCCGCGCCGCGATCCTGTGAAGCCGACCGCGGCGATCGCGGGATGGCCCACGAGCCGAGGTGCGACGTCCTCGCCCCGGCCTTGGAGGAGAGAGAACACTCCGGGAGGAATCTGTTCCTGTTCGGCCGCTTCCGTGATGGCGTCTCCGACCAATTCAGCCGTTCCCGGATGAGCCGGATGAGCCACTACGATGACCGGGTTTCCCGCGGCCAGGGCCGACGCGGTGTCCCCGCCGGCGACGGAAAAAGCGAGGGGGAAGTTGCTCGCACAAAAGACTACAACCGGGCCCAGAGGACGACGGAGCGAGCGGACGTCCGGGCGGGGAGGTTGGCGGTTCGGGTCGGCTCGGTCGATCCGTGCGTCCACCCAGCTTCCTTCTCGAACGATGGAAGCGAACATCCTCAGTTGATTGGCCGTGCGACCAGATTCCATGCGGATGCGGGGCTCGGGAAGCGCGGTCTCCGCTCCGGCTCGCAGGACAAGATCGTCGACCCTCGATTC
>Ga0315338_1002424_pt1 | contig 18530 bp, 15 predicted proteins | sample ASW8metaG_FD_204518 | JGI IMG/M metagenome (GOLD analysis project Ga0315338, IMG submission 204518) | Ammonia-oxidizing marine archaeal communities from Monterey Bay, California, United States - ASW #8 | ecosystem: Environmental > Aquatic > Marine > Coastal | place: USA: California | collected... | reverse complement strand
AGCAGTCTCGCGGTCGACATCCAAGTGTGCGCTTGGGCGTTCCACAACGGCAGCAACTTCCTCGGCGGCTTCGACGAGACCTGTTCGAGCAAAACCCAATTCACCGACGAGACCGTCGCTCCGGTCGTGATCAACCTCGGCGCCCCAGAGGACTGGTGGCAAAAAGATGGCTTCTTCCCGTGGAGCACCGGGCCCGATCTGTTCCGCATCATGATCAAAGACGCCGCCACTCAATCACTGCTCATGTCAACGCAATGCGGAGCGCACTGTTGGTCCGGCGCAGGTTCGCTCACGCCACACGTACCAATCACGGTTCGCTCGACGCTGACGTTCAACAACTGACGTTCAACACCAGACGTTCAACACCAGACGTTCAACACCAAGAACTCACACCATTCGTGCGGCCTCGAGCACAGCATGCAGCAACACAGAAGCGCCGCCTTCGGCCTGTTCTTGGCTGATGTTTTCAGCTTCGTTGTGCGAAAGACCATCGTCGCATGGCACGAAGATCATCGACGTCGGCACGTGAGCAGCGACGTAACAAGCATCGTGGCCGGCTCCTGACACCATTCGTTCGCTCGACATACCGAGAACTCTGGCCCCGCGCTCGACAACGGAGACGCACTGCTCTGCGAACTGGACTGGAGGCGAGTGGTTGTCGATCCTGACAGCGTGTCCAACGTCATGTCCGGTCGCTGCGCTTTCGACGATTCGGTGAACCTCTTCGTCGAGAGTGTCGAGCGTCACCGCATCGGGATGCCTCACATCGAGCCGTACTCGGATCGTTTCCGGCACGGTGTTCGGAGAGGTGGGTTCGCTTTCGAACATCGCAAAGGTCGCGCGTGCTTGTGGCGCGTGTGCGGATGCGAGCTCATACACCGCGTTGATGATCTCGCCGAGCGCGCGGGCCGGGTCTCGGCGCGTGTCCATCGGGGTCGGCCCAGCGTGGGCCGGATAGCCGAACAGTTCGATGGTGTACCAGCGCAGACCTTGCACGTCGGTGACGATGCCAATCTCTGTTCCCGTCGCCTCGAGGATCGGGCCCTGCTCGATGTGGAGCTCGAACGCCGCGGCGTGGTCGGCTGGGGAGGCCGATCGCCGACCATTCCATCCGAGCCGATCGAGTTCTTCGCCGACAGAGACGCCATCGATGTCGGTGAGCGCCCGAGCTTCGGAGAGTCCCAGACTTCCGGCCCAGACCGCTGATCCCATCATCGAATGCTGAAACCGCGAACCCTCTTCGTTCGTCCAGACCACCACCTCGATCGGCGCCTCGGTCACGATGCCGTCGTCGTTCAATGACTCGATGACTTCGAATCCTCCGAGGACGCCGTACACGCCATCGAATCTTCCACCAGTCGGCTGGGTGTCGAGATGTGAACCAACGAGCACGCTCGGAGCGTTGGCGACCGCGCCAGCGCGGGTGATGAACAGGTTGCCGATCGCGTCGAATTCCCAGCTGCAACCGGCGGCCGATGCCCACGACAGAAGAAGTGCCCGACCCGCGGCGTCGTCATCGCTCAGCGCTTGACGATTCGATCCACCAGAGACTCCTGGGCCGACCTCTGCCATTGCCATCAACCGCGCCCAGAGTCTGTCGCCATCGACTCGCATCGCCATGGTCAGAAGTTACCGGCAGTTGGAATGCAGAAGTACCGGGTAGCTACCGTCGCGTCATGAGCGACACACAAACCACGCCATCAGGACTCGCCTACCTGCGAACGCCCGACGACCGTTTCGACGACCTCGAGGGGTTTCCGTACACACCGAAGTACGTTGAGGTCGACGGGTTGCGGATGGGCTACGTCGATGAGGGGCCAGCCGATGCTCCGGTGATGCTGCTTCTGCACGGCGAACCCACGTGGAGCTATCTGTATCGCAGGATGATCCCGCCGTTGCTCAATGCCGGTTTCCGCTGCGTTGCCCCCGATCTGATCGGTTTCGGTCGTTCAGACAAGCCAACGGATCGTGCGGTCTACACCTACGCAAGCCACGTCAGGTGGCTCACGAACTTCCTCGCCGCCGTCGATCTGCCGGAAGCCACGCTGTTCGCCCAAGATTGGGGTGGCCTCATCGGACTCCGCGTCGTGGCGGAGGAACCAGACCGGTTCGACCGCGTTGCCATCGGCAACACCGCGCTTCCAGTGGGAGCAACGCTTGGGCAAGGTTTCGACTTCTGGCTCAACATGTCGCAAACGATGCCGGTCATGGACGCTGGCGCCATGCTCCAGAACGCCACGACGGCTCGAGAGCTGACGCCAGGTGAGATGGATGGCTATCGTGCGCCATTCCCTGATGAGAGCTACATGGCAGGCGCACGAGAGTTTCCCTGCCTGGTGCCGATCACTCCCGAACACGGCGGCGTCGTCGAGAACGTGTCGGCCTGGTCAGCGCTCGAGAACTGGACCAGGCCGTTCCTCACGTTGTGGTGCCCTGGCGACCGAGTGCTCGGCCACCTCGGCCAAGAGTTCATCGACAGAGTCCCAGGTGCAAGCGGTCAACCGCACCAGCAGTTCGAGCCAGGCGGCCACTTCATTCAGGACGACCACGGCGAAGAAGTCGCGGCAGCCATCGTCTCATGGATGGGCTGACGCCTTCCGTCGAGTCCAAGCTCATCACGCTTCGGCGTAGAAACCCACCGGCGCGCCGCCGAGCGACACGCCGAGCCCGTTGAGCAACCGATTGGCATATGCGAAGTAGCAACAGACCTGGTTGATCTCGAGGATCTGCCCGTCGTCGAACCCACCGGCGCGCATTGCTTCCACGTCTGCTTCGACCATCTCGTTCGGGCGAGAAGTCAACTTCTCTGCGTATTGGAGGGCGGCGAGTTCACCGTCCTCGAACACGCGCTCTGGCTCACGATCGTGAAACGCGGCCTCGATCGCGTCGGCCCGCGAATCGTCGCCGATCAGATGGCGTGCGTTGGCCCAGTGATTAGCGTAGCTGTACGAGCCCCCGTTGATCATCGACACATACGCGCCGACAGTTTCCTGAAACCACTCAGGAACGGTGTTGGCCTCGTCGTGCAGGATCGACCGATAGAGACGGACATGGCCGCGCATGATGTTCGGGCGGTGTGAGTGGATCTTCAGGACGTTCTCGAGATGACCGTTTGGCGATCGCGCCTCGTCATAGGCATCGGTCAGGTCGTCCGAAGCTGCGGCCTCATCGATCATTGTGATCCAGGCACTCATCGACGATTCTCCTCGGTTGACATCACGGCCTCTCCCATTCTCCACACCTGACTGACCTCGGCCAGAGCTGCCGGATCGACCTCGACGTTTCCTGCGACGACCAACACATCGGCATCGGCTCCCGGCTGGAGGCGGCCTTTGTGTGGTTGCCCGAGCGCGTCGGCACCACGACTCGTCATCGATCGCAGCGACTCAGTGGTGTCGAATCCCATCTCGATGAACTCGTGTATGGCGTGCGCTGCGACGTCGTGAGGCTTGGCCAGCGCAATACCGGCGTCAGACCCGAGCACAACTGATCCCCCGAGCTGATGCACGCGCCGCATCGCAGCCTTCACCTTCGGGCGCTTCGCAGCCATTTCAGGGTCGAGTGGTGGTGCGTCCGGCAACCGGCCGAACGTCGCCGATATCGCAGTGCTCGAAGCCCCGATTGCGGCGAGCAGCTCGTCTGAGGGATCGGGCTGAAGATCTTCGTTCATGAACGAGCAGTGCTCGATGGTGTCGACGCCGACCTCGATCGCGTCTGCGATGCCACGGAGACCATGACAGTGCGCTGCGACGGGCAGGCCGGCAGCGTGCGCGTCTTCGACGACCAATCTGAGCTCTTCGAGCGGGAACTGTGAGCTCCACATCGGTAGCGCTGGGGTCATTGCTCCGCCAGTGACCATGATCTTGACGACGTCGCACCCGCGCTCGATTCGCTCAGCAACTGCTCGTCTCAACGCCCCGGTGCCATCGCATTCGCCTCCCAGATACCAGCAATGCCCGTGAACCGTGGTGATCGGTGGTCCTGCACAGACAAGCGTCGGCAGATCGGGATCGCCGCGCATGCCAAGCGTGACGAAGCTCCTGTCGCCGAGATCGCGCAATGTCGTCACCCCACCGAGCAAAGCACGCCTCGCAGACTCCTTTGCCCGCTCGAGCAGCTCGTCGTCGGAGCATTCGACCACCTGCTCTTCGAGCGTGCCGTTGCCATCGAACACCAGATGTTGATGACAGTCGACAAGTCCAGGAAGCATGGTCGCGGCACCGAGGTTGGTGGCCACCAGGTCCGGACGTACGTCGCGGCCCACGGCGACGATCTTCTTGCCATCGATGACAACGTCGGCCCTGCCGATGTATGCCTCGCCGTCAAAGACGTGGTCGGCCGTCAATTTGACCGCCCCTTGTGCAACCTCATCTGCCATCAGTAGCCCCCTTGATCCCCGGTCAGCTTGTCAGGTTCAGGAACGGCCAACCTCACGGAACGGGATGCCTCTGTCGAGGGCAGGCTCCTTCGGAAGCCCCAGCATGTTCTCGCCGAGAATGTTGTGTTGGATCTCGTCGGTGCCGCCGGCAATGGACTGGGCCGGCGTGGAGACGATGACCTCGGCGATCACCGCATCGAGAGGGTCGTCGCCTTCTTTGAGCATCGCCTGTGGTCCGGCGATGGTTGCGTGCATGTGATTGCTGCGTCGCGCAACTTCAGATGAGGCCAGCTTGCCGATGGATCCCTCTGACCCTGGTGGGCGGCCGAGTTCCCTCGCTGCTCTGGCCCGGCCAGCCGTCCATTCGGCAGCCTTCTGGAAGCTGTAGAGCTGCATCATCTCTTCACGAACAACAGGGTCAGTGTGCCGCCCGGCTGCCACGGCCCTGTCGATGATGAGGTCGAATCGACCAGCGCGCTGCGGATACCACTCGTAGGTCTTCAAGTACTCGATGGCCTCTTCTTTGGCCTCGTCCACGACACGACCCACAGCTGTTTCGCGAATCTCGACCGAACGAAGACCGGCGAAAGACCGCTCGTGTGCCAACGTCCCTCGAGCAACCCGCCAGCCACCACCGACCTCACCGACGACGTTCGCGTGCGGTACGACTGCGTCCGTCATGAAGACTTCGTTGAACGAGTTGTGATAGTTCATCTGCTCGATCGGCCTGGCTTCGACGCCTTCTTGATGCATGTCCATCACGAAGTAGGTGAGGCCGGAGTGTTTGACCTCGTCCCAGTCGGTCCGCGCGATGAGGATCGCCATGTCCGCGTGGTGGGCGCTGGTGTTCCAGACCTTCAGGCCGTTGACGATCCAGTCGTCGCCGTCGCGCACGGCTGTGGTTTTCAACCCCGCGAGGTCTGATCCGGCGACGGGCTCGCTGAACAGCTGGCACCACATCATCTCGCCGGTCAGCGTCGGTCGAAGAAACCGGTCTTTCACGTCGTCGTTCGCGTGGTCGTACAGCGTTGGCGCTGCAAGGCTCGCGCCGGCTCCAAGTGGAAGCGCAACTCCACCGCCGCGACGAATGGTGCTGTGCGCCACCCTGTCGGACCATGCAGGGAGCCCCTTGCCGAACCACGAAGTCGACCACGAAGGCACCGCCCAGCCGGAGTCGAGAAGACGAGTGCGCCACTCGACCAGCGACAGATCGGGGTCCCACGCCTCCTCGAACCACTCGCCTACTTGCCACTCGACGTCGTCTTCGGTGATGTGGCTCACCTCAGTCGTCGAATGGGTTCGAGCGGGTCGCCGGTGACGACACGGAAGTAGCCACGGATGCTTCGCCGATTGAACGCTATGTCTCGGTATCCCACGCGACCTCTCCAGCCCCAATCTGGCCAACAAGATGACCGATGACGGTGGGTGTTGGTCTAGGTCGCAGCGCCGCCTCGGTCCAATCCGGGGACCGGATCACGCAGCTCGAGCGGCTTTGCCTGCTGGCTTCGATTGAAGAGATGCAACAAAATCGCCGTACCAATCCGGCGATTTCCATTTCGACTGCAAAACCCATCCGACGTCGATCTGGTCGAGATGAGCGAAGGCGAAGTCCATGTCAGTGCCATACCACTCGATGGGCAGCACGCTCTCGAGATCAATGAAGCAGAGCCGTCCGTTGCTCCTCACGACGTTGTGGTACGTGAGGTCGGTGAAGTAGAGCCCCGTGCTTTCCGTGACCTCGAAGATCAGCTGCCGAAGCTCAGGGACGTACTGCTCGAACTCCCAGCGGCTGATCGGCGTGCCTTCGCCGATGGCGTACCCACGCAGCCCACCATTTTCGTCGCGGATGAGGTAGTCGAGGTCGGGGCACAGAAAGTCGTACATGCCCCCGTCGACGGCTTCGGCGAGATATCGCGCCTCGCCGTGCACGGCCGCATAGTCATCGAACAACTTGACGAAGGTCTGCTCGACAGCGTCGTAGAACACGACTACACCTCGCGGGACCCAATGGCCTGGACGGCCGAAGTGGTCACGATCCGGGCCACCATCGCCGGCGATGAACCGGCGGTAGATGTCGTCTCGGAACACGACGAAACGATCTTCGTCTGTGAAGTCGAACGATCGAATGTCTTGAACAGGCAGCTCGCGGTCGGCGTCACTCGGTGTCGCTCGATGATGCATCACCTCGTCTCGCAGTCGAAGCCTGAGCGCGTGGTCGACACCCCACCCAGTCCGACGCTGGAGCTCGTATTCAGCTCGCCTGGCAACGCCGGAGACAATCCTCGGAAGTCGCTGTGTCACGATTTGTGTGAACGCCATGCCTCGCTCCTCGAGATCCCCATCGGGAGGTTCGCCTCGCCACCATGAGTAGGGAACAACCACGGTAAGTAGTCATCCTTCGGCATGTTTTCTGGCGAGTTGAGGCAGCCGGCGTGCGCTGGGCAAGACTGTCGGCCGGCGCACTCGGCTCGGGGCTGCATGATCTCGAGCCGCTACGACACACCCAGGAGCACCACATATGTCCGATTTCGGGATCTACGGCGACCTTCATGTGACGATCGACGACGACTACGTCGCCACAGCCGAAATCAGAAGGCCGCCGAACAACTACTTCGATCTCGGACTGATCGAGTCCCTGGCCGAGGGGTTTGCCGCTCTCGACTCAGAGGCTGCGTGTCGGGCAATCGTTCTCTGCTCAGAGGGGCGCCACTTCTGCGCAGGGGCCAACTTTGCGTCTCGCGACGATGGACCGGCACCAACCAACCCCGATGGCTCGCCGCGGCACCTGTACGACGCGGCGGTGGCACTGTTCTCGACATCGACACCGGTGGTTGCAGCTGTCCAGGGAGCCGCTATCGGAGGCGGCCTCGGGCTCGCATGCATGCCCGACTTCCGCGTCACTGCCGATGAAGCCCGCTTCGCCGCGAACTTCGCCAGGCTCGGCTTCCACCATGGATTCGGGTTGACGGCGACCCTGCCGGACCTCGTCGGCAACCAACGCTGTCTCGAGTTGCTCTACACCGGGCGCAGAATCTCAGGAACCGAGGCAGTCGACATCGGACTCGCCGACAAGCTCGTCCCGATCGGTGACGTGCGCGCGGCCGCACACGAGCTCGCCGCCGAAATCGCGGGATCGGCTCCCCTCGCCGTCACCTCGATTCGCGAGACGATGCGCGGTGATCTCGCCGACCGCATCCGCATCGCGACCGATCGTGAAAGGGCTGAGCAAGACCGCTTGCGCTCAACAAATGACTGGTCAGAAGGCGTGGCCGCGATGGCCGAACGACGCGCTCCGAATTTCACCGCATCCTGAGGCTCAGGCGTCAGCTGGAACCGTGAGCGACGCGCCGCCCGATCTGGTCTTCGTGCGAAGCAGCCGCTGTTTCAGGCGCCACAGTTTCGATCGGACCTGCAGCGTCAACAAGACGAGTGGATCGCCATGTTTGGCGCTGTACATGCGGCGTTCAGCTGCGTTGAGCGAACCAGGAGCTGTCACCGAACCGCCAACGAGTGCCTTCACGCAGGCCATGACATCAACGTCGGGATTCCTGACCGGACCGAGCTCGACCTCCAGGTCATCGACAGGCTCGCCGAACGCTCGACGCACGGCCAGAGCCGGAAAGTTCGCGCCAGCGACGTGTGCATAGTGCACCGAAGCCCAGACCCGCGGGTTGAGTTCGATTGCGAGCACCCTGCCATCACGTTCGTCGATTCGAAGATCAGCGTGTCCAAGACCGTCGTAGCCGAGCGAGGCGACGATCTCGGCACACGTCTCTGTCACAGCTGCATTTCGAGCGAAGGTCACTGTCGGATCGTGCTGCGCAACTCGGGTCTGGACCGCAGAAGCGATCATCCGACCCGATTCGGCATAGAACGAACAGTCGATGTCGTGTCCAGGTATGTACTCCTGGACCAGCAAAGGTGGCGAAGTCCCCGGAAGTCCTGACGCGATGTGCGAACGCAGCTCACTGACGCTGTCGATGCGCGCAACGCCAATAGCGCCGTCGCCAGCGACCTGCTTGACGAACCGTGCGGTATCGAAGAGGTCAGGTGCGACCTCATCGACCTCAGCGATGGAGTTCACCACCACGGGATCTGCTGGCTGGTTGATGCCAGCCGCGGCAAGAACCGACGCGAATCGGCTCTTGTCGTTGCACGAAGCGACGACCTCTGGTTCTGGCAGCGCAACGACAGGCACCAGCAGGTGTTCGGCAACCGCATTGCACGCCTCGATCGACGGAAGGTCCACAGGGAACACGACGGCAACTTGATTCCCGGCCACGATGCGCTGAATCGCGACCGCAGCTTCCGCCTCGCCAACGCAGCGCGACAGATCGAGATGCACGACCTTGGAGATCAGACGTGACCGACGCAGGGCCGAGCGGCGATTCGGCATCGCTGCGACCACTCTGTACCCAGCCTCGTGGAGGCAGGTCGCAGTGCGGTAGGCGAACATCTCATTCGATCCGCCGATGATCAACACGGTGCGGTTGTTCGCGTTCATCGAGCTCCGGTCACAGGGGGTGACTCACCCGTCGACCAAAAACCTGGGCACGCGAGGATTCACGTCGCATGGCGTGGTGCCATCATCGTCGGTGGGAACCACGATCGGGGCTGACCGATGGACAAGCTCATCAAGACCAGTTGCCCACGCGATTGCTACGACAACTGCGGCATCGTCGTGCGGAGACGTGACGACGGGCGTCTTCTCGTGAGGGGCGACCCCGACCATCCCATCAACCAGGGCAGCCTCTGTACAAAGTGCACGACCGCGTACAACGGAGTGTGGCAGGACGCGGAGCAGCGACTGACGACGCCACTTCGCCGTGTTGGCGCCAAGGGCGAGGGTCGGTTCGAGCCCATCTCGTGGAACGAAGCGCTCGCAACCGTCGCAGCTCGACTGACGGAAATCGTTGACGCGACCGGACCGGCATCAGTGCTTCACACCCACTACTCCGGCACGCTCGCCATGCTCGCGTGCTCGTATCCGATGCGGTTCTTTCATCGCCTCGGCGCCAGCGAGGTCGAGCCGGACTCGATCTGCAATCTGACTGGACACATCGCGTGGTCGACGATGTTCGGGTCGTCGATCGCCGGCTTCGATCCGAGGACAGCGGTCGATGCTTCGACCGTTGTTGTCTGGGGCGCAAACCCTTCGCACAGCGCCCCGCACATGGACAAGAACTGGCTCGGCACCTTTGACGGTTCCGTCATCGTGGTCGATCCGATCCGCACCGAGACAGCCGCCCGAGCCAACCTGCACCTCCAGCCGTTCCCCGGCTCCGATGCTGCGCTCGCGTTCGCGATCCTCCATGAGCTCCGATCGCTCGAAGCCTTCGACCACGAGTTCATCGCCGATCACGTACTCGGAGCGGACGAACTGGCACCCAAGATCGACCAGTGCACTCCGGAATGGGGCGAGACGGAGACTGGGGTGCCGGCCGCAGCCATTCGTGAAGCGGCCAGGTTGTACGCCGAAGGACCCGCGTTGCTTTGGGCCGGTCAGGGCCTGCAGCGTCAGCCAACGGGCGCGAACATCATGCGATCGATCGGGTTGCTGCCGACGCTCACCGGAAACATTGGTAAACCTGGCGCCGGATTCACCTACCTCAACGTCGCTCCTCCACTGCTCGGCGCCGACTTCGGTTCGCTCGAGGGCGCCGAGCTTGCTGCCACGAAGACCCCGAAGGTGAACCACATCGGTCTTGCCGAGTCTCTCGAAGACCCCGCTCGATTCGCCGCGTTCCTGTCGTGGAACACCAACCCGATCGCTTCTGCAGCCGAACAGACCCGACTTCGGAACGCCATGGCCAGAGACGATCTCTTCACCGTCGTGGTCGAGTGTTTCGCAACAGACACCGCGGACTACGCAGACATCGTTCTTCCAGCAGCGAGCTTCCTGGAGTTCGACGATCTGACCTTCAACTACATGTCGCCCATCATCGGAGCTCAAGCGAAGGCGACCGAACCTCTTGGCCAGTCGCTACCCAACTCGGAGATCTTCAGACGGCTGTCCAGGGCCATGGGCTACAGCGAGCCAGAGCTCTACGAACCCGACGACGTGATCATCGAACGACTCCTCGACGAGATGGGCGCTGGAGTCACCTTCGACGAGCTGAAACAGCAAGGGCACGTGTACCTGTCGGATGAGCCGCTCGACTTCTGGGCTGCTCGCCGTTTCAGGACACCGAGCAAGAAGATCGAAATCGTGTCGGAGCGGGCCGTCAGCAAGGGGCTCGCGTTGATGCCATCGCCAGTAGCTGAGCCGAGGCCGGCCGATGGTGTCTTCCGGCTGTTGTCGCCGGCATCGAAGTGGCGTCTGAACGACTCGCACGCCAACGACACCACGATTGCCAGACGGTCGGGGCATCCGCGGGTGGTGATTCATCCGGCCGACGCCGCCGAGCTGGCCATCAACGAAGGCGACACCGTCTGTTTGAGCAACGCGAGTGGCGACCTCGATCTCGCGGCCCACATCGAGGACCTCGCGCCACGTGGTGTACTCCTCAGCCACAAGGGACGATGGCCAAAGCTCGAGACCAGCGGCAAGAACGTGAACGTCCTCCACGAGGCCCGATCGTCCGACATCGAAGGGTCCTCAGCGGTCCACGGCACAGAAGTCTCACTGCGGCCACTCGGCTGAGGCTGTGGAAGGCTGGCGCAGTGAATTTGTCGCTGCGCGCCGAACTCTCAGATGGCTACCGCAAGATCGATGATCTCGGCCTGACCGATCTTTCGTCCGGCAACATCAGCGCCCGCACCGACGGCGGCATGGTCATCTCGTCATCCGGGGTGACGGCCGACCGGGTCGATCCCGAGTCGTTTGTGTTCGTCCGCGACGACGGCACATGGGCCGACGACCGGATGGTGCCATCGTCGGAATGGCAGATGCATCTGGCCGTCTATCGGTCGTGCACCGACGCCCATGCCGTCGTCCACACGCACAGCGACAACTGCGTCGCGCTTGCATCTCTTCGACGATCGCTCCCTGGATTCACCTATGTCGTTGGCTTCTTCGGCGGAACCGATGTGCCATGCATCCCGTACAGCACGTTCGGCACGCCTGAGCTCGCCAACAATGCAGCCGACGCCCTCGGCGATCGCACCGTTTGCCTCATGGCGAACCACGGCATGATCGCAAGAGGGTCCTCCATCGGCGCGGCGATCGACGACGCGCATCGTCTCGAAGTGCTCTGCCGCCAGTACCTGCTCGCTCTGCAGATCGGCGAGCCGGCTCTCCTGACCGACGATGAGTGGAGCGACTTTTTCGCCCAGAAAAACCGACTCAGATACGGCGAGGCCACGTGACGAGCAACATCCTCTTCATCTACAGCGATCAACACCGCCACAACGTTCTCGGCGCCGCGGGGCATCCGATGGTCGAAACCCCGGTGCTCGACGGACTGGCCGGCAGGGGCGTTCGGTTCACAGAGGTGTGGTGCCAGAGCCCGATCTGCCAGCCGTCGCGCGCCAGCGTCATCACGGGCCAATACACACACGAACTCGGTCTGTACGGCAACACAGGATCGTTCGATCCGAGCTGGCCGACGGTGATGCGGTCGCTCCAAGGAGCCGGATACGAGACGGCCTCGATCGGCAAGACCCACTACCACGGCCCGCCGAGCAGAGAAGAAGTCGGGCAGTCCGACGGCTTGTTCGACATGCGGTCGTTCGAGCCGTGGATGCGTGAGTTCGGCTGGGATCATGTGCTCGAGGAGTACGACAAGTACATGCACGTCTTCAAACGGCTGAGCACTCCCTACACCGAGCACCTCGCCGAACACGGGCTGCTCGACGCCTACCGGGATCAGATCCGTGATGTGTTTCGCCGGACCCCGACACACTGGCAGGGCCAGACCAGCGTGCTTCCTCAAGAACATGACCTGACGAGCTTCATCGCCGACCAGGCCATCGACTGGCTCGACCAACGCGACGCGGATCGGCCATTCTTCTTGAAGCTCGGGTTCGTCCAGCCGCACGTGCCGCTCATCGACGATCCCGACTGGGCCGCGTTCTATGCCGATGCCGACATCGACGTGCCCAATCAGACCCCGCCACGTGCCGTCAACGACGCTTGGGCTGCTCACTTGGCGTCCCTCGACGACCACTCGCAGATCGAGACGATGAGCGAGGAGTGGGTTCGCAACGGCATCAGGCACTACCTCGGCATGGTCTCGCTCGTCGACCAACGGATCGGCGACGTGGTTGCGTCACTCGATCGGCTCGGTCAGCTCGACGACACGTGGATCGTCTACAGCGGCGATCATGGCGAGATGCTCGGCGAACATCGGCTCTGGGCGAAGATGAACTTCTACCGCGGCTCTGTGCAGATCCCGCTGATCATCGTGCCGCCTGGCGGCATGGCGGGGCGCGTTGATGGTGCCCTTGTCGAAGGGGTCGATGTCACGGCGACCCTCGCTGCCATTGGCGGCGCCTCCGGACCAGAAGGTGGACACGGTCAGTCGCTTCTGCCAGCCACTGAAGGTCAGCTCGTCGGCCGCGAAGTCCTGTTCTCGCGAATCCGCAACTACTCGGCAGCCAGGACTGACCGCTACCGATTCACGCTCGACACCGACAGCGACACCCCGTGCGAGCTGTTCGATCTCGAGAACGACCCGGACGAACTCGAGAACCTCGTGATGCAACCAAGCCAAGGTAGCCGGGTCGGCGAGTTTCACGAGCGGATCCTGACCCACCAGGCGTCATGACTTGGTGGACTCGCGTCAGCGCACGAATCCGATGCACCGAAGCGCCAGTCAACAGGCCGCGCGACGATGTCTGACTGAAGAAGGGATCACGATGTCGACACGGACAGCAGCCATTGCCGAGGCGCAGCGACACTTCGACGAGGGCGAGTTCCGCGAGGACCTCGCCAGACGGGTGGCGATCAAGTCGACGGCTCAAGATCCCCAGCACCGCGACCAGCTCGACCTCTATTTGACCGACGAGATCGGCCCATGCCTCGGGGAGATGGGATACGAGTGGTCGGTGTTCCCGAATGACGAACCGGCAGGAGGCCCGTTTCTCGTGGCTCATCGCCGGGAGGACCCGGATGCGCCAACTGCGCTGACCTACGGGCACGGGGACGTGGTGAGAGGTCACGAGGGTCGTTGGCGTGAGGGCCGCGACCCGTGGACGCTCGATGTCGATGGCGATCGTTGGTACGGACGAGGTACTGCTGACAACAAGGGCCAACACACGATCAACATCGCGGCTCTACGTTCCGTGCTCCGCACGAGAGGGCGGCTCGGTTTCAACTCGACGGTCTTCCTGGAGACCTCGGAGGAGGTCGGTTCGCCAGGTCTCGACAGCTTCGCTGCGTCACACAAGGACCTGCTCGAGGCCGACGTGTTGATCGGATCAGATGGGCCGCGATTCCAGGCCGACTCCCCGACGATGTTCATGGGCACGCGTGGCGCCATGAACTTCTCGTTGCATGTCGATCTTCGTGAAGGCAGTCATCACTCTGGCAACTGGGGCGGCCTCATCTCGAACGCTGGCACGCGTCTCGCCAACGCGCTCGCTTCGATCGTCGGCCCGAAAGGCGAGATTCTGGTTGACGAGCTGAAGCCAGCGGAGGTGCCACCGCGCGTGCGTGAAGTTCTGGAGGGCGTCGTGATCGACGGCGGGCCTGACGGGCCTGCTGTGGAGCCGGACTGGGGCGAATCGGGACTCACGCCGACCGAACGAGTCTTCGCCTGGAATGCCTTCGAGGTGCTCTCGTTCGTCACCGGAGACCCGGAGAAGGTCGTCAACGCCATTCCCGGCACGGCAACAGCGTGGTGCCAGATTCGGTTCACCGTTGACCGCGACCCGACCACGTTCGCCCCTGCGATGCGCCGCCATCTCGACGCCGGCGGGTTCTCCGACGTCTCGGTCCAACAGGCCGAGGACGACACGATGATGCACGCCACCAGGCTGCTCCCCGATCATCCGTGGGTGGTGTGGGCTCGTGAGTCGATCGAGTCAACAATCGACGGCGACCTCACCGTGCTCCCGAACCTCGGTGGCTCACTGCCGAACGACGTCTTCGCCGACACGCTCGGCCTACCCACGCTGTGGGTTCCCCACTCGTACCCGTCATGCTCCCAGCACGCACCCAACGAGCACGTTCTCGCGCCACTCATGCGGGAAGGCCTGGAGATGATGACCGGACTCTTCTGGGACCTCGGAGAAGGCAGGACCCCCGCCCTGATCACGTGAAGCATGAGGCTGCGCCGGAACTCACCGGAGAGTTGCTCGAGAACGTCCCTTCGGTCTCCAGACTCGAAGGTCCCTCGGTTACCACGGCGCGCCGCGGCGGAGGACCTTCGGCCCTGTCCGCGCAGAGCTGCACATACTCAAGATGTCTTCATGCACACAGCGATCCCCGCCGTGTTGACCCGCGGACTTACGAAGACATTCGGTGGGAATCGCGGAATCATCTCGCTCGATCTCAATGTCGAACGCGGTGAGATATTCGGATTCATCGGACCCAACGGCGCCGGAAAGTCGACCACGATGCGCATCCTCATGGACCACATCCGACCGACCGATGGTGACGCAGCGATCTTCGGACTCGATTGTCATCGCGACCCGGTGGCGATCCATGCGAGGGTTGGGTACCTACCTGGCGATCTTCAACTGTTCGAACGCCTCACCGGTGCCGACCTTTTGGATTGGTTCGGTTGTGTTCGCGGAGGCCACGATCGACGCTATGTCGAGCACCTCGCGGCTCGGCTCGCGCTGGACCTTTCACGTCGAGTCGGTGAACTCTCCACCGGCAATCGGCAAAAGATCGGCATCGTGCAGGCGTTCATGCATCGTCCGGAGTTGTTGATTCTCGACGAGCCAAGCGCTGGGCTCGATCCCGTCGTCCGCCGTGAGCTTCACGACCTACTCGAAGAGGTCCGCGACGAAGGGAGTGCAGTCCTTCTGTCGTCGCATGTTCTCGGTGAGGTCGACCAGATTTGTGATCGGGTCGGCACCATCGTCGATGGAAGGCTCCGCAGAATCGACACTGTCGCTGAACTCAGAGCGCTCTCGCGCCGCAACATGCAACTCATCTACACCGGGCGCATCACCGTCGAAGAAGTCGCGGCGATCCCTGGCGTTAGCAACGTGAGCGCCACCTATCTCGACGATCTCGGAGAAACGGTTGTCACTCTGGAGATGAGCGGCCGGGTCGATCCGATCCTCAAACATGCGAGCAACTACGAGATCCGAGATCTCACCAGCACACCGATATCACTCGCAAACGTCTTCCTGGAGACCTACGACAACAGGCAATCCGACACGGCTGCGACGAAGAGACCCTCCCCATGAGAACGTCGAGCAGATTCAGTCCGAGCACAGCCGTACCGTTCACCGCTCGGGCGCTGGCTGATCGTTCAACGAGCCTCGGAGTATGGGCTTTCTGCCTATCGGCATACGCGGTTCTCATCGTCAGCATCTATCCAACGGTGCGAGACTCGGCGGGGTTCAGTCAGGCATTTGACGAGTATCCGGACGCGTTGAAGGAATTCCTCGGCGGAAGTTCGGCATTCGACATCACAAGCGGGGTCGGCTTCGTCACCGCGGAGCTGTATTCGCTGATGCTGCCGCTGCTGCTTGGCATCGTTGCCATCGGATTCGGGGCCGGGCTCGGCGCTGACCAACAAACTGGGCTGATGGAGCTGATTCTCTCGTCACCTGTCAGCAGACGACGAATCGTCCTCGAACGCACACTTGCCATGCTGACAACCGTCTCGATCCTGGCAGCAACGACGATGGCCACTATCGCCGTATCGAGCGTTGCTGTCGATTTGGGCATCGGCGTCGGCAACCTCGCGGCAGCAGCTGTCAGCGTGACCCTCTTCGTATCCATTCACGGATCTGTAGCGATGGCAGTCGGTGCGGCGACAGGTAGTCGCTCCGCTGCAATCGGGATCGCAACGGCACTGTTCGCCTCCAGCTATCTCCTGAGCGCACTCGGCGGCCTCGTCGACTGGCTCGAACCCGCAAGAGTCGTCTCGCTCTACCACCACGCCATCGGTTCGAATCCACTCGGCAACGGTTGGTCGATAGGCGACCTCGGCGTGCTCGGTGCTGGATTCGCCACGGCCGCGGCTATCGCGGTCACGTTGTTCGAGCGACGTGACATCGGGTGATCTGCCGACCGACATATTCGTGGGCTACAGCTGTGGCGCATTGTTCATATCCCGAGACGACCGACACAGATGTGACTTCGGCCTCTACGGAAGATCGATGTCTTGCGCACACGATGATCCGGAACAGGAGCAGAGCACGACATGACAACCGACGACACCGAGTCGGCAGACCTCGCGCCGGACTTCATCCCACACGAGTTCCTGCGAGAGTTCGAGTCCAGTTCGTTCAACACGGTGCGTCGGTCCCGTATCGCTCGCAACCTTGAACTTCCCGTGCCGGCTCTCGTGCGTATTCGTGCTCGGGACAGCTTGGGGTTCATTCGCGACCGCGAACGCTGGTCGCGACCGCTGCTCATTTGCGCAGCGATAGCGGTTCCCATCGCTGTGGGTGTGGCACCAACAGCTCAAACAGCCGCCATTGACATCTCTCGTCTGTCCCTGGCCATATTCGTCTCATCGCTGGGGATGCTCATCGCCCTTCGTCCAAGACCGGGAGTCGATGTGTCACGTCACGGGCGTGCATCAACCCAATGACCTCCACAGCAACGGTTCAGACATCGCTCGATCGCGTCGTCACGTTGCCGGCCCTGATCCTTTATGGCCTTGGCGTCACCATCGGGGCCGGGAACTTCGCCCTCATCGGGGAAATTCTCGGACTGGCTGGTGACAACACGCCGTTGTCGTTCCTCGTCGCAGGCATCCTGGCCGGTGTCACCGGCGTGTCGTACATGATTCTGGTCGGTGCGTTTCCCAGGGCAGGTGGCGAGGCCGTGTACGTCACCAGAGGACTCGGACCCACAGCCGGGCTGATCGCTGGTCTGGCCGTGGTCATCACCGGCATCGTCACCGGCGCAGTGGTGGCCCTGGCATTCGCGGGCTACGTAGGTTCGCTCGTCGAAGTCCCAGAACGTGTGACCGCCATCGCCCTGGTAGTCGCGCTGAGCGTCGTCGCGTGGTGGGGTGTACGCGAAAGCGTCATCTTTGCCGCCATCATCACGTTGTTCGAGGTCGGCATTCTGGTCGTCGTGATTGCGTTCGGGCTCGACCTGCTCAGTACCCCGAATCTCGCGCGCGACGCGTTCGTTCCCTCGCTTGACACCGCCGTCCTGTCACCGATTCTTGCTGGATCCGTGATCGCGTTCTTTGCGTTCGTCGGGTTCGAGAACATCGCCAACCTCGCCGAAGAGACCGTGAGCCCGAAGCGGACTGCGCCGATAGCGATCGCAACGGTCCTGATCGTGAGCGTGCTGATCTACGTGCTCCTGTCTCTCGTGGCCGTAGCAGCTCCTGACCGCTCAGCGATCGCGGAATCATCGGCTCCGATGGCCACGCTGTTCGAACAGGTCAGCGGCCGCGACTCCGGTCCGGTGGCGCTCATCGCAGCAATCGCGATGCTCAACGGAATCCTGATCCAGATCGTCATGGCATCTCGAGTTCTCTACGGAATGGCACGGGAGAACCTTGTTCATCCATCGCTCGCCAACGTTGACGTGACACGCCAAACACCGGGCAGAGCCAACACGCTCGTGACCATAGCGATCATCGCCCTGATCCTGTTCTTTCCTCTCATCCAGCTCGCCAAGATCACGAGCCTGGTCACCCTGGCCGTCTTCTCGCTCGTCAACGCTGCTCTGTACGTACTCGGCCGCCGACACGACGTTGCAGCGGTTGGAATCTCCCGATTCGTTGGCCTCGTCGGAGCAGTGCTCTGCGGCGGCCTCGGAGCATGGCAGATTTCGAACACCTGGATCTAGGAAGACGGCGGACAAGGCACCGCCAATCGGACGCACAAATCTTGCGGCACTCAGCCCACAGGGACAATCACCGTTGGACATGCCGGCTGATGTACGAGAGCCGTGGCAACTGACCCGAGCACGACCTGTCGCAGTCCCCCATCTCCACGTGAGCCGACAACAACCATCGCTGCCGCGCCGGACTCGCCCTCGAGCACGGTCCGCGCATCACCGAACACAGACCTCATAGCCGGTCTTGGAGCCCCCGGCACCGCAGCGGCCGCCGCAGAC
>Ga0315338_1002423_pt1 | contig 18541 bp, 15 predicted proteins | sample ASW8metaG_FD_204518 | JGI IMG/M metagenome (GOLD analysis project Ga0315338, IMG submission 204518) | Ammonia-oxidizing marine archaeal communities from Monterey Bay, California, United States - ASW #8 | ecosystem: Environmental > Aquatic > Marine > Coastal | place: USA: California | collected... | reverse complement strand
CTCGAGGTGCTCCCGGATAAATCGGCCGTGTGGGCGTCGAGCCGACTCGACAGCCGTATCTATGGCTGGAGCTTGCCCGACATGGAGTACATCGGAAGCGTACGGGTGGGGCCGAGCGCCAACTGGATGACATCGACCCCCGACAGCCGCACCATGTACGTGGCGGTGTCCGGGAGCGATCACACCCTGGCCATCGACCTCGAGTCGCTCGAGATCGTGGCCAAAATTAAGACTGGCTCTCGCCCCGCGCGGGTGAGCACCATCATCCTGCCGCCGGACCGCGTGAACCCCAAAGGGACCGGGATGCGGACGGAGGACAACGAATGACCGGCCGCCGGTTAGGTAGCCTGACGCGGGTCGGTCTGGGGCTGGTTCTTGGCGCGGCGGCGGTGGCGGCGAGCACGTACCAGGCGCCGGCCGGGGCCCAGAGCTTCCCGACGTCCACGGACGTCGAGACCTACCGCGACACCGTTGAAACGGTCTTTATGGAGGACCGGGGCGGCACCACCGGCGGCATGGCTTCGTGCGTGATGTGCCACACCTGGCAGACCAGCGTCCGGTTCAGCCTGGAGACACCGGAGACCCTGGACGGGTGGACCAGCGAGCAGTCACGGAGCAATTTCGATGTGATCGGCCAGCTGATCAACACGGCCGATCCCGAGAGCAGCCGTCTGCTCCAGAAGCCGTTGGCTCAGGACGCAGGAGGACTGCCGCACACCGGGGGCACATTCTGGACGTCGACCGACGACCCCGAATATGGGCGGCTGCTTCAGTGGATCCAGCGCCTGCCGGACGACCAGTTCATCCCGGCTCCCGAGCCTGAGATCGACTTCGCTTTCTTCCGCGCATGCGTCCAGGACGTGTTCGCCAATCCTCGCGACGGGCAGCTTCCCTGCACCCGGTGCCACTCGGGTGGGATGATCGGCTTCGCGCCGGCACCAGGACGAGGCGACCGGTGGAGCGACGAGGAGGCGCAACGAGCCTTCCAGTTGATCTCCCGGGTGGTCACGCCGGGCAACGCCGAGCAGAGCCGTTTTCTGCTGAAGCCGTTGCACCCGGACGGTGGGGGGGCCTACACGCACAACGGGCCGCGCCGGTGGGAGAGCCGCAGCGACCCCGAATGGCAGATGCTCGCCGGCTGGGTGCGGGGGGAGCGCTCAGGGTCCAGTTGTTCGTGAGTCACGACCTGGTCGGGGTCGGCGGTGAACCCCGAAGAAGACGATAGGCAACACTAGAAGCCCGGTCTGCCGGGTCTGTCCCCGCGAACAGTGTGAGGTCGACTACGTCGCCGATCCGGCGGCTCTCGATCCGCTGGTGCTCGGGGAGATCGGCGAAGTCGAACCGCTCTCGCGTTTTTCCGTACCCTGCTAGCACATAGATGGGGCTTCGCTCCGAGCCCGACGCGGCCTCTACGGGCTACTGCGCCCGTGTCGCGGTCCAGTCGCCGCCAGCCTGCCCACCGAAGTCGGCCGTGCCGGTCATCTCCTCACCATCGATGGTCCCGTTCATGGCGATTTCGAAGAACTGGCCACCGGCGTCGATCTCGATGACCCACGCGAGTTTGTTCCCGGTGATCGTGCCGCCGTCGAACTCGACGGTACCCTGATCGCTCGCCATCGAGCCGCTCAACGCCTCGCCATCCTGTTGTAGCGTCAGCGTGGTTGGAAGAGAGCCTTGGTCTGTGCTGACCGTCATGTTCCACCGCCCCGTGGCGTCGGTCTGCGCCGACACCACCGTCAACGCCGCCGCCACCAGTGTGAGCACTACCGCTAGCCGAACTCGCATCGCATCGCTCCTTTGCTTGAGGGAACAATCAGGGGCAACGGGAAGCATCTGACCCTCGCCCTTCCCCGAGCATCGCATCGTGTTCCATCTACACGCTCGGGGGCAAGTACTTCCGGGCGGTGCGACGCGGGACACGCGCGCCAAGGCCCGGTCGGCGGCGAGCGAGGTGTGTAATGATTCCGTCACTGCACAGGAGGGGACCAATGCAGAAACGGGAGATCACCCCGACTGACTGGCTGCAAGCGTTCAACATCAATCACGCCATCGAATTGACCGGGGGGTAGCGGGTGCTCTATCTGTCTGGACAGACGTCGACGCCTTCATGAAGGCGGCCGGCGACCTTGTGGCCATCTTCGCGGGCGACGGGTGCAAGCCCGTCAGCACGCTCCTTGGCGTGACTCGGCTCTTCGAGCCAGAAATCATGGTCGAACTTGAAGCGACCGCCGTCGCGTGAGGTGATGAGAACGAAAACGAGTCCGGGCCTGCTTCGTTCCGGGTGACGCCATGACTATTGACCGACGTCGGTTCATCAAAGTGACAACGGCTGCGGGTTTTGCCCTTGGAGCGGGGTCGGAAACCGCGGCTTCCACCGCTCGACGGCGCTCCGCCGCGATGCAGACAACCTCTTCCCCCGATGTCGTCATCGTCGGCGCGGGCGTTTTTGGTATGTGGACCGCGCTCAATCTCCAGCGATTGGGCGCCAGTGTCACCGTGGTCGATGCCTACGGCGCCGGGAATTCTAGACAGACATCCGGCGGCGAGACACGGGGTGTACGGACCTCGTATGGCGACCGGCCCCACGGCCGGCTTTGGACCCGCTGGGCGGGTGAGGCAATTCGCAGTTGGATTGAGTGGGACGAGATGGGCAGTGAGCGTTTGCTGCCGCGCGTGTTCTTCAATACCGGCGATCTAATCCTGCGGACCGAGACCAGTCAGTACACCCAGGACACCCAGTCGCACTGGGACGCGCTGGGGACTCCCTACGAGTCGTTGACGGCCGACGAGGTGGCCTATCGATGGCCGTGGCTCCGTTTCGAGGATCTCGGTGTCGCGCTCTTCGAACCGGCGGCCGGCGTCGTGCGTGCCCGTCGTGCCATCGAATCGGTGGCCCGGGTGTTCGAGGAAGAAGGGGGCACGATTCAGATCGGTCGCGCCTCGTTTGGCGAGCGCGCCGGGTCGACGCTACGCAGTGTGGCCATCGACGGGGGGGAATCGCTGTCGGCCGGGACGACGATCTTTGCCTGTGGACCCTGGTTCCCCACGTTCATGCCCGAATTGATGGGCAACCGGATCCGTACCTCGATCGGGCATACGTTCTACTTTGCCGTCCCTCCGGGCGATACACGTTTTTCGTTTCCCAACATGCCCAGCTTCGGTGTGCCCGGGTGTACCGGATGGCCGGCGCTGCCGCCAGACCATCGCGGGTTCCGCGTGCGTACCGGCGGGCGACCCGGGTCAGACCCCGACACGAGCGACCGCTGGATTCCGCCGGAAGCGCACGCGCGTCCGCGCCAGATTCTCGAGCGCCACTTTCCCGACCTTGTCGGCGCCGCCATCAACGAGACCCGCGCCTGCCACTATGAGAGCAGTGTCGACGGCAACTTCATCGTCGACCATCACCCCGACTTCGACAACGTCTGGCTGCTTGGGGGCGGATCCGCCGAGGCATTCAAGTTCGGTCCGGTCCTGGGCGAATACATCGCCCGCCGAGTGCTCGGTATCGAAGACGATCCGGTCCTCGCCGATGGGTTTCGCCTCAAAGACGAAGAGTTCGGGTCCCGTGGTCGATGAGCGGCGTTCATCGACACTCACCCCGCTATAATCGTCGCGCCGCACAAGGGCCGTAGCCATATTCTGGAGACGAAGTATGTCGGAGTTGAACGTAGGATCCGGGATAGCGATCGGAGTTGCCGTTGGTGTCGGACTGGGCACGGCGATGGACAACCTCGGGGTCGGCATTGCGATTGGTATCGCGATTGGTGCCGCTGCCGGTTCTGCGTGCGGACGGCCCGATGATCCGGGGACGACGAAAGAGTGACCTGCCGCGTCTACGCTTCCGAGTTGCTGGCGTCATGAGGCGGCGTTCACAACGTTTCGCCCGCACGCTCGCGCTGGCGGCGGTCTGTCTGAGCGTCTGCACCGCGAGCGGCTGGGCTCAGCCCAGTGCGGTGACGGCGGCGGACGAGGCGGCGTTGCGCAGGCTGATTCCCAAGGCCGATGTCTTTGAAGTGGTCGAAACGGAATCGCGCCATTTCCGCGCCTACGCGCGTCCAGACCCAGGCGGCGAGCCGCGGTTGATCGGACTAGCGTTCTTTACCACTGATCTCACTCCACGCGTCTACGCCTACAAAGGGCGCATCACGATGCTGGTCGCTCTCGACCTAGTCGGCACCGTGACCGGCGTCCGCGTCGTGCACCATTACGAGCCGTTCGGGTACTTTTCGATCGATATGCCCAAGTTTCCCAGGCAGTTCAAGGGAAAACGCGTGCTCGATCCTCTGGCCGTAGGCAAAGATATCGACGGCGTGTCCCGTGCCACCATCACGGTCGAGGCGGCGACCCGAGCCATTCGGCAGGGCGCCCGTCGGTTGACCCGCGAGTTTCTCACCGAACAGGCCGCCCAAGAATGACGTCGACGCCTTCTCGCCTTGTGCTCGCGGTGGGCGCGGTGCTGCTTCTGTGCTTGGTCGCCGGCGTGGCCGTGCCGGTCGCCGTGCAGGCGCAGCAACCCGAGACCCCACCGCCGCTGTCGCTCGACGACCTGGCTGCGCTCGACGCGCTGATCGACGAAGACGAAGACACCGACAACGCGGTGGCCCAGTTCGATTCGGGCGCCGTGGTCGACGTGGTGGTGTTGAGTGCGGTGCTGGCGTTCGCCCTGATCAGTTTCAAGAAACGGAGCGAGCCGCTGAAGATGGTCAGCTGGGTGCTGTCGATCGGCTATCTCGGCTTCTACAAGGCCAGTCTGGTCTCGGTGGTGGATATCTTCGGCGCGCTCCGCGCGAGCTTGCCGGCGTTTCAAGATGGGCAGGCGTACTACCTGCTCATCGCCTTCACGCTGGCGTCGACGGTGCTCTGGGGGCGTCTTTACTGTGGGCGCATTTGCGCGTTCGGGGCTGTGACCCAGTTGATGGACCGCATCATTCCGTCCCGGTTCCGCGTCGACCCGCCGGCCTGGCTCGATCAACGTCTGGTGTATCTGAAATACATCATGCTGGGCAGTGCGGTGCTGTATTTCCTCGCCAGCGGCGACACCCTCGTCTACCGCTACATCGAACCGTTCTGGATGTTCACGCTGAACGGGAGCACCCTGATGTGGACACTCCTGACGGTGCTGTTGCTCGCCACGGTCTTCGTGCGCAACCTCTACTGCCGGTATCTCTGCTCCGTTGGTGCGGGACTCGGGCTGCTCTCGAACCTCACCGTGTTCAAGATCAAGAGATGGGGCGAGTGTTCGACGTGCAAATTGTGTGAAAAGACCTGCGAATGGGGTGCCATCGATGGGCCCAAGATTCTGGTCAGCGAGTGTGTCCGCTGCGACGATTGCGAACGCCTCTATGCCGATGAAGACAAGTGCCCCCATTGGCTCATCAAGAAACATGTCGTCGCCCGCGCGGCCAAAGTGGGTTGACCCGCCGCCGTGTGCCCACGCGACCGATCCTGGATGACTGCACAAACGAGTGTTTGGTTCCTGAGCCTAGTGTGCTGGGTGTGCGCCGCCGGCGTCGGCTGGACTCAGCCGGCCATTCCGAGCTCTCCACCACCAGGCGATGGCCCGTGGATTGTCGTGGGTCCGTTCGTAAACCTTAGCCGGGAAGCGGCTGATGAGTGGATTGGCCATGGCATCGCCGAGACGGTCGCGGTGGATCTGATTCAGTTCGACCCCATCGGCGGCGCGGACCGGTTGACGGCGCGCGCTGGGCCGCCGGGCGGGTCCCCGCCCGATGACGCCGAGCAGCGTGCGGCCGCCGAGCGACTGGGGGCGGTCTGGCTGGTGAATGGCGCGTATCAGCGCGTGGGTTCGGTGGTGCGGGTGACCGGTCGCGTTATCGAGGTGCGTTCCGGCGCCATCCAGCACACGGCGAAGGTTGATGGCCGCATCGAGGACCTGTTCGACATACAGGATCGGCTGGCCGCGGCGCTCAAGAAAGTCTTGGTTGATGGTCCCGCCAATCGAGAGGCCGAGGTAACACCGGGTTCCATCACCGGTGTCGTCGAACTGGACGGCGCCTCCCGTACCGGCCCGGCCTTTCCTTCCGACCCCAGACAGGGTGGGGGGGCGGGGTTCACTGCGCCGCTGAGTGGTCCCTCCCGCACCGTGATCGGTCGGGCGACCCAGGCGCCGCGTCTGGACGGGAGTCTCGACGATGCCGTGTGGGCAACCGCGACCCACTTGACCGAGTTCGTGCAGATCGCACCCTCCGAGGGGATCCCAGGGACCGAGGAGACCGAGGTCTGGATCGCCTTCGACGATAACCATCTGTATGTCGGCTTCTATGCGCACTACACCGACCCCGGCATGATGCGGACGAATCGCGCGGACCGCGACCAGATCCGCGGTGACGATCGCATGTCGGTGCTCTTTGATCCGTTTCTCGACCAGCAGCGGGCCTATCAGTTCGAGGTCAACGGCTACGGAGTTCAGGCCGACTCCATTGTCAACGCGGACGGCAGCAGGGGAGCGTCCAGCGGCCGAGGGTCGCGCCCGCAGCAGACAGGCGGCGTCAGGCGAGCCGGCGGGGGCAGTGGCTCGGGACTCAGTGGCTCTGGGCAGTTCGGCATTCGCGGCGACGAATCCTGGAACAGCCTGTTCGAGACAGCGGGGCGGGTCGTGGCGGACGGATGGACCGCCGAGATGGCGATTCCGTTCAAGAGCCTGAGATACCCGGCGAGTGAAGCGGGGGGGGGCCGCCGCTGGGGCATGCAGATCACGCGCGTGATCCGCGGGAAGTCGGAGGCGGTAGCCTGGTCGCCGATTTCTCGCGGCGTCGCCGGCCAGTTGACCCAGTTTGGGTTGCTCGAAGGTCTGTCCGGCCTGTCGACCAGCCGGAATCTTGAGTTCCTCCCGGAGATCACCGCTATCAGGTTCGGGTCGCTGGACACGGACATGGGCGTGTTCGCCGATCGCGATCCACAGGGCGACGCCGGCATCAGCGTCAAGTACGGCATCACCCCTAATCTCACCGCCGACTTTACCTACAATCCCGACTTCTCCCAGCTCGAGTCCGACCAGCCGCAGATCGAGACCAATCAGCGGTTCGCGCTCTTCTTTCCTGAGCAGCGGCCTTTCTTTCTCGAAGGGCAGGAGATCTTCGCGACACCGACCATCACCAACCTGCTCCACACGCGGACCATCATAGACCCGCGGCTCGGCGGCAAGTTGACCGGCAAAGTGGGTCGCACCACGGTCGGTTTCGTCGCCGCCGACGATGAAGCCGCCGGCTTTCTGGACGACCGTGCAGACCCGCGGTATGGCACCAGCGCCCAGACGTTCGTGGGGCGGGCTCGATACGACCTGTACTCGGAGTCCTATCTCGGTGCCATCGCCACCTCGCGCCAGTTCGGAGAGGAACACAGTCGCGTGGCCGGCGTAGACGGCCGGTTCCGTTTGGGTCGGACGCATCGGGTCAGTTTTCTCGCGGTCGGGTCGGACACCCAGAGCGACGATGACGGTGCCCTGAGTGGACCCGTCCTGGAGGCCGACTACACCCGTCAGGGTCGCAATTTGGGGTATGGCGCCTCGTACAGCAGCGTCGATCCGGAATTCCGGACCGGGACCGGGTTTCTACCGCGCATCGACTATCGGCAGGCGACCGGTAACGTGTCCTACCGGTTCTGGCCGGAATCGGCCCTCATCACCTGGGGGCCGACGCTGGAATACCTGCGGCTCTACGACCACGACGGCGTCCTGCAGGACGAGCAACTCCAGGGGCGTCTGAGCATGTCGTTCCAGAACAACATCTCGATTAACGGCACCGTCAGTCGCGATCTCGAGCGCTTCAACGAGATTGACTTTCGCAAGACTGGGTATGGGCTCTTCGGTGTCATCAGTTCGCGGCTGCTGTCCATCGTGGGTGGCTTCAATGTGGGCGACGGCGTCCTGTTCAGCGATAATCCGTTCCTCGGCCGCACGACCTCGGGGAACTTCCTGATCAGCGCCCGTCCGACCTCGAGGTTGCGGGCAGAGCTGACCGGCATCTTCAGCCAGTTTGTCGACCCGCGAGACGACAGCAACGTCTTCGACGTCAAGATCTTTCGGACGCGTGCCACGTATCAGTTCACCAACCGCTTGCTCGTCCGCCACATCCTCGAATACAACACCGCCGCGGTGACGTTCGGTAACAACCTGTTGGTGACCTATCGCATCAATGCGGGAACCGTCGGGTTCCTCGGGTACGACGACCGTTTCCAGCAGGGGTCGCTCATCGACGCGTTCCAGTCGACGTCAATGGCGCTGCAGCGGACAAATCGCGCAGTATTCGCTAAGGTGTCGTACTTGTTCCGCTACTAGCGCGTTTTATTACGGAGGCACCCAATGTCGGCAACCTCGTATGCGACGGCCGCTGGCGCCGTCGTTCTAGCTCTGGCCGTCCTGGCGGGCGGAGTACCCGCAGGCGCGGCACAGAATCGAACTGTCTGGGACGGCGTGTACACCGCCGAGCAGGCGCAGCGTGGAGCCCCCCTCTACGAGCAATCGTGCGCCGAGTGCCACGGGTCGGATTTGACTGGCGGTGAGATGGCGCCGGGTCTGGCCGGGAGCGAATTTGCCTGGAACTGGAATGGGTTGTCGGTCGGCGACCTGTTCGAGCGCGTCCGCATCTCCATGCCGCAGGCTGAGCCCTCCACCGTGAGCCGCCAAGACAAAGTGGACATCCTCGCGTTTATGTTCGAGCGAAGCGGGTTCCCCGCCGGCGAGACGGAGCTGGCCAGTCGGACCGCGATGTTGGCCGGTATCAATTTCGTGGCCGAAGCACCGGCCCCACGATAGCCCTCCGCTGACGCGATCGGAGGATGCCCCGAAAGAAAACCTAGGCGCCGGCTGATGCCGGGGGGTGGTCCGGGCTCTGCATCGCCTTGAATCCGGCCCACACCATGGCGGCAAGGAGCATCGCCAGCAGCAACCAGCCCATCGCGCCTGTGAACATCGCCCGGCTGAAAGCCGCCCAGGTGATGGGGTACTGGCTCAGCACTGCCCACCGCTCCGCCATCCAGTGCCAGGCCGTGTGGGTGACCAGCGCGGACACCAGAATCGTGCCCATCCGCTCCGCCACCACATACCGGAACAGAAAGTTCAGCGCCGGTACCAGCAGCAGCAGCACGAGCAGTTGTCCCAGTTCCACGCCGACGTTGAACGCCAGGAGGGAGGTCAGCAGGTGGGTCCCCGCGAACTGCAGCGTTTCCCGCAACGCGAACGAGAATCCGAACCCGTGCACCAGTCCGAAGATGAAGGTGATGGCCCACCGTCGCCGCGCGGCCGCGCCGACAATGTTCTCGAGCGCCATGTACACGATCGACATCGCGATCAGGGTTTCCACCAGCGGTGGAAACCAGAGCGCGTCCGGGGCCAGGTCGTAGGCGGATGCGAGCAAGGTGAACGAATGCGCGAGGGTGAAAGCGGTGACGATGACCGCGAGCGCCCTGAGCCGGCGGAATGGAATCACCAGACACGCCAGGAACAGGAGGTGGTCGGTGCCGTCCAGGATGTGCTCGAAGCCCATGACCACGAACCGGAATGCGGCTTGGTGCCACCGTGGATCCAGTGTAACCACGCCCGGGTCGCCGCGCAGTTCGAATGCGCGCTCGGCGCCCCCGGGGGGCATGAATCGCAACACAGTGATGACCCGGAGCCCCATCCGTTCGAGGCTGGGGCGTATGGAGAACTCAGATTGATCTGACTGGATAGGGTAGTCGAACAGGACATCGAGGACCGCTTGTTGCCAGACGAGCTGGGTGCCGACCGGGAGGAGCTCGCCCTGTACATGTTCGAGCGCTCCTTCGTAGGTCTCGAAGGCGCGGTTCGATGGGAGGGACACCTTGATGGCGGTGATCGTTGGTGTCTCCAAGCGGGTGCCGTTTTCGAAGATCTGGACCTCTTGGCCCATCCAGACCATGGCCGCGTTGTCGAACTCTGACCGGCTCCGGGCTCGCTCGAAGTCGAGATAGCCGGGCCCGAGGGTTGGGAAAGCCATGTCCGACAGCGCCTCGAGTGGCACCCGTACCAGGAGACGCAACTGCTGACCCTCCGGTTTGACGAATGCCTGTACCGTCACGTCGCCGGGGATGTCGTGGGCTGCCTGACGAGCGGGGAACGCCAGCATGAGACCGGCGACCACAGCGACTAGCGCGACGAGACTGCCTGGCCGAACGAATTTGGGGGCTGTCATGGATTCAACTACTTTGGGCGATTTCAGCGAATTCCGTCGTTCAGACCGTTGGAGACGGCCGTCGCTGGGTTCCCCGGCACGCGTGTGAGGAGGGGGTTTCGACGGTTTCGAAAATATAGCGCAATTCATGGGGATTGCAAGTATACTGTCCGCTTCAGACAGGACATCGCAGCCTCGCGTGGGCGGGCTCTTTCGTTCGACTGTCATGGAGGAATGCCGATGAATCGGAAGCAACATCTTCTTCTAGGCTCCGCGCTGGCGACGGCGGCTTTGGTGGTCGCATGTGCCGGCGGTGCCCAGGAATCTGGCGGCGGCGGTGGCGGCGACGAGATGGCGTCATCCATGTTGTCCCAGAATCCGGACGACGGGGTTCCGACCTTTGAGGTCGATCCCCTGTTTCCCAAGAACCTGCCGAACCACTGGCTGATGGGGCCGACCATCGGCGTCGATGTTGACTCGCGTGATCACATCTGGGTCGTGCATCGCAATACGGCCGACAACTTTGTGCTCAACACCGAAATCGGCATGACGGCCGACCCGCCGGTGGCGCAGTGCTGCCAGCCGGGGCCGCCGGTGCTGGAGTTCGACCCAGAAGGCAACCTCGTGCAGGGGTGGGGCGGTCCTGGGACCGAGACGGGCGACTACGTCTGGCCGGCCTCGAACCACGGGATCACTATCGACGCCATGGACAACGTCTGGATCGGCGGCAACGGCGGGCCGGACGCGCACGTGCTGAAGATGGACCGTCAGGGCAACTTCCTGATGCAGGTCGGCACCTCCGGCGCGCGGATGACCGGTCCGGTCAGCGAGCGCACCGGCCAGCCCTCGCCGCAGCGCGACAGCCTCTCCATGGACAGCTTCGGGCGCGTGGCGAAGATTGCGGTCGACAACGAAGCCAACGAGGCGTATTTCTCGGATGGCTACTTCAATCGCCGCATGGCGGTGGTCGACATGACCACCGGCGAGATGAAGCGGTTCTGGGGCGCCTACGGCAACGAGCCGGATGACGACGTCGACCTCGGTCGGTATGTCCGAGGCGACGAGTCGACGATCTCGCAGTTCCGCGGTCCCGTGCACTGCGGCGAGATCTCGAATGACGGTCTGGTCTACGTCTGCGACCGCGGCGGCGACCGCGTCCAGGTGTTCCAGAAGGACGGCACCTACGTGTCTGAGCATTTCTATGCGCCCGACACGCTCTCGCAGGGTTCCACCTGGGACATCGACTTCTCCCACGACCCAGAACAGAAGTGGATCTATCTGGCCGACGGCCAGAACATGAAGGTCTACATCATCGAGCGCGAGACGATGGAAGTCGTGACGGCGTTCGGCGACGGTGGTCGTCAGCCTGGCATGTTCTTCGCGGTTCACAGCATCGCGGTCGACTCGAACGGCAACATCTTCACGACCGAGACCTATGAGGGCTCGCGGCTCCAGAAGTTCACGTTCAAGGGCTACGCGCCGGTGCCGGCTGGGGCCGAGGGTGAGAACAGCCAGGGCGTGCTCTGGCCCACCACGAACTAGTCTCGCAAGGAGGCCCGTTCGTCGGTTCTATTGCGGCCGGCCTCCCAAGTGGGGGCCGGCCGTTCGTTTTGTACGGCGGTGCCCGCGCGGACCCTGCCTGGCTGCGTGGTATCATCCGCGCGGTTTGTCAGTACCGTCCGGGTCCGTAACTTGCTGGGAGGTGTCATGCGTCGCTCTGGAATGATGTACGTGCAGCAGGTAGCTGTCGCTCTTGGACTCCTGCTCTTTGCAGGAACCGGTAGCGCGCTGGCGCAGGACCTGACCGAAGAAACCTATGGGCCGCTGATGGGCGAGGTCCGGCTACTGGTGGGCGACGTGTCGCAATATATCGACAACCGCTACTGGCCTGAACTGGGCGAAGCGCTCGACAAATTGTTCCCTGAATTCCGGCGGATGGAGGCCTTCTGGACGGCCCGCGGCAACGACGGAGCGGTGGGGATGGTGGGCGACGGAATCGCGGCCCTGCGGGAATTGGGGCAGGCGGGCATTGCCATGGAGGTAGGTCCGGCTCAAGCGGGCCTGACCAACCTGCGAGCCGTGTGCGGGTCCTGCCATGAAGCCCACCGTGAGGCAGACGGCGATGGCTTCAAAATAAAGGCCGGCTCCTGAGGCGGACTCCACGCCCTGAGGCGACCCGGAGAACATTGGGGGACGACAGCCGCATGGCGGCTGTCATCCCTCTTTTGTTGTACCGGGTCAAAAAATGTACGATTCGCCGTATACGGAATCGGGCGAAATGCCCCCCAGACACAAGGAGCGCGCCATGCGGTATGCCCTTCGTCGTAGCTATCTACTGTTGTTGACTGCAACCACGTTGCTGAGCCTGGCCGCGAGCGCCGGCGCCCAGGGGAGAACTCGCGGTGAGGTGATCGATGAGTGGGGCAACGGACTCGAAGGGGCGACCGTCCTGGCGGAGCCGGACGGCGCGGCGGGCGGGTCGCAAGAGACGACCGCCGATGACGACGGGGAGTTCATGTTCGTCGGGCTGTCGAACGGCCGCTGGTCGTTCACGGCGACCCTGAACGGGTATCAGGGCCTCCGCCAGATTATGAACGTCAGCCGGCTCGGCACCAACAGCGTCGAGTTTGAGATGCCGGTCCTGCCCTCCGGCGGGCGTTTCCGTGAGCGGACCGAGTTCGAGGCCGAGGGCGGCACGCCTAAGTTCCGCTTCGAAGACGACGGGACCTTCGAGTTCGAAGATGCCGACGGTGAGGGTGAAGGTACCTACGGCATGGTGGAAGAGACCGCTGTCCTGGTGATTCGTGACTACGACGGCCCGGACGACAAATTCAGCATCGCGACGCCCTTGGTGCTGGAATTCGGTGACGCGATGTTCACCAGTCTAACTCACGACGGGGTCCAGCTGCCCAAGAAGTAAGACGATGACAAGACGCGCGGCGGGGGGGGGTCGGCGACACGCATCGGTGTGGCTACTGGCGGTCGTGCTCACGGCGACGCCGGTCGCGGCTGAGGTCATCCGGATTGACATCACCTCGCGCGCACCGTTTGGCGAGGACGTCGATTCGAAGATCGGCCCGTACGAGCGGATCCGCGGTGTCGTCGTGTACGCACTCGACCCGTCGGATGAGGCGAACGCCCAGATCGTGGATCTGGAGTTGGCCGCGACGGACGGGCAGGGGCGCGTCCAGTTCTATGGGGATATTGAGATTATCGCACCGCTCGACCGTGCTCAGGCGCAATCGACCGTCCTGTATGTCGTCAACAATCGCGGGCGCCGGACCTGGGGGGCGGAGTCATTCTTCCTGAGTCGGGGATACGTCACCGTGTCGAGCGGCTGGATCGCGCAAGTGCCGGTATCCGATGACCGACTGCGACTCGAGGCGCCGGTGGCCCTCGAACCGGGCGATGGTATCCCCGTGGTCGGCGTGGTCCGCGCCGAGTTGTCGACCGATGTGGCCACGGACCGACTCCCGGTGTCGAATCAACAAGCCTTTGAACCCCTCCGGGGTAATCTGGATGAGGCGACGTTGACCCAGCGGCTGCGGGAAGCGGACGCGCGGGAACCGATCGCACGCGAGCAGTGGCGGCTGGGTGTGCGGTACGACCGGCAGGACGCCGGCAGCGGCCTGGTCGAGCTCGAAATGACGCTGAGCGGTGGTTTCCAGCTCGGGATGATCTACGAGTTGATCTACGAGGCCCGCGGTTCGGTCGTGCAGGGCACCGGCTTCGCCGCGATGCGCGACCTGGTCTCGTTCCTGAAACACGACACCTCCGAGAGGAATCCGCTCCGCGATGGGGAGGGCATTCCGCTGGCGGCTCGCGTTGTCGGTCAAGGGCTCTCACAGAGTGGTCGCGCGTTGCGGATGTTCGTATACCAGGGGTTCAACTCGGACGAGCAGGGACGACAGGTGTTCGACGGCGTCATGCCGACCATCGCCGGCGCCGGGCAAGGGTTCTTCAATCACCGATTCGCCTCGCCGACTCGGGCCGCAACGCAGCACGGTGGTCACCTCTATCCGGCGGATTTGTTCCCGTTCACGTATGGCGACGAGACCGACCCCTTTACCGGCCGTACCGATAGTCTGCTGACCCGCGCTCGAGCTTCCGGGACCGTGCCGAAGGTGATGCACCTCGATACCTCGTCGGAATATTGGCATCGAGCCGGGTCGCTCGTTGTGACCGATCCGCTGGGTGAACGCGATACCGTGTTGCCTCCCGGAGTACGGGTGTACGTGTTCGGGGGCGCGCAGCACAGTCCCGCGACCGGGCCCTCCGATCGTGGCCAGCAGCCGACGAATCCGAACGACTACCGCCCGCTGCAAGAGGCATTGTTCGCCGCCATGGACGAGTGGGTGACTGACGGCACCGAGCCGCCGCCGAGCGTACACCCCCGGGTGTCGGACGGGACCTTGCTGCCATGGGTGGCGGATGCGGTCGGCTGGACCGCGTTGCCAGGGGTCACCTATCCAACCGTCATCCAGCAGCCGGAGTTCCTGAACTACGGGGAGGCGTTCGACCGGTACCGCCGGATCGATCAGCACCCCCCGGTCCGGACCGGAAAACGGTATGGCGTCCGCGTGCCGGCGCTTGACCCCGACAACAACGAACGTGGGGTGTTACGGCTGCCGAGGGTTGGGGTCCCCGTCGCGACCTACACCGGATGGAATCTGCGAAACCCGCGTATCGGGGCACCGACTGAGCTGCTGGATCTGAGTGGAAGTCGAATTCCGTTTCCAGCGACCGTCGAAGAACGGACGCGAACCCAAGATCCGCGGCCGGCGGTCACCGAACGCTATGACGGATTTGTCGACTACAAGGCTCGGTATCTGACCGCCGGCGCGCAGCTGGTCGCCGACCGCTACCTGTTGTTGGAACATCTGCCGGGTCTCGAAGCGATTGCCGACGACCAGCGTTCGCTGTTCGGCGACCAGTAGTGTCACATCCATCATGAATGTCAGATCGTTCGTCGTGACCGTGCTGCTGGTTGTGGTAAGCCACGGGCTCGCCGCGCAGGAACTCCCGACCGCGCCGGCGGTGCAGCTCGGGCTCTCGCCGGTCCGTCTCGAGCAGATCAGTCTGCTGGTGGAGGACGCGGTGGATCGACAGGAAGTGTCTGGCGCCGTCACCCTCGTGGCCAGGCTCGGGCGGGTCGCGCACCTCGAGGCGGTGGGGTGGCGCGATGTCGAGCGGCAGGCATCGATGGAGACGGACACGTTGTTCCGGATCGCCTCTATGACCAAGGCGGTCACCAGCGTGGCCGCTATGCAGCTCTACGAGTCGGGTGAGCTGATGCTCAACGATCCGGTGTCGCGCTATCTGCCCGCCTTCGGGGAGATGCAGGTGCTGACCCGAGCCTCCGACGGCGGAGAGGCCACACTCGAGTCATTACGTCGCCCGATCACGATTCGGCATCTGCTGACGCACACCTCCGGTCTCAGCTACCGGTTTCTCGCCCCGCCACTGTTGGCCGCACGGTACATCGACGCCAATATCACCGATGGTCTGAGTCAGGTTGACGGCACCATCGGTGACATGGTCGACCGTTTGGCGGCACTGCCGCTGCTGCATCAGCCGGGTGAGCGCTTTACCTACAGCCTCGGCGTGGACGTGCTGGGACGCGTGATCGAGGTCGTGACCGGCCAGACGCTCGCCGAGTACATGGCGGCGGAGATTTTCGAGCCCCTCGGGATGGTCGATACCGCGTTCTACAAGAGTTCGTCGGAGGCCGACCGCTTCGCGGCGATTTATTCGCCGCTGGGTGACGGCATCGTGAAAGTGACAGAGGACCCGGTCGTCAGTTCCGACCAGCGAACCATCTATTCGGCCGGGTATCCGTATGGCGAGGCCCAAGGATACTTTTCGGGTGGGGCGGGGCTGACGTCGACGATTTCAGACTACGCGCGTTTTCTTCTGGCCATGCTGAACGGCGGGGAGTTGGAGGGGGCCCGTATTCTGGGTCGCCGCACGGTGCAGCTCATGACGCGGGACCACCTGGTCGGGCTCGGGGTCCCTCCGGGCGGGCAACAGTTCGGGCTGGGGTTTTCGATTTCCGGAGAGCGTGGCGTGACCGGGGGACCGCGGTCCGAGGGCGCGTTCGGCTGGCTCGGGTTCTTCAACACCGTCTATTGGGTCGACCCGGAAGAGCAGCTGGTGGCGATCATCATGACCCAGCTCTACCCGAACAATCAGTCACAACTGACCGACAAATTCGAGGTTGCCGTCTACAGCGCCATCCTCAATTGAGTTTTCTCGACGAGGCGCTCGCCTGGACTGCGTTGTTTCCTCGGTCACAGCCCGCCTGGCTGGGCCTGCCTCAGGCGGGGCTGCTAACCGCACGCGGTGGCTTCGCGGGGGCCCCCGAGTGCCCCATTCCGCCCGCCCGTGCCTGCCAGCCCGTCGCACTGGGGCTGGTGGTGGGAGTGGGCATCTCTCGGTCTGGGAACCGTCGGAGACGAGCCGGGGTGCCGGTGGTGCCGCCGGCGAGGACCGTGCACGGGCGCGGAGTCTTAGCGCCGGGTCTGGGACCAGCTCCGCGCTCACTTTTCCCTCGGTGGCGGGACCAGGTATCCGTCAGTTCGTGCCAAGCGCTCTAGAGGCCAAGGTGAGGAGGGTCGGCTCGTCGACCAGTTTGCGGACCGAGGTGTCCGCTCCCGCCGCGCGCCCGCCCCGATGCTCCTGACCGGCCCGTCGCATCAGCGCTCCGTTTGCCGGGCGTCGACCTTGGTAGAAATAGCCCCGCGATGAGACTCTTCATCAGGAGACAGACGGCTCGTCGGGAAAGCCACCATCGATACTTTCGTTAGTACGCGGCCGAGGGTCGCGTTACAACGAAGTAGGCCCCTGGGCTATCCGATGGATCTCAGCTCGACATCGAAGACCAGCATCGAGTTTCCCGGGATGCCGGGACGTCCACCGCTGCCGTAGCCGAGGTTGGCTGGAATCCAGAACCGGCGTTTTTCACCCGGCACCATCAACTGCAGTCCCTCGGTCCAGCCTGCAATTACGCCATCCAGTGGAAATCTGGCTGGCTGCCCCCGGGTGACGGAACTGTCGAACATGGTTCCGTCCGTCAGCCACCCGGAATAGTGGACAACAACATAGTCGCTGGCGCTTGGGTGCTGGGTCCCGGTGCCCGCTTCGAGCAGCTTGTGTGCCAGCCCGGACGCGGTGGTTTCGGCGTCCGCTGGGGGTGCCGCCACATCGTCCGGTGCCGGCAAGCTTTGCGCCGCCGCCGCCGCGCCGAATACGATAACCACCAGGGAGGCGGCCAGTAGTTCAGGAGAGATCTCACGAATCAATGGCATCATGAACGAGATCCTATACTACGGCGTGGAAGGCTGCCGGGGGTGATATGAAACGAGTCGTGGGCTTACGATGCCGTCGGAGTGCCATATTGGTGTTGTTCCTGTCGGCGTGTGCCGTGCTCCCAGTGGCGGCCCAGACCCCGCCGGACACCGAACGGTTCTGGCCACAGTGGCGCGGACCACACGGCACCGGCGCGGCGCTCCACGCCGATCCGCCGACGACGTGGAGCGAGTCATCCAATGTGCGGTGGAAGGTGGAGATCCCGGGCCTGGGGTCGGCGACCCCGGTCATCTGGGGTGACCGAGTGTTCGTGCTGACGGCGGTATCGATGGGCGACGAGGTGTCCTCCTCTGACGGGGTGTTTTCGCGCCTTCGGCGACGGTTCATGGGTGGCACCGGGGCGTCGCGTGCCCAGCAATTTGTCGTGATGGCGCTCGATCGACGCGACGGACACGTCGTCTGGGAGCGGGTGACGCGCGAAGAGCTCCCACACGAGGGTCGGCATCAGACCGGTACCTGGGCTTCCCCGTCGGCGGTGACCGATGGGGAGGTGCTGTGCGCGTTCTTCGGTTCACGCGGACTCTCCTGCTACGACCTTGACGGCACTCCGCTCTGGGAGACTGACCTGGGTGACATGCGCATCCGCATGGGCTTTGGAGAGGGCGCCTCGCCCGTGCTGTATGAGGATCGTCTCATCGTGCTGTGGGACCACGAGGGTGACTCGTTCATTGTCTCGTTCGACAAGCGCACCGGGCGCGAGCAGTGGCGAACGCCGCGCGACGAGATGACCTCCTGGACCACGCCGCTTGTCGTCGAGGTGCAGGGCGGAGCGCAGGTCGTGACCAGCGCGACCGGCGCGGTCCGGGCCTATGATGTTGCGACCGGCCGCCTCGTCTGGGAGGACGAGGGGGTGACCCTCAACGCCATTCCGTCTCCGGTGTCGGCCGATGGGGTGGTGTTCGTGACCAGCGGTTTTCGTGGGAACCGCCTCGCCGCGATCGACCTGGCGCAAGCACGCGGGGACATTGCCGGCACTGACGCGGTGCGGTGGTCGGTGGATCGTGACACGCCCTATGTGCCGTCGC
>Ga0315338_1002422_pt1 | contig 18544 bp, 16 predicted proteins | sample ASW8metaG_FD_204518 | JGI IMG/M metagenome (GOLD analysis project Ga0315338, IMG submission 204518) | Ammonia-oxidizing marine archaeal communities from Monterey Bay, California, United States - ASW #8 | ecosystem: Environmental > Aquatic > Marine > Coastal | place: USA: California | collected... | reverse complement strand
GTGATGGTGCACTTGGTGAAGGTGTTGTATATGAATCTTTTAATATGGCATCGCTTTGGGGATTGCCGATTATTTATGTGCTAGAACTAAACCAAATCGCTCAGTCTACTGATCTACAGAAAATTACAGCTGGATCTATTCAAGATAGATTTAAGGCATTTGGAATAGAGACAAAATACATTTCTTCAACAAATGTATTTGAATTAATCGAATGGGGGGGGGGGATAATAAAGGATGTGAAAGAAAATTGTAAGCCGATGGCTGTTGTTGTTGAAGCTGATAGGCTTTGTGCTCATAGCAAGGGTGATGATGATCGTCCAAAAGAGAAAATTAGATTTGATTTAGACCCTGTTTTAATATTGAAAAATAAACTTAATAATTTTGACTCTTTACATGAAGAAGCACATGGCTTTATTACTAAATTGATTAATAATTGATGAAATACGTTGAATCGTTAAGATTGTCTATAGATGAAATATTGTCCCAGGGAAATCGAAATATTTTTCTTGGGGAAGATATAATTGACCCATATGGTGGAGCATTTAAAGTAACCAGGGGATTATCTACAAAATATCCAGATCAAATAATAAATACGCCTATTTCAGAGAACGGGTTTTTAGGCCTAGCTACTGGAATGGCATTTGTAGGCTTTAATCCAATCATTGAAATTATGTTCTGTGATTTTATTACGCATATAGTAGACCCCATAATTAATACTGCATCAAAATTGGATTGGTTTAGCCAAGGGAAAATGAAAGGTGCACTTGTCGTTCGTACCCCCGGAGGGGGTGGTAGAGGTTATGGACCAATCCACAGCCAAAGTTTAGAAAAAATATTTTTTGGTTGGCCAAATGTATCAGTATTCGCAGCAAATATTCTCACAGATCCAGGTATATTATTCAAACAAGTATTTAGAGAGAAAACTCGGGTAAAATTGTTTATTGAAAACAAGAGAGATTATCCAAAAACTATTATCGATGATACATATCTACACAGTAAGGGCTTAAAAAGGGATATATTAGGTACTAGCTTTCCAACTACAGTATTATTTAACAATGAAGAAAATATGGATCCAGACTTTGTAATTTGTTGTTATGGAGGCATGGTTGAGGATGCAATCGAAGCTTCATACAATCTATTAATTGATGATGAAATAACTACAAAATTATATATCCCTACGCAAATTAGTCCTATCGATGACTCTACAATTGATTCTATAGCCTCCAATAAATCTAAAATGATTTTCGTTGAGGAAGGTTATACAAGTGCGGGTTGGTGTAGTCAACTAATTACGCAATTAATTCAATCTGATAAATGTAAGTGTAAGGTTAGTGAAATAAAAATTATTGGGCCACCCGCAGAACCAATTCCTGCAAATATACTCAAAGAAAAAGATTTTTTCCCTGATTCACATAATATTATTTCAAAAGTGAGAGAGCTAATATGATTGAAATAAAAGTGCCATCCATCACTTCAAATGAAGACACTGTTTCTTTGATTGAAATATTAATTGATAAAAATGAAGTATGTAAAACTGGTGATATAATCTGCATACTTGAGTCTACCAAAACAACATTTGAATTAATGGCTGAAAATAATGGTCATGTTTGGTTCGTATTAAGCGCAGGAAATGATGTGAAGACCAATCAGGTAATTGCCGTTATTTCAGATGAGCCTATTGATGAAACGAAAATAAATGATATATCATTTGAAGAAAAAATAAAAGAAATAGATCTAATTGTAACTAAGAAAGCCCAAACAATTATAGATAAGCATAAAATAGATCCTTGTGACATAAAACAGGATGGTGTAATAAAAGCTTCAGATGTACAAAAGCATCTAGAAAAGGGTAATAAGTTGAAACATAATAATGATATTTATGATGATTTTGAAAAGATACTTAAATCATATGATCATGATGGTGTAGGGTTAAATGATATACTCCAGTTAAAACAAACTCTTTCCTTAGCTCAAAAATTTTTTAATGACAAATGGGATAGAAGAGTCCCTGTAATTGATGCTCTTTTTGATAGATGGTCTGCGGGTGAGAACTATGGTTTTGGAGATAAAGCAAATATATCCCATTTGTCATATGTAATGGGTGATGTAACAGTGGGTACCCAGACCTTTATTGGGCCTTTTACATTAATAGATGGAAGTGGAGGCTTAGAAATAGGTAGCTATTGTAGTATAGCTGCAGGTGTCCATATATACAGCCATGATACTATTGCTAGGGCTCTAAGTGGATATAAGGAGGATGTGACAAGAAAACCTACAAAAATAGGCAATAGTTGTTTTATCGGTCCCAATAGTGTAATCACAAAAGGCGTAAATATTGGAAATCATTGTTTTGTGGGTGCAAATAGTGTAGTGACATTTGACCTTGATTGTAATACTGCAGTTTTAGGAAACCCTGCTCAGATAATTGGAAAAGTAATAATTAAAAAAGATGGTTCGGTGATGATTGAAAATAATAAAAATGATAATTAATGGTATTGCTATCATAAAAAAAGCAAGTTTTATTTATAATTGAATTCTCCTTTTAAAAAAGATTATTGGTTGACAAAACAGCTAGGTAAGATAGCCTATCAACTTAATATAGATAATATGGATAAAGACATATTTCTTGATAAATGGAAAAAATTTGATGGGGCTTCTGGAGGCAATAAATATTTTGTTTATTCGAAGGTTAATACCGATAAGATTGGAATTTTTTCTTTTCTAGGAAGTGAAGGTTATAAGCTAATAGATACAAATATCAAATTAGCTTTACATGGAAGAATAGTGAAAAAGAGAATTTTTCCAGAAAATATTGAATTTATTTTTGCAGAGAAAAATCACCAAAATCTCGTTGGATTAATTGCGCATAATAATTTTACATATTCTCGATTCCATCTTGATCCCCAAATCAGTAATAGTACTGCAAACCAGCTTAAGCAGAATTGGGCAGAAAATTATTTTTTAGGTAAACGGGGGGATGAGTTGGTACTTGCTTTGATAGATGGTATACCTGTGGGATTTTTGCAGCTGATTATCAAAAATAATGATTTATTAATTGATTTGATTTGCGTTAATAAAAAAAACCAAGATCAAGGTATTGCCTCAGGCATGATTCAGTTTGCCGATCATCAAATTCAACATTCATGCATAAAGGTAGGTACACAGATCGGGAATATTCCATCTATAAAACTCTACCTGAAACTGGGTTTCATTATTACTGGTTCTGATTATGTTTTCCATTATCATAGTTTATGAAGATCGCCAAATTAGATACTAAAGAAAAAGTTTTAATTATAGCCGAAATCGGTAATAACCACGAAGGCAGCTACACCTTAGCAGAAGATATGATTGGCTTTGCAGCGAAAAGTGGTGCAGATGCAGTAAAGTTCCAGACTATTATTCCTGAAAGGCTGGTGTCAATCCAGCAAACAGATCGGATAGAACAGCTGAAGAAGTTTCAATTCTCTTATGACGAATTCACAAAATTATCTAAAGTGGCAAATAATGAGGGAGTTGTATTTCTTTCAACACCGTTTGATATAGATAGTGCCATATTTTTAAATGATATTGTGCCGGCGTATAAAATTGCTTCCGGGGATAATGATTTTTTCCCTTTAATTGAAGTAATTGCCAAAACTGGTAAACCCATTATTATGTCCACTGGTTTAATGAATTTGGATGAAGTTAAGAAATCGGTTTTGTTCATTAAAAACATTTGGCAAGAAAACCAGATTAAACAGGAATTGGCTCTTTTACACTGTGTTTCATCTTACCCAACATCACCGGAGGATGCCAACCTATTGGCAATCCGTGAATTAGAACACGTTGCAGATGTTGTTGGATATTCAGATCATACTCTGGGCATTAATGCCGCTGTGTTTTCCGTGGCAGTTGGCGCTAAGATTATTGAAAAACATTTTACCATCGATAACAATTATTCAGAATTCCATGATCATCAGTTATCTGCTAATCCGGAAGACTTTAAAAAATTAGTGGACAGGATTCGCGATGCAGAAAAAATGTTAGGGTCAGGGAAGAAGACTCTTTCCTTTATTGAAAAAGAGAATAAAATAAAATTTCGAAGATCGATTGTAGCAAGGAATAATCTAGATGAAGGTCACAAAATTACGATTGGCGATTTAGATTGGGTAAGACCAGGGGGCGGCATAAGGCCAGGAGATGAAAAAAAATTATTAAATCGCAAAACATTAGAAGTAGTTAAAAAAGGAAATCTTATTAACTTAAAGAATACTGCAGAAGGATAAAAAATGAACAACTTAGAAAAGAAAATGGATAAAGGCACAAATTTGGTTGCTAAATATTATGATAGTATTTCAAAAGGATATTCTAGACAATATAAAGTTGAAGATATTTTAACTAAGGATAAATATCCCCAAAATTATTTCCGTCTTAAAATGTTAATGAAAAGATTAAAGACATTGGGTATAAAAAATATATATGAAATTGGCTGCGGTGAAGGTACCCCTTTGGCAATAATAGGAAAAACTGGAATTAAAGTTGCTGGATGTGATATATCTAGTAAAATGGTTGATAGAACAAAAGATCACATTTCAGAAGTTGCTTTAGATCCTCAAAGAATACAATTTGGTGACATACAAAATTTTAATACAATATCTAACCAACTTTCTTATGGTCCGTATGATTCGGTTGTTGCATTTGGTGTAATGCCTCATGTAAAGGATGATGATTTAGTTTTTTCAAATATAAAGAAATTATTAGGTAAAAAAGGGAAAATATTTATTGAGTTCCGCAACAAATTATTTTCATTATTTACATTTAATAGAAATACTAAAGAATTTATTATAGATGATTTAATAAAAAATATATCAGGTGATATAAAAGAAAAAGTTTCAAATGAATTAGATAAAAGGTTGAACTTAGATCACCCCAAAAGACGTAATGGTTCGTTGAATTCAAATATAAGTTATGATGATATTAGGGCAAAATTTCACAACCCATTTGAAGTGGTTGAATTTGTGAAAAAACATGGATTTCATAATCATAAAATCCATTGGTATCATTATCATCCAGCGCCTCCAATGCTCGAAAATAATTTTAAAAATGACTTTTGGAAAGAAGCTAGTAAAATGGAAATGGGAAACAATGACTGGAGAGGATATTTTCTATGCAGTGCTTTTGTTTTAGAGGCTACAATAGGCTGACTTAGCGCAAGATATTTCCATTATGAATTGTAAAACGGAATACAAAAGTATTGCAGATGAATTATTAAAAACATTATTTCCCATATGTAGAAGTATCACTGGTGATGGTATTCGTAATTCTTTAGGTATTATTAATCAATACATTCCGATTAAACTAACAGAAATACCATCAGGTACAAAAGTATTTGACTGGATTGTTCCAGATGAGTGGAATATAAGGGATGGTTACATCGAAGATCTCAAAGGGAATAGAATATTAGATTTTAAAGAATCTAACTTACATGTTGTTAGCTATAGTACACCGGTTGATAAGATAATCAGAATAGAAGAATTAAAGCGTCATTTACACACATTGCCTGACCAGCAAGATGCAATTCCTTATTTGACATCATATTATAAGAAAGATTGGGGATTTTGCCTTCCACACAATACTTTGAAAAAAATGAAGGATGAAAAATATAAAATATTAATTGATAGTACACTTGAACCAGGTGCCATGACTTATGCAGAATCAGTCCTTGAAGGAGAATCAAACAATGAAATTCTTATTTCTACATATATTTGCCATCCATCAATGGCTAATAATGAACTTTCTGGCCCTATTTTGACAATATTGCTGTATAAATATTTGAGTTCATTATCAATTAGAAGGTATACCTACAGATTCTATTTCGGACCCGAAACAATTGGCGCTTTAGCGTACTTAAAAGAAAAGGGAGAATATTTTAAGAAAAACCTAGTTGCTGGTTTAGTTGCAACATGCTGTGGAGATTCTGGAGTTTTGAATTACAAAAAGGTAAGAAGAAAAGATAATATGCTGGATCGAATAGTAGAACACTGTTTAAAGCATAGTGGGCATGAATACAATATTCGTGATTTTTTTCCATCAGGAAGCGATGAACGTCAATATTGTTCACCGGGATTCAATCTGCCTGTTGGCTCAATTACGCGTTCTGTTTATGGAGAATATCCTGAGTATCATACATCGTTGGATAATTTAGATTTTGTCACTTCTAAAGCATTGATAGAAACTCTTGAAATATATATAAATGTCGTAAATACATTCGAATCTAATCATGTTTACATTAATAAGAAGCCATTTGGTGAGCCTTTTCTTAGTAAATATAAATTGCAAGATGTAATGGGAGGCAGTAAACAAGATGGTGCCGGTGGCGCTATGGATATTGGCCATAATCAAGAAACAAAGATAATTAAATACATCCTTAACTTTTCTGATGGTAAGCATGATTTAATCGATATAGCAGAGAAATTATCTATAAGCGTTTTAGAACTTATTCCATTGGTCTCTCAGTTATGTAAGGCAAAACTAATTGAAATGGTCGATTAATTAAACCTAGTTTTTTATTTTAAGTTGTAGATAAATGAATATTCAAACCATTCTTTTTCTTTATACAAATATATTTGAATTGTGACTCAATTAAATAACCTTTCAGAATTTTTAATATTTAGGAATAAGCAAGATAATAGAATAGATATAGCATTTTATAAGGGATATTTTAATGAAATAAAAGTTCAAGTTTCTGAAGAAGTATCAGCATTAATTGGATACAAATATTCAAATGGTGACCTAGATGATGGTGAATATGTTTCAATTCATATTGATGGAAACGTCATTACCATTAATAATGACTATTATGCTTCTATTCCTGTATACATTTACGAAGACACGGCTCATATAGTATTATCTTCATCCATTTACTTAATCAATCAAATCTTACCACATAACATCAATCTAAACTCTAATTGGTTGTACACATATTTTGCTTTCGGTTATTTACCAGCTACTACAAAAACGATTTATAAAAACATAACAACAATGGAACCAAATTCTGAACTGGTTCTAAATGAAAAAATAAAACAAAATATAGGTACAAAAATTTTACGTGAAATAGACACTGCTACTAGCATCCAACAATTAATTAATAATTTTAATAACTCAGTTAAAATGAAGTCAAATTTAAATCAAAAAGGTGAAAATTCTTTTTGTCTTTCAAGCGGGTTTGACAGTTTGCTAGGCGCTTTATCACTGAAATCACAAGGAGCAACTGTAAGCACATCAACTTGGGGCGCAAAGGATTCTGACGATATCCTTGCTGCCCGTGCTAGGTGCTTAGCTCTCGATCTTACTGAAAAGCATTTTGAGTTAATTATTAATGGTTTAAATATAGGTTATGATGATTATTGTAGATTTTCCAATATCACAGGAGGAATCTCCCCAACATCAAGCATTTATCTAATGCCTTTTACAGAATTTATGGTAAAACATGGAAAATTTTCCCATTTGTATTGTGATTTTCTTGAGATAACAAGAAGGCATTACAAAACACTTGATGAATTAAAGAGTAAATACATTACACCAAAAAATGTTTCTGCTGAGTATTTTATTGATAAAGAATTATATAACATTGACATCAATGAAGCATTTGATAATATTTCTAGAAAATATGATAATTATATGCAGATGTATTTACTTGACCGCTGTGTTAAAGGTGCTTTTTATAAGAATGCCGTAATCAGAACATTTGGATCAATTAAATCAACATTTTCTTTAGATGCTATTTTTTTACAAACTAATTATTCATATGTTATGAGCAATGGTTATTCATATAATGCCCTGGTTCGAGAATACAGCAAAAGCACTGAATTAAAGATTGATTTGAGCGATCAAAAAATAAATAAACCCAACGAGCATTTCTCTTTTTCGGCACTTGATCTAATATCAAAAAATAATCAGTTGTTTAATGATATTATTAATGAAAATAGTGCAATTGATTTTTCACAATTTTTTGATTTAGATAAAATCAAAGTATCTCTATATGAAAACCAATATATTGAAAAATCAGAATGGTTTTTCCATAGGTTGTTTAATCTATTAATTTTTAAAAAAGAAAATTCAATTGGAATATCCTAATAATATTATTGCCTGTGATATTGATAACACAGTAGCGAATCAGGAAGAAAGATTCCTAAGGAACTTTGATACTAATCGAAATATTTTAAAGTCAGATGCGTTTAGTAGATATGAAATGCTTTTGGATAAACCAATTCGTGATTCTGTTGATGTCATTAATGTTTTGGGGAAAAAATATAATATCATTTGGGTTTCTGCACGAAAGAAGAGTTGGCATAACAGAAGTGTAGAGTGGTTAAAAAAGCATAATTTTCCATTTGATAAAATTCATCTGGTAGAACAAAACGATAATAAAATAAAAGTATTAGTAGAGTTAAAACCAATAGTCTTTATTGATGATATGAAATATAATTGGGAAAACTTTGATCCTAAACCTTGCACGAATTTTATGAGCACTTTGGATAGTTTAAATATACCATTTGAAATATTTAATGATAATTGGAGATATATTGAAAAAAAATATGGCTAGTGTAATTAATGTCATGACATTTGAAGAGAAATTAGCTTTAAAAAATGAGTTTGATGGTAACCTGCAAATGGGTGCAAAAACATTTAATGAAAAAACTGGTAGAGATAAACACCTTGCTAACCGTAAGAAAAATACTGATAATTATATTGATATCGTAACAGGCAGTATCCCACCTGAGATAACCAAAGATCGCAGTTGTCCTCTTTGTGATGAAGATGATTATGAATATCTATTTATAAAAGATGGATTTAAGCATGTGAGGTGCAAATCCTGTACTATGGTTTATGTTACCCCAACGTTAAAGGAAGAAAAAACTCATTCTTTCTATTTTAATGAAGATTCTTATAATCAGGTTCTAATGAATAAATTGCAATTAGAAATGGATGAAAAAAGGTTTAACTATAGCTTGGATATCATTGATAGTCTGTTAGAAAATAGAGGCCAGATTATTGATATTGGCGCAGGTCCAGGGTTTTTTCTTGAACAGGCAATTAAAAGAGGGTGGAAAGCTACAGCAGTTGAATTGAATCAATTTAGTGTTCATAAACTAAAATCATTGGATGTTAAAATAATTAATAAGCCGCTTAACCAAGTAACTATTGAACAAGATAAATATGATTGTGCCACTTTGTGGGCTGTTTTAGAGCATATAATTAAGCCTAATGAATTTTTACAGGGAATATATAAATTATTAAAAACTGAAGGCGTTTTGGGACTTATTGTACCAAATTTTGATAGTTTAGCTGTCAGAATATTGCAAAAGAATTGTGCTACTTTTGGTGGCGAATCACATGTAAACCACTTTAATGATTTGACACTTACAACAATGTTAAGAAATAACGGTTTTGAAAAAATACAGATAGAATCAATCTTTACAGAAATAAATACAATTCAAAATTATTTGAGTTTTAATGACCCTTATCTTGGCATCCCGACATATTTTTTAGATGTATTAACACCTGAATACATCCATAAGAATTTATTGGGATATGCTATAATGGCATTTTTTAAAAAAGTATAATATCAACCCAAAACAATATAATTAATAAGATTTAGAAATGAAAAACAACCGAAAAATATATGTAATTGATCTTGATGGGACACTATGTCATACTCCTGATGATGGCAGCCATGAGAATGATTATAGTTGTGATTATTTAAAGGCAAAACCAAATCGAGAAAGAATAGAAAAAGTAAACGAATTGCACGATCAGGGTCATTTAATCATCATTGAATCATCAAGGGGAGTTCTTTCTGGGAAAAATTGGTTTTTTGATACCCTTGAACAACTACGGGAATGGGGTTTGAAGTTTGATACATTGAGAACGGGCGAAAAATTTATGGCTGATTATTATATTGATGATAAAGCTATCTCTGCAGAAAATTTTTTTGATAATGGCGATGCTTCTGATATGTTATCAAGTATAATTGAAAAAGAAAGTGGTAGTGGTACGCAAACAAAAATTGTTTTGGTAAATCGCGTATTAAAAGAAGCGACTGATGAGAGAATGGAAAAATTAGTCGATGAAATAAATTTTCTTGAAAGTATACCAGATCAGTTTAAGGACTATTTCCCAAGGGTCGTGAAATCAGAAAAATCAGAAAAAGATAAAGTACTTTATGAAATGACTCATTTTAATCTCCCAACCATTCGAAGATTAATTTTATCTGAAATATTTTCTGCAGATGATATTTTATATTGGACTGACAAAATAACTGATTTTTCTTTGAAAATGTATTGTCATGAAATAATTGATACCCCTAGTGATTATCTCCAGGTGATGCATTATGATAGACTTTATAGGCGCATTGATGAATTGAAAAGGAAATCAGCTACCTTTTCTAAAATATTGAATTTGAAAGAGATTGATATTAACGGGAAATCGTATCAAAATATACCCAATCTTTTTGATAAGCTAGATTCTCAAAAAGTTAGAGAATCGGTCATGCCTGAATTTGTTGGTAGGTGGAGTCATTCAGATTTACACTACTCCAATATTTTGGTTGATGTTGATAATGACCATTTTATCCTGATCGATCCACGCGGGTATGAATTTTGTGATTACTATTATGATTTTGGAAAACTCTGGCATTCTGTAAATGGAAAATATGAAATGATTTCATCTAACATGTTTAGTTTAATTGTCAATAATGCTAACAGCTATAATTACTCACCAACAAATGGTGCCATAATTAAAACATTGGAAAAAGCCAAATCAGGATTACCGGAAATTCTTATGAAATATTCAAAGGAAGAAAAAGATCAAGTAATTAGAAAAACGGAATTCAATGAATGTATTCATTTTGCATCTTTAGTTCCGTTCCTCTTAAGGTTTGATGGTAAAGAAGAAAGGGCGATAATTGCATATTTAACAGCAACGGTCATCCTAAATGAATTTTATAATAAATACTATAATTAAATGAAAAATATCTCGTGGGATTTACCCGATATTGGGCAAGAAGAAATCGAAGCAGTAATTAGTTCTATAAAATCGGAACATCTTGGAGGACATGGACCAAATGTAAAAAGATTTGAAAAAGAATTTTGTAATAAAATTGGAGTAAAACATGCTATAGCAGTAAATAATTGTACTTCAGCTTTGCTTGTTAGCCTCTATGCGATGCGGGAATACTTAGGGACAGAATTGAAAATTGCTGTTCCTTCGTTCACATTTATTGCATCAGCAAATACTGCTGAGCTTGTAGGTGAAGCATTATTATCAGACTGTAGTAATAAGACATGGAATATGGAAGTTGATCATATACCAGAGAAGGCGAATTTATTAATGCCAGTAGATGTAGGCGGGTTGCCTGTTGACTATAATAGTTTCAAAAATACGGATTTACCAATCATTGCTGATTCTGCCGAAAGCGCAGGCGCAAAATACAATGGCCAATATGTTGGCTCTCAAGCAGATATTCATTGTTTCAGTTTTCATAGAGCAAAAATTATCACTTGTGGTGAAGGGGGTATGATAACTACAGATAATGATGAACTATTCGAGATTTTAGAATCTTGGTGTAATCATGGTTATGATTATTCCAAAGAAAATTGGCAATACAGACATATAAGACTTTCAATGAATTGCAGAATGACAGACCTTGAAGCGGCAATTGGTCGCGTGCAATTAAAAAAGTTAGACTATTATGTTAATAAAAGAAGGGAAAGGGCAGATATTTATAAAAAAGTATTAAAAGGTTATGTAGAATTTCAGCATGAACCTGAAAATACATACCATCCATACTTCTTTTTTGGTATTTTAATACCTGGTGACAATGACAGCATATGCGCTAAAGCGGAGAGGCGTGGAATAAAATTAAAAACTTGGGATCCGGTTCATACTCAACAACATTTTGGCAATTACAAAGCAGATCTTAAGAATTCATGTCATATTGGAAATAAAGTCGTTTTACTACCAGTGCATAATAAATTGTCTTTTGATGATACGCACTTCGTTGCTGAAAATATACTAAGTTTTTTAAAATAAATTTTTTCTGATAAAAACTTATGTATAAGTTAATTATTATTAATACTGTTGATGAGGCAGTATACTTTTTGAAATCTCTTTATTCTTATAATAAGGATTGGTTTATTTTATCAACTCATCATGCAGTAAATGACAAATTCAGTGGTTTCGATTTTGAGTGCCATCATGTTTCTGAATATTATTCTAATGAATTTATTAATGAAGAAATGAATTTTATATCAGATCAAGTAAATAATGCTCTTTCTAATCTGGATGATGGAATAAATGCAAGGCGCACTCGATTTAAAACCGAAGAAAATATAAACATATTTTTCACACTTTTCAGATATTGGTTAAAATCAGATTATCTTGGTATCTCAATGATTCAGCAAGCCATCAATCATATAAAAGAAGATTTCCTAATTAATTCTGTATACTATTTCCCCAACTCAAAATTAAACAATCTTAATTTTTCTATTACCGAGATAATCAAATCAGAGTTTAGCTTAAAAGTTGAGTTTTTTGAAATCATGTACCAATCACCTAATCGATCACTAATAAAGAAAGCATTTGATATTTTTCATAAATCAATTGAACAAAAACAAAAAATTCTTCCCAAAATAAACGGTATTTTTAATGAATACTTTGGTCATATAGAAATAGTTTTTTCCAAACCGACAATATTGATAGCCCGTCCGGTCTATGACTTGGAGGATTTGATACCTGAGCTAAACGATTTTAATGTGTTGTTTTTTGACCATGATAAATTTTTTTGCAAAGATAAAAATAAAATAAGGCAAATAAAGGTTTCGAAATCAGTTAATCATAATTTCCATAAATACATTAAAATAATCGATAAATTAGAAATAGAGTTAGCGGATCGCCGTAATACGGTAGAAGACCCCTTAATCAATTCAAGAACATGCATTACAGTTCGCACACTATTAAATATATTTAATAAAAGAATCAGAGAAATAATAATTCCATTTTTGAGTGTAATTGATTTACATAAAGAAATAGATATCAAATTATTTTTATGGGGATGTCCGCCTAGTGCTCCAAGATCAACATCCTTGGTTGCGGAATACTTTTTAGAGCGAGGTATACCGGTAGTAGGTTCACAACATGGAGGCGCTTATGGATACCAAAAAATAGGATTTAAACATCAGGATACAGATTTTTCAAGGTGCAGTCATTATTTTAGTTGGGGGTTTTCAGAGAAGGATACAGAAATATTAAAAAATGATTATTTAAATAAAATTTCAATATATCCAATTGGGAAATTGACTAGAAATAGTCAGTCCGATATTTCAATTAGTGAGATTAAAAAAACTGAGATTGATGTATTATTTCCTCTAACCCCGGCTGTAAATGTTTTAACTGGACCCTATAGAATAAACTGTAGCATGTTAAATAAATATCAGAATAAGATTTTCGATATGCTAGAAAGTCAGAGCAACATGTCCTGTTTTATTAAGCCACAAAACAACTATTTAGAAATTGACTTTCAATTAAAAGAACGACTAAAAAGAGCAAAAAATCTAAAAGTGAATTCATTGCCATTAAATGATTTTCTTATGCTGTATCATCCCAGACTTGTCGTTATAGAATATCCATCCACGCCATTGTTGGATGTTTTAGGCATTGATTGTGATTTATTTATATTTAATGACCCGGTTAATCCTATTGCAAAAAAAGATAGGATTATGTTAGAAAAACGAGGATACATTATTAACAATATCGAACAATTATATTCATTATTTAATTTGTTTATTGAAAACAAGTTAGAAAAAAGAAGAGATGCCACATTTTATAATTATTTTATTTCAGGAGATAATTCCTTAGTTAAAGCAAAAGATATCATTCATAATATAATCAAAACTAATTTTTCTATTTATCATCAAGATATTAAATATGCAATTTAGGAGGTTACTTAAACCCCTTAGACATCCTATTGTTTACACTCGCCAACTTATTAATGAAATAAAAAATGACCTGATTACTATTAGCGGGCAAGCCGATTATGATTGTCATCTTATTTTTATTGCTGGACTTCCAAAATCAGGCACAAGTTGGCTAGAAAAATTAGTTTCTGAGATTCCTGGATATATTCAATTAAATGGAAGCTTTTTAAGGCATTTTCACGGTGCACATAAACTTGAACATTCCCATGGTGTAAACAGAGAAATGTTAAACTCTGCTCCGAAAAATAGGTACTCGTTTATAAAACTTCATACACATTATGATGAAATATATATAAATGTACTAGATGAATTAAAATTAAGACCTACAATTCTTATCAGGGATCCTAGGGATATGCTAATCTCAAGGTATTATCATGTGATGGCGGATCCCAATCATTGGCAATATGGTAACATTAATTCATTACCATTTGAAAAAGGTTTTGAAAAATCATTATTTGGTATAAGCTATGAAGACAGTATGGATGTGATTAACTACTATACAAATTGGGTGTTAGATTGGTATAATTACACTGAAACCCACAAAGAAAAATGCTTTCTAATGCGTTTTGAAGACATGAAAAATGATTTATTTTTGACATATAAATTTTTTTTGTCTTACTATAATTTTTCTTTTACTGATAGTTTTATTAAAGAAATGATTGAAAATCAAAAAGCCAAACATGTGAATCAGAAAAATTTATCAAAAAACCTTAACCTACCCGGAAGAATGCAGACAACTTATAGGAAAGGTTTAACTGGGGAGTGGAAAAATTTATTTATTAAGTCTCATAAAGATATTGTTAAGGATATTGCTGGTGATTTACTAATCAAACTCGGTTATGAAAAGAATTTAGAATGGTAAACCTACGATAAAACCAAATTCAGTCCGTTGGGATGGAACTAACAACCATGGTCAGTCTGTATCTGCAGGCATGTATTTTTATATCATTAAAGCAGATGATTTCGTACAGGCAAGAAAAATGGTTTTACTTAAATAACAATTTGTTAGAAAAAAACTATCAAGATAATAATTTATATGTCTAATAAAGAATAAAATGAAATCTAGAGTATTACCTAAACAGCTAATCTCAAAAATGTGGAGACCTGAACCAGATGATTCATCACGGTCTGACTTTTTCAGGTTTGAAAGAAATGAACGAACCACTCTTATTAAAGAAAAAGAATTTAATGAAATTATTTCTACCATAACACCCTATGATTTGGTCGCCTATGGCGAGTTAGAACCATTTTATAATAAGATTAAAAACTGGCTTGGGGTAGATAGAAAAAATATATTATTAACGAGTGGTTCTGATGCAGGTATAAAGACGGTATATGAAACATATATTTCAAAAGCTGATGAAGTGATAGTCACATTGCCCAATTATGCAATGTTTTCAGTTTATGCTGGAATGTTTGGTGCAAAAGATGTTCAGTATTTTTATGATAAGGATTTATCGCTTAATACAAAAGGCATCACGGAAATAATTAATTCTAACACCAAAATGGTTGTTATTTCAAACCCTGGGCACACTGGCACGATAGTGCCAGAAAAAGAATTGATTAAAGTAATTGAAACCGCAGAATCGTTTAATGCAATTGTTTTGATAGATGAGGCATATCACCATTTTTATTCTAATACAATGGTTAGGTTTATCAATCATTATAAAAATTTGATTATCACCAGAACATTTTCTAAGGCATTTGGGTTAGCTTCAATAAGAATAGGAATCCTAATCGCAAATGAGAAAGTAATTAATGAATTATACAAGGTAAAACTTGTACACGAGATTACAGGCTTGGCTGCAAAGATTGGTAGCTACTTTTTAGATCATTTAGATATTGTGGATCGATACGTAGAAGATGTAAATCTTGGTAAAGAAGTTCTTCATACCAGATTAAAAAAGTTCGGTTTTGAAGTATTTAAGAGTGAAGCCAATTTTGTATTTTTTAAGGTACCCTCAAGCACAGAACCATCACACCTTAAGGAGTATTTAGAGACGAAAAAGATTCTTATAAGGGGACCATTTGCGAAGCATCCGTTTGATCAACACTTAAGAATAACTGTTGGGGATCAAAACCAAATGAATACCATTTGCGATGAAATAGAGAATTATTTTTTCCAAAGCAGTTCTCAATAAATGGGGATAGTATTATTTGGTTGTGGGTGGCAGGGTCGTAGACATGTGGTTGCTCTTCAACAGCTATCAGTCAAATTAGACTGTATTGTTGATATTAACCCTGATGGTGTTCATCGGTCTTTACCTGATTATCAAAAAGAAAACATCTATAGCGATAGTGATTTATGTTTTGCAAATCATCATCCAGAAATGGCAATCATTGCAACAAATTCATCTTCCAGATTGGATTGTGTCAAAAAATGTGTTGATCATGGTATAAAAAAGATTTTCTGTGAAAAACCAATGGCTACAAATCTAAAAGATGCCGCTGAAATGGTTAAAATAACAGAAGAGAACAACTGTATGTTGAGCATAAACCATCTTCGCAGATGGAGTCCAAATCATTTAAAAATGAAATCACTTATAGATTCTAATGTGATTGGAGATATCAAACACATTTATTTCCAGTGTGGCTCCACTGGCCTAGGCAATGTAGTATCACATGTTATTGATAATATCAGGTATTACACTGATTCTGATATTGAATGGGTCATAGGTCAGATTGATGATACTGGCACTCCTAACCCTAGAGGGTCGCAGTACAAAGATCCTGGCGGCTGGGGTATGTTAAGATTAATAAATGGGACAAGAGTTTTTATTGATACTTATGAAGACACTGGTGTGCCGCATGTATTTGAAATGGTTGGCGCATATGGTAGGATAATTATTGAAGAGATGAATAACCATTGGCAGGTCCTTTCGCGATCGGATAAAGGAAAAGAAGAACCACTGACCAAGTATCCAACACCACTTTTCGAAGTTGAGATTTTCAAACCCCTGGAGTGGGATGTTACAGCGTTTACAAAAAATGGTTTGAAAGAATTGATATTTGAAAATGAAACTTGTTGCAGTGGATATGATGGATATAAAGCAATAGAGTGTTTAATAGCAATGCACGTTTCTGATTCTCGAGGAGGTGAAAAAATCAAATTGCCACTGGTAAATAATGATATGAGTTTTGATGTACCATGGGCATAATCACTTGATAAGGGTAGGAATAGCTGGCTACGGTATTGTTGGTAAACGACGAGGTGACTGTATTAATAAAAATCCTAATATGGAATTAGTGGCCGTTTGTGATAAAGAGTTTAATGATGATTTGAAAATTGATGGTATAAAATGCTTCCAAGACTATAATTCCTTACTAGGACAAGATTTAGAAGTGCTCTTTGTTTGCTTGACAAATGATATTGCAGCTGAAGTAACCATAGCCGCATTGAAGAAAGGAATACATGTTTTTTGTGAGAAACCGCCAGGACAGAATGTTAAGCAAATTAAAGATGTTATTGAAGTTGAAAAAAAATATCCCAAACTAAAACTAAAATATGGTTTCAATCATCGCTACCATGACGCTGTAAAAGATGCATTATCAATATTAAATAATGGAGAATTAGGAAAAGTTATAGATCTTAATGCTGTCTACGGTAAATCAAAAGTGATAACTGCTACTGGTCCTAATGCAGATTGGCGATCTAAAAGAGTAATTGCAGGAGGAGGTATTCTTTTAGACCAAGGTATACACATGGTGGATCTTATGCGTTTATTTGCTGGAGAGTTCAGTACCATTTATAGTTTTATTTCAAATGAATATTGGAAATATGATGTAGAAGACAATGCCTATGCTCTTATGAAATCTGAAAATGGTGTTATTGCCCTTTTGCATTCGTCTGCAACTCTATGGCGGCATGATTTTAAACTTCACATAACTTGTGAATATGGCTCTTTATTATTGAGGGGAATTCTTTCAAGTACAAAGAGTTATGGAGCAGAATCTTTAACTGTTGCTTATAAGTCTGATGATGAATTGGGCGATCCTAAAGAAATCACTACTCGATATAATTTTGATCCTTCTTGGGAAAAAGAAGTATTTGATTTTTCTGAATCAATTTTAAATGATACTCCAATTGCTTCTGGCTCATCTAATGATGCGCTTAAAACAATGGAACTTGTATATAGGATTTATTGTGCTGACCCAATATGGAAAAAGAAATACAATTTATCTTATGATTAATAGCCTGCGATGAATAACCCTAAAATTTTTGGTTTTATTCCAGCTAGAATGTCTGCAAGTCGATTTCCTGATAAGCCATTATATCCAATTTGTAATATGCCCATGATTCAGCATGTCATTTATCGAGCTCAAATGTTTAATAAATGGGATGGCCTATATTTGACAACTTGCGATCAAGAAATCCGGGAATTTGGTGAGTCTATCGGTATACCGGTTATAATGACTTCTGATACACATACACGGGCCTTAGACCGTGTGGCAGAAGCTGCTACTAAATGTGGCCAAAATATTGGTGATAATGATATTGTCTTAAATGTTCAGGGAGATGAACCTATGAT
>Ga0315338_1002421_pt1 | contig 18547 bp, 11 predicted proteins | sample ASW8metaG_FD_204518 | JGI IMG/M metagenome (GOLD analysis project Ga0315338, IMG submission 204518) | Ammonia-oxidizing marine archaeal communities from Monterey Bay, California, United States - ASW #8 | ecosystem: Environmental > Aquatic > Marine > Coastal | place: USA: California | collected... | reverse complement strand
CAAGCCGTGTCGCTTCGCCGCCTCGAGGAGTTCCCCGGTCTTGCCTGGCGAGGGCTCTTTCGTTTTTCTGTCTTCGACCAGCTCGATAGCTTGCATCAACCCTTTGCCGCGGACGTCTCCGATGAATGGATACTTCTTCTGCATCTCGAGAAGGGCGTTCCGCATCTGCGCTCCGCGCTCCGCTGAACGACGGGGGATGTCTTCACGCTCCATCACCTCCAGAGTCTTCTCGGTTGCCGCCATCGTGACGGGGTTTCCACCAAACGTCGAGATTGTCAAACCAGTGAAGGAGTTGGCCACCTCTTCTGTCGCGATGGTGTTGGCGACCGGCATGCCGTTGGCGATTCCCTTGGCCATCGTCATGATCTCTGGCTCGACACCCCAGTGCTCGATCCCGAACCACTTCTCGCCCGTCCTTCCGAACCCGGTCTGTACTTCATCACAGATGAAAAGCCCGCCGTAGTTGCGGACGATCCCAACCGCCACTTCGAAGTACTCCGGCGGTGGAGTGATGAATCCACCGACGCCCTGAATTGGTTCGGCGAGGAAGGCGGCCGGTTTTCCGTTCGTCTCTGTCTCGATCAGCTCCTTGATATCCTGCGCGCATTTGATGTTGCAGGACGGGTACTCCAGGCCCATCGGACAGCGGTAGCAATTCGGCGAAACGGCGTGGCGAATGCCCGGAATCGATGCGTCGATAAGTCGCCAGGAAGAGTGAGCCGTGAGGTTGAGGGCAAGCTGACTGCGGCCGGAGTAGCCGTGTCGCAGCGCGATGATCTCTGTCGAACCCGTGTGCAGTTTGGCGAGGAGGACGGCCGTCTCGTCGGCCTCGGTTCCGGAGTTGGTGAAGAATGATTTTTTTAACTTACCGGGCGTGAGCTGGGCGAGGTGCTCGGCTACGGTGACGATGTTCTCGGTCGGATAGAGGGTCGAGGTGTGACCCAGTTTGGCCATTTGCTCGGTGACTGCATCCGCTACTTCGGGATGGCCATGCCCCAGGGAAACCGTGAGAATCCCGCCAAAGAAGTCGAGATAGTCGCGACCGTCGAGATCAGTCACATGACACCCCGATGCCTTCGTTACGACGACGGGTTCCTGGTAGTAGTTGGCCACACAGGGAAAGAGAAACTCCCCGTGTTTTGCTCGAACTGTCGCCGAGTCCATCCCTTGGTTAGTTTTCGTTTCCATCGTTAGTTCTCCTCGGAACGGATGTGTGAAGTGGCCCGGCTCTAGGGAAGTAGCTCGATCAAATCCTCGTAGGTTTCGGGACGGCGGTCCCGATAGAACTGCCAGGTCCGTCGGACCTCTTCGATCTTGTCCAGATCGAGTTCGGCCACGACGAGTTCGTCATCGTCTTCGGAACCTTCGGCGAGAAACTTCCCGCGAGGGTCGACGAAGTAACTCGATCCGTAGAACTTGCCGATGTTCCAGGGCGCCTCCGTTCCGACTCGGTTACTACAACCCATGTAGAATCCATTCGCGACCGCATGTGCCGGTTGTTCGAGCTTCCAGAGGTATTGGGAAAGGCCGGCCACGGTCGCGGATGGATTGAAGACGATTTCTGCCCCGGCCAAACCGAGCAGTCGCGCACCTTCGGGGAAGTGCCGGTCGTAGCAGATGTAGACGCCGATCGTGGCATAGCGCGTTTCGAAGACCGGGTACCCGAGGTTGCCCGGCTTGAAGAAGAACTTCTCCCAAAAACCGCTCGTATGGGGGAGGTGGTTCTTCCGGTACTTTCCGAGGTAGGTTCCGTCCGCGTCAATGACAGCAGCCGTGTTGTAGTAGACGCCCGCCATCTCCCGCTCATAGATCGGGACGATCAGAACCATCTGATGTTCGGCCGCGATCTTTGACATCATTTCTGTGGTCGGGCCTGGAATCGACTCGGCGATGTCACACCACCGGGCGTCCTGACTCGGACAGAAATAGGGTCCATTGAACATTTCCTGGAGACAGAGGATCTGCACGCCCTTCTTTCCGGCCTCTTCGATGAGCGGGAGGTGCTTCGCGACCATCGCATCTCGGACTCTCTCGACTGGTGCATCGGCGTCGTTGATCGGGTTGCTCATCTGAATGAGGCCGCTCGTGACTATGCGCGTCATACGTATCCTTTCTCTTTTGGCCCTATCGCTCGCTCAGGACCAGCGCGAGATGACGACCTTCTGATCCGTGAAGAAGTGAATCGAGTCTCGTCCGTGAGCTTTGGTATCTCCGAAGAAGCTCCGTTTCGTTCCTCCGAAGGGGAAGAAGGCCATAGGCGCGGCCACCCCAACGTTGATTCCCATCATGCTGACCCCTGCGGCGTACTCGAATGTACGCGCGGAAGCACCACTCGTCGTGAAGATCGAAGTGGCGTTAGCAAACTCGGACTGATGGATCAAGGCGATGGCATCGTCGATCGTGTTGGCACGGACAACGCAGAGAACCGGGCCGAAAATCTCTTCGCGGCCGATCGTCATCTCGGGCGTGACTTCGTCGAACAAGCAAGGCCCAATCCAGGCACCGTTCTCATGTCCCTCGACCGTTGCGCCGCGGCCATCGAGGAGAAGCTTGGCCCCCTCCTCGACTCCCTTGGCGACGTAGTCGAGCACCTTTTGCTGGTGTCGTTTCGACGTGACGGGACCCAGGTTTACCTCCGGGTCGAGACCGTTTCCGAGCTTCAGCTCACTTGCTTCTCGGACGAGACGGTCCAGGAAAATGTCGTAAGCGTCTCCTACGAGAATCGCGGTGCTTCCGGCCAGACAACGTTGCCCGGCGCATCCGAAACAGCTCGCCACGACAGCTGCGACCGTCGAGTCGATGTTTGCATCCGGCATGACGACCATAAAGTTCTTCGCCCCGCCCAGAGCCTGCGCCCTCTTGCCGTGCGCGGCCGCCTTCCGGTAGACGGCTTCGGCGACCGGACTCGAGCCGACGAAGCTGATTCCGTCGATCCCCGGATGCTCGCAGAAACTGTCGACGACCTCCTTACCTCCGTGCACGAGATTGAGAACTCCGGCCGGGAATCCGGCTTCCTCGATGAGCTCGAATTGACGCGCCTGGGAGAGAGGCACTTGTTCGGAGGCTTTGAGAATAAAGGTGTTTCCGCAGGCTACGGCGTAGGGCCAAAACCAAAGTGGCACCATCGCTGGGAAGTTGAACGGTGTGATGGCAGCGAAAACCCCGATCGGTTGGCGACGGGTGTGAGTATCGATTCCGCTCGCCACGTCCTCCAAGGACTCACCCATCATCAGAGTTGGAATACCACAGGCGTGTTCTACGTTTTCGAGTCCTCGCCGCAAGCTCCCCTTCGATTCGGAGAGAGTCTTGCCATGCTCGCGAGTGAGGATCTCTGCGAGTTCGTCCATGTTCTTCTCGAGCAGAGCCCGATACCGGAAGAGATAGCGGGCGCGTTCGACGGCCGGTACCTCGCGCCAGGTAGTGAATGCGCGACGGGCTGCTGCGACGGCCGCGTCGACGTCGGCGGAAGTCGAGAGGGGTACGCGGCCCTGCACCTCTCCGGTGGCAGGGTTGACCAACTCAAGAGACTCGGTCCCCTGACTTGGGATCCAGTTTCCATTGACATAGTTCTGCAACAATTCTGACATCTGGACTCCTCACCTCTGTGAGTGGCGAGTGGATAAAGACTCGGTAGGTCAAAGACGGGGTAACCGCCGCTGCTGGCGAGAATACGTGGAAAACGGGGTACCGGCAATTGCCATTGTCGACTGGAGCGGGCTTCGCTCTACCTTGGTCGACCCTCTGTTCTCGTCACTTAGGGCGCGGGCTACGAAGGGAAGCGGTTTCAGAGTATAGTGAAGCGTGGAGCGGCATGTGTTCTGCGGGCCAGCGGTCGATTTGTCGGCAGAGGTGGAACCAGAATGCTCGCTCGGGACTTAAGGGATGGTGGACTGTCGCGATGATAAGGAAAGCCTAGATTTCCCATGAGTCAATCCGGACGAGCCGAGGCAGGGAGACCGAGCTCGACATCCTCGAGGCGAAAGCCAAGAGAATCGCGACGCTGGTTCGTGGCGGCCCTTTTGACGTTTGCCGTTCATCTGGTTCTACTCTTGGGCGGTCGATCCCTTCATCTGTTCGAGACCGAACCCGTCGCGGCCCAGGACGAAAATGTACTCGAAGTTGTTTTTGCCCCGTCGCCAGGCAACGACCCCACCCAGTTCACCGAACTTCCGCCCGACCGAGCCGAAGAGTCTCCTGATGATGCCGATCTCCTCAGCAACATCGATAGTCGGGCACGGGATCTGACTGGTGGTGAAGGTGATACTCCTTGTCAGGACGGTCGATCGGATGCTCCTCAGGTTCAGATGGATCGTGGCGCCCTTCCCTCGTTCGACTCCGCCGAAGCGACAGAGTCGGACCAGAGTTCAGAGGTGGAGCACTCCGACGAGACTGCTCCGCCTCGCAAGCAAGAGCCTACCCCCGATCCGATCGAAGACAATGTGGCCGTGGAACGGTCGCTCTTTGGGTCACGACCGCCGCCTTCCGATCCATTCGCGGCTTCCCGCCAGGCGCCCGCGGCGGATCCGGTCTCTCCGGGAAACAGCGACATTGCCCAGGAGGCGAGTTACTCTCCTGTCGATGGAACCTTACTTGGCGATGACTTCAGCCTCAGTACGACGGCCTGGGACTATGCTCCCTGGGTCTTGCACTTTCGTCGGCAGCTTACTGAGAATTGGGTCGCACCGATGGGCTACCATCTCGGGCTCATCTCAGGATGGACACTGGTGGAGGTGGAGGTGTCTCTGATGGGGGAGATTTCAAAGCTCGAGGTACTCGATGAGTCGGGACATGTCGCGTTCCGCAGTGCCAGTGTTGGAGCAATCGAACGGTCCCAGCCGTTGTTACCTTTGCCGGAGGGCTTTCCGGACCCGAGTCTCGTCCTGCGGATTCGGCTCAACTATCCGGATCAGGTGCGTCGATCCGAAGGAGTGCGCCGCCCCACCGGATTGCGTGGAGCGGGACGCTAGCTTCGGTGGACCGGACGGCGATAATGCGGCGCAGTCTTGTGCCGGTTCGTGAATCATCCGGCCAGGCCGGAACCAGTTCGATGACGTTAAGGAAGGACGACCCCACTACATGTTCGAATGGCTCGACGATGCTGGACCTCTTATTTACCCACTTGCTCTCGCCAGTTTCCTGGCCACTCTTGTGGCCATCGAGCGGATGCTCGCGCTCCGCCGAGGACGTGTACTCCCCTCCGAGATCGTCGAGATAGTCGAGGCCGTCCAGCCCGGGCACGATCTTTCTCTGGCCCTCGATGTTTGCCGCCGTAATCCTGGCGTTTTTGCAGACATCATTCGGATCGGGCTGGAGCATGCTCACGAACCCTGGGAAGTGATGCGCGATACGCTGCAGGATGCAGGTCGACAACGAACAGTTGCCCTGGAGCGCCATCTCGTCTGGCTGCAGACCATCGCGCAGGCGGCCCCTTTACTCGGGCTTCTGGGAACTGTTCTCGGGATGATCAAGATGTTCAGTTCCATCTCGCTCTCGGGTCTGGGGGATCCGCAGGCTCTCTCCGCCGGGATCAGCGAAGCGATGATCACGACCGCGATTGGCCTTGCCATCGGGATTCCCACTTTGATCGCATACAACCTTCTTCTGGCAAAGGCGGAGGACCTCGTCTCGGAAATCGAAACCCATGCGACTGAGCTGGTCAAGAGGCTGCGGAGCGGAGACACAGCGTGAGTGCGGTCGCGTTCCGTCCGAAGGGAGGGCGACGACAGATTACTCTCAGTGTCACCCCACTGATCGATGTCCTCTTTCTCCTGATTATCTTTTTCATGCTCACGGGAACCTTCAAGCGAGTTGGAGAACTGGAACTTGCTCTGCCCGATTCATCGACTTCGGCGCCCCAGAGTGGCGAGGCCGACGATGCCCAAATCGAGCTGATCGCCACAGAAGGTGGGGACCTGACCCTCGATGGAGAGCCCGTCGATCGCGAGACGCTTCTCCGCACCCTGTCTTCGTTGCATGCCGCCGACCCGGACCGCCGCGTTCTCATCAACGCCGAAGCTGAAGTACGACACGGAGAGATCGTCTTTCTGCTCGACCAGGTTCGTGAGAGCGGGTTTGCCGGAGCTGCCATCGGCACCCACGTTTCGGGCGCAGCCCCACTGACGAAGGACTGACCGGAGGACGCGGGTTCGGAGTTGTCTTCTCGCCCACCACCTCCCTTGATCAACGGCATTCCCGCGGGCCCCACCCCGGTGGTACATTCATTGCTCAGCTTGCCAAGGATGGACGAACGTTCGACCCACGGAATTGGGTTGGCGAACAGAACATGATCGGAAGGGAATGTCGATCCACCTCTCGGATGGGGATCCGACCCTGCCTCAGGGCCAGGCAGCGGAGATGGAATCCTTTGAATCTCTCGTCGCAGATGCGGACGCCGGGGCCTATCTCGGTCCCGAGGCGGTGGCTCCGGTGGCCGAGTGCGATCTCGATGCTGGACTGGAGACTTTTGGGTTCGAGTCCTTTCGCCCGGGGCAGCGAGAGTCGATCGAGACTCTCCTGGACCGCGGGAGGCTCCTGCTCGTCGCCCCGACCGGCGGCGGCAAGAGCCTGATCTATCAGCTTCCGGCCACTCTCTTGCCCGGGACAACGCTCGTTATCTCACCGCTCATTTCGCTGATGAACGATCAGGTGGCGGCTCTGGAGCGATTCGGCGTGTCCGCCACGTTCCTCGCGTCTACCCTCGGTGCGGCCGAGATGCGCGAACGCATGGGGGCACTAGCGCGAGGGAAGTACCAGATTGCTTTCGTCGCTCCGGAAAGGCTCTCCTTTGGAGGTTTTCGGGGTTTGCTGGGTGACCTCGAAATTCCGCTCGTGGCCATTGATGAGGCGCACTGCATCAGTGAGTGGGGGCACGACTTTCGGCCCGACTACCTTGCCATCGGGGCGTTTCTCGATGAGCTGCGTCCGCCTCGCATTCTCGCCTGTACGGCCACGGCCACGCCGATCGTCCGCGACGAGATTCTCTCCCGACTAGGGCTGCCCGCCTCCACCCCGCAACTCCTACACGGGTTTGCCCGGCCCAATCTGGCTCTGCGCGCTCGAGAGGTCCGCGGTAAGAAGGATCGGGATCTTGTCGTCGATGCCGTCTTGATCGAGGCGCTGGGCACGCCCGGCGGGAACGAGGGCTGTGCGATCGTCTATGCACCGACTCGTAAGACGACCGAAGCCGAAACGGAACGGCTGAACGGACAGGGCTGGCGAAGTGTCGCGTACCATGCGGGACTCCCCGGCCTGACCCGAGAGCGGGTCCACCGCTCCTTCTCTGAAGGCGAAGTCGATGTCGTCGTGGCGACGAATGCCTTTGGAATGGGGATCGATCGACCGGACGTTCGGGCTGTCGTTCACCTCGCCCCACCTGGTTCGATCGAAGCCTACTATCAGGAAGTGGGGAGAGCGGGACGCGATGGACGGGATGCGATTGGAATTCTGCTCGTTTCGCCGGGGGACCTGCCTCTTCGCCGTCGGCTCATCGAGATGGACACGGACGGTCGGGTTCCGGATCCCGAGACCATCGCCCACAAGTGGAATCTCTTCCTCGAACTCATGCGTTGGGCGGAAGGCGGAAGTTGCCGACACGACGCCATCCTTCGCTACTTCGGTGATGAGGCCGAAACCCTGGCCGGTTGCGGTCGCTGCGACGTCTGTGTGCGCCTCGCCGACGGGGAAGAGGAAGACCCGGCCGAGGTGAGTCTTCTCGTCCGTAAAGCCCTCAGTGCAGTCGCCAGACTCAGAGGTCGTTTTGGCCTGCAGATGGCAGCCAAACTCCTCCGGGGGACACCCGACGATCGACTCTCCTGGAGCGGCCTCGACCGCACGAAGACATTCGGAATTCTCAAGGATCGAAGCGAGGAGTGGCTGACCCGACTCCTTCGCCGCTGCGTGACGGCGGGTTGGGTCGACTTTGACGGCGGGGATCGCCCCATCGTCGTTCTAACCGAGGAAGGCAGGACTGTCCTGTTTGGGGATCACCCGGTCCGACTCCTTCTGCCGCCGAACACGCTTCTCAAATCCAGATCCCGGGCCGTCCTCGGAGCTGCCCGACCGTCCGGCCGGGGAGGGGCCGACGTGGGTGGGCAATTGATGAGCGAGGAGGCGCGTAACCTCTTCGAGTCACTTCGGAGCTATCGGCTCGAAACCGCTCAAACACAGTCAGTTCCACCCTATGTTGTGGCGAGTGACCGAACCCTCCGGGATATCGCGGAGGTCCGTCCCGCCTCTCTCGACGAGCTGAGCCAGATCCATGGGATCGGCCCCTCCAAGCTGCAGAAGTATGGGGAAGATCTTCTCAAAGTCGTCCGCGAGAGCGATGCGCCAAACTCTGCGAGTTCCAAGTAGGGGCTGGCCAGGAGCTCGATCTCAATCGTGATGATGGCGACCGACCAGACAAAGGACTTCGATGTCTTTAAAGCAACTCTTCGGCTGGCGCACGTTGCCTCTCTGGATGGGCGGACTTCTCCTGGCCTTCGTGGCTGCCCGAGTGCTGCTTGTTCAGCCATCGAACGAAAGGTCGTGGAAACCGGAGCACTCTGAGGCGCCCCGGGTCGAGATCGAGGGCGACGAAGTTCGTGTCGAGAACGTGCGAAACTTCTTCTATCACACTGCGGACAGCTTTGATGTGCGGTTCGAAGACCGGGTCTACGACCTGGCCAGTTTGGAGACCGTCTGGTTCGTCCTGTCTCCCTTTCGTGACAACTGGCGTGGGCCGGCCCACAGCTTTCTCAGCTTCGGTTTCTCTGACTCCACATACGTTTCCATCTCGGTCGAGGCGCGCAAGGAAGTGGGTGAGAGCTATTCGGTCTGGAAGGGGCTGCTCCGCAATTACGAGCTGCTCTATGTAATCGGGGACGAACGTGATCTCGTCGGTCTGCGGGCCGTTCATTGGCAGGACGACGTCTACGTCTATCCGGTCCGGGCGCGTCGCGAGCAATGTCGGAGTCTCTTCGTTTCGATGCTCGAGCGGGCGGAGAAGCTCCGAGTTGCGCCGGAGTTCTACAACACGGCCCTGAGCAACTGCACGACGAACATCTACGATGCCGTCAAGCTCCTCAGTCCGGAAGACTGGTCCTATAGCTGGAAACTCCAACTCCCCGGCTATTCTGACGAACTCGTTTTCGAGAAGGGCGTGCTGAATACGGATCTGAATCTGGAAGCGGCCCGGGAGCGCTTTCGAGTCAACGAGAAGGCGGTGCGGTTTTTTACCGATTCGAGCTTCTCGACTCGGATTCGAGAACCGTAATGGGGCCGGGCTAGGATTCGTCCCAGAGGCTGTCCTCGAGAGAGCTCGATCGCTCGAAGCCTCCAGCGGTTCCGACCGCTCGTTCGACCAGCGCTCGAAACCCCAGAGTTCGGCCGTGCTCTTCGGCCGCCTTCATGTCGTCGGCCTGCAGTGCGGTGGCGATTTCAGTCTTCATCCCAGCGATCATCTCGTTCAGTCCGGAGTGGATTTCCGCGCTCCGGGAGCGATGGGCCTCCTGGACGCTCGCGAGATATTCGCAGGCCCCCCGATGATTCCCTACCCTCACTTCGAGGGAGGCGAAATCCAGCAGGGCAGAAGCGGTCGCCCGAAAGAGCCCGGCTCGGTGCCGGAGCTCCAGCGCCTCCGCCAGCAGCACCCGGGAGCTTACGAGGTCGTTTTCGAGATCGCGAGTGGCGTGAGCCAGTGCCTGGAGACATTGCGAGAGGGCGGCGGAATCCCCTCCTTGGCGAAGGAGGGTGAGAGCCTCCCGCAGTTGGGAGAGAGTCTCGTCACTCTGTCCTGTCATCTGGCCGGTCCGACCCAGGTTGACGAGAAGGCGGGCCGCACTGATTTCGTCTCCGAGTTCGCGGGAGAGATGGAGAGCCTCGCGATAGTAGGGTACAGCCAGTTCGTGCTTTCCCTCGACGCTGTGAATTCGGCCCATGTCGCCGAGTACGGCCGCGAGTCCGCCGGTATCTCCCGTTCGGCGATAGAATTCTTCCGCTTGTCCTTTCAAGGCATAGGAGTGGGCCATCCGTTCTTCGTAGTAGGCGACAGAACCCGCCCCGTCGAGCATGCGATTTCGGGCTTCCTCTCTGCGGACCGCATCTGTCGCGGAGTCTTCTTCCAAACGAGCGAAACCTGCGGCGATGATTTCGTCGGCTTCCTCGAAACGGTCGAGAAGTACGGTCGCCTCCGCGGCAAACGCAAACACTTCGCTCCGGTCAAGCGGATCGATGGCCCGGCCCGATTCGCCGGTCGGAACAAGATGGATCAGTTCCTGCAAGAGCTCGCGACCCTCTCGCCACTGTCCGTCCTGATAGGAGCAACGTCCGATCGCACTCCCGAGCGGGTAGGCCTGATCGAGCCGGCCATCTTCGAGACTCATCTCGAAGGCTCGGAGTACATTGGCGAAATCGAAGCGGGTGCGTCGCAACCAGGCGACTGAGTTGCGCCCGAGTTCGGATGCCCGGGGACGGGTCTCCTCGACGAAGAACGTCACGAAACGCTGGCGGCGTTCGGGGGATTCGGCCCCGCGGGTGTCCTTTTGACGGTGCGTGGCGAACTGCCGGACCGTTTCAAGAAATCGATAGCGCATGTGGGACCCGGTCGACTCGATTTCCACGAGCGATTTTTCCACGAGTCTCTCGAGCAGATCGCGGACCTTCCAGATATCGACGGAGTCGTTTGCGGCCATCGCCTCGGCCGCAGCGAGGCTCCAGCCACCACGAAAGATGGCGAGGTCTTCGAAGAAGCGACGCTCTTCGTCGTCGAGGAGCCGGTAGCTCCAATCGATCATCTCTTCGAGGGATCGGTGCCTCTGAGCGCCCCCCGAGCCGCGTTGATTGAGAAAACGCGGGTCGTCGTGGACCCAGCGGTGCAGTTCGTGAAGCGAAACGGTCCGGGCATGGCCAGCAGCCATTTCGATGGCGAGAGGGAGCCCGTCGACGGCACGACAGATTTCCGAGATGTAAGCGGTGTCCTCCGGGCTGGGATCGAAACGTGGGTCGCGGGCCCGGGCCCGGGCGAGGAAGAGCTGGGCCGATTCCGAGTTCTCGATTTCGACCGTTTCGGCGTCGGGAGGGGCGGTCTCGAGAGCGGAGAGAGCAAAGGACTGCTCTCCGGGGACCCGCAGGGATTCACGACTCGTCGCGACGATCGAGAGTTCGTCGCTCTGATCGAGCAGTTCGGACACGATCGGGCTGAGTTCCGCGATGATGTGCTCACAATTGTCGAAGATAAGCAGCATCGTCCGCTCTTCGAGCGCTGCCGAGAGGCTCGGGAGATCGTGGCCGGCGCTTTCTTCCAAGTCGAGAGTTCGGGCGATCGTCGCGATGATACGACCAGGATCGACGAGCTCGGAGAATTCGATGAACCAGGCGCCGTCTGGAAACCGCTCGAGAACTTGCACGCCCAATTCGAGAGCGGTCCTCGTTTTTCCAGTGCCGCCCGACCCGGTGATGGTAATGAGCGGGTGCTCCATGACCAGACTCACGAGCTGACTCATGACCCGGGCTCTCCCGATGAAGCGATTCGCATTCCGGGGGAGGTTGCCCCGCCCCGATCGTCGCTGCGCGGGACGCCGTCTCCGGACGAATGGGGCCGATCTTATCCGGAGGAGTTGCTCGTCGAGCACTCTGCGGACGACCCCGAGGTCTTTGGGACGCTCTTCGATATTGTCCTGGAGACAAAGCCGGAGGGCTCTCGTGACGTCAGTGGGGACACTGTCTGGGACGCCGCTCCAGGCGATGCGATTATCTTCGGTGGCATCGAGTATCTGGCGCAGAGTCGTGCCCGTGATGGCAGGCGCGCCGACCAGGCACTCGAAGACGACACAACCGAGGGCCCACGCGTCGATCCGAACATCTATTTTCCCCCCTCGAATTTGTTCTGGGCTCATGTAGCCGGGCGTGCCAACCAGGGGGGGCATGTCCCCGGAAGCGTCGGCGGGAGGGGCCGAACTCGAAGGCTCTGTCGTCTCCGCGATCGAGTCCGGTTCCCGATCTGCGAGAAGTGCCGCCAGACCGAAGTCGAGCACCTTTACCCAGCCCTCCTCGGTGATTCGTACGTTCATGGGGCCGAGGTCGCGGTGGACGATTCCGTGCCGATGAGCCGCTTCGAGCGCGCTGCAAATCTGTCGTCCGATGTCGAGGGCCCGGGTCAGTTCGAGGGGGCCGCTCCGGAGTTCGTCGGACAAGGGCCGGCCCCGGACGTACTCCATGGTCAGAAAAACCGTGCCTTCAGGGTCGTCGGCTACCTCAAGGGAATAAAGGTGGGCGATGTTTGGATGGGAGAGAGCGGCCAGGGAACGGGCCTCGCGCCGCAGAGTCTCGCGTCGGCGGGGGCTGGCCGTCACGCCACGAGGAAGAGACTTGATCGCGATTTGGCGACCCAGTTCAGGATCTGTGGCCAGATAGACGATTCCCATGCCTCCACGACCGATTTCCCGCTCAATCTTGAAGCGCCCCAGGTGTTTGGGGACAGCTTCGACGGCGGGAGTGAGAAAGGTCCCGGAGTCGTCCCAGGCTTCCAGAAGGGTGCGGACCCCCTCGAGCAGTCCCCGATCCTCGCCGCAGGCTTGTTTCAGGAAAGCGGGTCGGTCGTCGGGCGCGAGTTCGACTGCCTCGTCGAAGATTCTGATCGTTTGGTCTTCTTTCATCTCGACCAGTCTACCATTCTCTCGGGAAATCGTTTTGTTGACTTCGGCCCCCTCATTCCTAGACTTCTTCTACTGGACAAGCTAAGGCCGCTAATTAGGAAGGAAATACCAATCGTGTCGCGTTCAATCCGCGTACCGCGCAGAATTTCATGGACGAGCGCGTTCGCCGTAGTGGCGTTCGTTGGTTTATCGTTGTTTTTTGGATCCTGTAGTGACGATGACGACGGAGGAACGACACCTCCGGCCGAAGGAGCCTGTTGCTCCGCTGCCGGCACCTGCACGATCACGACGTCACAGGCTTGCACCGACGCTAGTGGGACCTATCAAGGAAATGAAACGGACTGCGACCCCAATCCCTGTCCGCAACCAGCTGCGATGGGCGCGTGCTGTGCTGCCGACGGCGGTTGCACACTCCTGACCTCGGTAAACTGCGCGGCCGCTTCGGGCGCGTACGAAGGGGATAACACAACCTGCAGTCCCAATCCCTGCCCACAACCGCCGGCGGGGGCCTGCTGTGCTGCCGACGGTTCCTGTCTGGTCCAGGGCGCCGAAGACTGCGCGGCCGCTTCGGGCGCATACGAAGGTGATGACACAGTCTGCGATCCGAATCCCTGTCCGCAGCCGACGGGGGCCTGTTGTGTCGGGGATGCCTGTTCAGTCGTGACCGAGGCGGCATGTGCCGGGAATTCCGGAACCTACCTTGGGGACAACGAGGTCTGTGATCCCGATCCCTGTACGACGATCGTCCTGGGTGCCTGCTGCAGCGATGATGGCTCGTGTGAGACGATTCCACCGACCGCTTGCACGGCCACGGACGAGACCTACCAGGGGGATGGATCGGACTGTGACCCAAATCCGTGCCCACAGCCACCGGCTACGGGTGCCTGCTGTGCCTCGGATGGATCCTGTACCGTGGCGACGTCAGCGGATTGCGCCAATGACTCCGGCGCTTACGAAGGGGATGATACGGCCTGTAACCCTAACCCCTGTCCACAGCCTCCCGCCACGGGAGCCTGCTGCGCCACCGACGACACCTGCAGTGCCCAGACTGAGACTGATTGTGTCAACGCAGCAGGGACCTACCAGGGTGATGACACCGTCTGCGACCCCGACCCGTGTAAGACGATCGGACTGGGCGCGTGTTGTTCCGTCGCCGGTTGTACGGTGACGACCGAGAGTCTCTGTGGGACGTTGACAGGTGACTACCAGGGCGACGGAACGGACTGTGATCCGGATCCGTGTCCGGCCAGTCCGATGGGGGCCTGCTGCGTCGGGACCGACTGTTCGATTTCGAGCGCGTCCGAATGCTCAGGCACGTACCAAGGAGCCGACACGGTGTGCGATCCGAATCCATGTACAGGAATGGGTGCTTGCTGTTTTGCCGCCGGTGGCACGTGCTTGCCCACGGAGGCAGCTGCCTGTGCTCAGGCCGGTGGTGACTTCCAGGGCCCGGGTACGGTCTGTGACCCGAATCCCTGCCCGGGCGGTTCGTCGGAAGGTGCGTGCTGTATCCTGACCTTCTGCCAGGTTCTCCCGGAGGGAACCTGCACCGCAGCGACCGGAGATTACCAGGGCGATGGAACCGATTGCGATCCGGACCCCTGTGGAGGAAGTTCGGAAACGGGCGCGTGCTGTACGGCCACGATCGGCTGCCTCATCCAGAGCCCCGAGGTTTGTGCGTCGCTCGGTTCGTACCAGGGTGACGGTACTACCTGTGACCCCGACCCCTGTCCGGCTACGGGAGCGTGTTGCTTCGATGGTGGATCCTGCCTCGTGACGTCCGGCACGAGTTGTTCGGGTCAGGGCGGAAACTACGAGGGAGATGACACGAGTTGTTCCCCGAATCCGTGTGCGTCTCCCGTTCTCGGGGCGTGCTGCTTTACGGCCGGGTCCTGCTTCACCTTGAGCGAAGCGGACTGTGGGGCTGGGGACGGAACCTTCCGCGGGAACGGCAGCCTCTGCGATCCCAATCCCTGCAGCCAACCCGGAAGCCAGGGAGGGTGTTGTGAAGACACCGGTTGTCGAGTCACCACCCTGGAAGACTGCGATGGCCTCTACCTGGACGACGGCTCGTCGTGCAACCCGAATCCCTGTCCGAGTGCGGTAGACTTCCTCGGGATCTGGGAGATCGAGATCATCAACACCTACTGTGAGACAGACAGCATTGCCTTCGAGTCGACCACGATCGATACATTCTGCACGGTCGACGCTCCCGACGATGATCCCGGCGATCCGAAGACGACGACCTGCAAATACGAAGTCGACGGCAACGAGATCATCAACACCTGCGTCATCGAGACGGTCTTCGGTGGATGTACGCTGACGACCGTGTCTGTCTTCCGGTTCAGCTTTGGAAGTGGAACTTACAATGGGACCGGTTTCGCCCGGACGACCGCGGTCGGCACGGGATGTCCGGCCGGAAGTTGCTTCGAGTTCCAGTTCACCGGGACCCGAACCGGTCCAGCTCCAGATCCGTGTGTGGAAGGTCTCACCATGGAAGAGGGCGTCGAACTGGCGAGTCGAAAGATGCTGCGTGCGATGAGAAGGTAGGACGTTCGATTCTGCGCCCGCGTTGAGAGCGGGCGTTCCCGCATGAAGCAACAAAAACGCGCTCGTGGTTTCGGCCACGAGCGCGTCTTTGTTTGGTACAGAGGCTTGCTTTCGAACTAGTCGGAGGCGCCCCCACCGCTGACGTTACTATCATCCTCCGGGATGCTGCCAGCCCGCACGATCGAGAGCTTGGACGGATCCATATGCTGCTTGAAGGCAGCGTGGATCTGCGCGGGAGTCAGCGCGGAGACCGCTGCCTCGAAGGCGCTATCCCAACTCATATCCCGGCCCAGATAGGCGCGGCGCGTGAGTTGGCCAACCAGCTCGCGGTCGGCGCTGCGCGAGACTCGGCGTTGCTGCATCCAGCCCGATTTCGCCTCGGCGATCTCTTCGGCGGTGAACCCGTCCGCGTAGATCTTCTCCATCTCTTCCCGGAAGGCGAGGATCACGCGGTCATCATTTGGGGGAGCGTACATGGCCATTCCGCCCCACCAGCTGTTCTTGCTCAAGCTGGACACGTTCAAACGCGACCCGACGCTGTAGCTGAGCCCGTCCTTCTGCCGAATCCGCGTGGCCAGGCGTGAGTTCAGGAAACCACCACCGGTCATGAAATTCCCGAGCGCGAGGGCGGGGTAGTCGGGACTCTCATCGTCGATGGCTATCGTCTTCCCGATGGCGAGAACGGCGCTTTCTTTGTCTGGAATGTTCGACACCTGAAGTACGGCAGGCTGCTCGGAGAACTCGACCGAAACGGCCTTGTGTACTACCGGACTTTTCCAGTCACCCAGCTCTTTGGCCAGAAGCTCCTGAGTCTCGGCCGGATCAAAGTCACCGACGACCGCGATCTCGGCATAGGTAGCACCGTAGAATTTCTCGTGGAAAGCCACGAGATCATCCCGCGAGACCTCGGCCATCGTCGCGAGCTGCTCCTCGGGGGTCGAGGAGTAACGGACGTGATCGGCGGGAAGTGGGTTGGCATGACGAGAAAGCATCGTAAAGGCCCGGTTGAACGGGCTCGTCTTCGATTCATCGAGTTCGACGGTCATCTCTTCGCGGAGAAGCTCCAGTTCACTTTCCGGAAAGGTCGGATGGCGGAGCATCTTGCTTGCGAGCATGAGAGCCTGAGGGAGCGTCTCACGGGTTGCCTCGATCGAAGCGGTGGCGCCTTCAGCCCCGGCTCGGACGTTGATCCGAACCTGCATCTGATCGATCTGATCCTGGATCTCCTGGCGAGTCAGGTCACCGGCTCCGCGGGAGAGCATCCGTCCGGCCAACCGGCCAACCGTGGCCATACCGGTGAGCGTTTCTTCGTCACCAAAGTGCAGGTTCATGTTCACGCTGACGGTTGCTCCGCGGGTCTTCTTGGGAAGCATCCAGAGCTTGGTTCCGGCGGCCAGATCCGTGCGGATGAGATGGGCCTCGATCGTCTCCGGTGTCGCGTCGAACTCTTCACCCATGGCCATGGCTTCTCCGCCGGTGTAGCCATCAAGCATTTCAGCGAGGTTCGGGTTGTCCGGAATTTCCACTCGCATCGGCTTGTCTGTTGGAATGTAGAACCCGTCCGTGCGATTGGAAGCGTGCAGATAGGTCGCGGCGGCTGCGAGGACGGACTCAGGAGTCACTTCCTTGAGCCGGTCGCGGTACCAAAACGCGAGTCGCCAATCGCCCAGTGCGACCCACTCGCTCATGCGAATCGCCGTGCGTCGCGTGTTCCGAGAAGTCGTTTCCCACTGACGAAGCAGCGCATTGCGAGCCCGGTCGACCTCTTCGGTTGTCGGAGCGTTGTCGGCGAGGCCCTCGAGCACGCGAGTGATCTCGGTATGTGCGTCTTCCAGGGACTTCTCCTTGGAGACCTCGGCGGAAACATAAAAGAGCCCGGCGTCATGGAAGCGGTAGGCGTCACCGCGAATCGAAGCGGCCATCTTTGTTTCGACGAGACTCTCGTGGAGGCGACCAGAGGGCGTGTCGGCGAGGATCCGCTCGAGGACGACCAGAGAGGCGTACTCGGGATGCGACCCGGAGGGAATGTGATAAGCCGCAGCCGCGACCTGCGTGTCCCCAACTCGGCGGAGGGTGACCGATCGACCCCCGTCCTGGGCCGGCTCCTTCGTGTAGACAGCCGGCATCGGCGTGGCCGGGTTGGTCAACGGACTGAACTTCTCATCGATCTTTGCCAACGTCCATTCCGGATCGATCTTTCCGGCGACGATGAGAGTGGCGTTCTCCGGGCGGTACCACGTCTTGTAGAAGGCGTCGAGGCGATCGATTGGCACGTTCTCGATATCGGAACGGGCTCCGATCGTCGACTTGCCGTAGTTGTGCCAGAGATACGCTGTCGAAGCGACCCGCTCTTCGAGGATTCGACCCGGGTTGTTCTCGCCGATCTCAAACTCGTTGCGGACGACGGACATCTCGGAGTCGAGATCCTTGCGGGAAACGAAGGCATTGATCATGCGGTCCGATTCGAGATCGAGGGCCCAGGTCAAGTTTTCTTCCGTGGCCGAGAAGGTCTCGAAGTAATTCGTGCGATCGTACCAGGTCGATCCATTGGGGCGTGCACCGTGCGAGGTCAACTCGTCGGGTATGTTGGGATGATTCTTCGAGCCTTTGAAAAGAAGGTGCTCGAGGAGGTGGGCCATGCCCGTCTCACCGTAGCCTTCGTGCATCGATCCAACGTGGTAGGTGATGTTGACCGTGGCGGTTTCCTGAGATGGGTCAGGAAAGATGAGAATCTGGAGACCATTCTCGAGACGGAATTCGTCAATGCCCTCGACGGACGTGACATGAGTCATTCCCGTGGGAAGAGTCCAATCATTGGCCGCAGCAAGAGTGGGAACGGCATCTGCGGAGGCGAGAAGCCCCGCTGCCACCAACCCGACCGCCGCGCGTCCTGCAAGTTTCACGATCATGTTCGTACGGTGTCCTTAACTGTGTGTCCGGGACGATGGGGTTCGTTTCTCTAGAACTCCACTCCCCGAAAGGTGGTCGTGGGAAACCGGACGACCGTGCGGGAGCGAGGGCCGCCACCAGCAATCGACCGGAGGATCAATCAGAGCTTCGATCGCCGACCGTGCGAGGAGGAGGGCGGCTCAAATCCCCGGGAGCATAGCGGATTGATGGGATCGGCGGGAAGAACGCGATGCTTCGAAGGATAGCTCTTTTCCGTCCCCGTAATGGGGGGCGGCTAGCTGCAGACGATGAGGGCGATTGAGATTCCGAGGAGGATTCCGGCCAGGACCTGAGGTCCAGAGTGCCCGAGAAGGGTCTGGAGGCGCCGAGGCTCGAAGCCTTCGTCCATGACGTGTCGGAGCTGCACGACCAGCTCATTGAGGAGCGCGGCGTGCATACCGGCCGCACGTCGTACT
>Ga0315338_1002420_pt1 | contig 18557 bp, 18 predicted proteins | sample ASW8metaG_FD_204518 | JGI IMG/M metagenome (GOLD analysis project Ga0315338, IMG submission 204518) | Ammonia-oxidizing marine archaeal communities from Monterey Bay, California, United States - ASW #8 | ecosystem: Environmental > Aquatic > Marine > Coastal | place: USA: California | collected... | reverse complement strand
AATGCAAATTCATCTTGTTGATCTCTAGTAATCTGCCATTTTTCAGCAACGTTTTCTGCCGTCACCCCCATATGGTAACCATTAAAAATATCCCATATTCCATCTTTAATCATACTATCGATCATCTCCGCATCACCCATATTTCCTGTTTGTCTTAAATGAAAACAATGGGGAGCTTGTGTCATATTTTCTTGCCCTCCGGCAACAACAATTTCTGATTCATTGCTCATAATTGATTCTAAGCCTAAAGCTATAGATCTTATGCCTGATCCACAAACTTGATTGATTGTTAAAGCCGTAACTTCATTTGGTATTCCTGCATTAATGGAAGCTTGTCTTGCAGGGTTCTGTCCGCATGATGCTGTTAAAACTTGTCCCATAATAACTTGAGAAACATCAGTTGTTTTAATTTTTGCTCTATTAATTGCTTCTTTAATAGCAATAGTACCTAAGTCTGCTGCACTCATATTAGAAAATGAACCATTAAAAGATCCAACGGGTGTTCTAGCAGCACTAACAATTACAACTTCAGACATAGGACTAATTTATTAAATAGACTGTTCTTTTCAAGAAATATTTTACTATACAATCAAATCTCTTAACATTTTTAAAGCTGAAATTAATAATAAAATACAAAAGAAACGTTTAATTAATATATCGTTAAAATTATGTACAATCTTTACACCCATAGGTACTGAAACAAATGTGCCAAGAGTTATTAAAAAAAAAGGTATAACACTTATAAAGCCAATAGAATATTGAGGTCTATTTTCAATATTTAAACCAGCTAATAAAAAAATAAAAGCTGCTGGCAAACTTATAAATAAACCTATGCCTGAAGATGTGCCTACTGCTTTTTTTATATCTCTACCACAACTAAGTAATAATGGGACACTAAGTGTCCCTCCTCCTATTCCTAAAAGTGAAGAAACTGTTCCAATTAAAAAACTAATAATTTTTTGAATCGACTTTAAAAAATTATAAGTTTTTTTTGAATAAGGTTTGTTGAAAAGCATTCTAATTGCTACAAAAAAAGTGAAAAAAGCAAAAAATATTATTAAAAATTTTCCATCAATTAACTGTGCTAGCACCGCTCCAATTAAAGAACCAAACAAAACAGTATATTTCCATTTATCAAGTAAACTTATATCAACACAAGATCTTTTTTTATGTTCAATAACTGAATTCAATGAAGCTGGGATAATTGTCGCAAGAGAGGTACCAATAGCCATATGCATTGATATATTTTGAGAAAAATCTAAAGAATTAAATAAGTGATAAATTACTGGTACAACAATAATTCCTCCTCCTATGCCAAAAAAACCTGCTAGGATACCAGAAATAAATCCTGTAAAAAATAAAAGAAGAGAAATTATAAAAAAAATATCTATTTCTAACATTATATAATTTTATAAAAAATTATTTATACTACTTTGAAACCATTTTTTCTATAAAAGACTTTAATAAATGATTTTAAAAAATAAAAAAAAAATAAGAATAATAATAGGATCATTAAACGTAGGTGGGACAGAGAAACAACTATTAAAAATTATAAATAATTTAGCAAAAAGAAGCTGGGAAATTGAGCTAATAACTCTCAAAGAACTAGGGGTATTAGGAAAACATCTTAATAAAAAAATAAAAGTTAACAATTTAAATGTTAAATTTTCTTTTAAACTTACAAAATTTTTTATAATTATATTTAAACTGATTAAAATTTTCAGAAAAAATCCTCACACTTTAACCCATTTCTTTTTACCTCAAGCATATATTGTTGGAATGATCTCATCCATTATTGCAAAAACAAAATGTAAACTTGTGATGAGCAGAAGATCTTTAAACTATTATCAAAAAAAAATTATTTTTTCCAGAACAATCGAAAAATTTTTACATAAAAAAGTTGATAAAATTCTAGTTAATTCAGAAGCCATTAAAAAACAACTTGTAAATCAAGAAAACGTTTCAGAAAAAAAAATTAAAACTATTTATAATGGGATTCAATTAAAAAATAATAAAAAAATTAAAAAAAATAATTATTTTAAAATTGTTATAACTGCAAATCTAATTCCATATAAAAATCACCAAATACTTTTTAATTCTCTAAATTTAATAAAGAATCAATTGCCAAAAAATTGGAAACTTTATTGTATAGGAAGGGATGATGGTATAAAAAAAAATTTAATAAAATTATCAAAAAAATTAGAAGTATCTAATAATATTATTTGGATTCAGACACTAAATCCTGAAAAAATTTTATCTAATTGTAACTTGGGAATACTGTGTTCAAAAGAAGAAGGTTTTCCTAATGCTATTCTAGAATATTTTTCTTATAAAATGCCTGTAATAACAACTGATGTGGGAGGTTGTAAAGAAATAATAAAAAATAAAAAAAATGGTATTCTTATTCCAAAATGTAATGTTTCAGAACTTTCAAAAGCTATTCTTTATATTTACAAAAATAAAAATATAGCAAAAAAATTCGGTGATGAGGGTTTTAAAACAATTAAAACTAAATTTAGTCTAAAAAAAACAATAAATGAGCATGAAAATGAATATTTAAAATGTCTAAGATCTTGACATAAAAAAATGTATGAGTATATTTCAGAAAATATTCAATAAACCATTAAATATTTAAATTATGTTTGCAATAATTAAAACTGGTGGAAAGCAATATAAAATTAAAGAAAACGATATAATTTTTGTTGAAAAGCTTAAAAATAAAAAAGGTGATAAAATTGATATTAAAGACGTTTTATTACTAAGTAATGATGAAAAAAATATTAAAATTGGAGCCCCTTATTTAAAAGGAATATCTATCAAAGCTGAAGTTTTAGAACAAAAAAAAAATAAAAAAATTATTGTTTTTAAAAAAAAAAGAAGAAAAAATTACAGAAAAAAAAATGGGCATAGACAAAATATAACAGTTCTTAAAATTTTAAAAATTGGAAGTAAATCTATTGAAAAAAAATAAAAAATAATTAAAAACTATAGTAATTATATTAATATAAAAAAATGGCACACAAAAAAGCAGCTGGAAGTTCAAGAAACGGAAGAGATTCTGCGGGAAGAAGACTTGGGGTAAAAAAATTTGGAGGCGAAATAGTTATACCAGGAAATATTATACTACGTCAAAGAGGAACAAAATTTCATCCTGGTAACAATGTTGGAATAGGTAAAGATCATACAATTTTTGCATTAAAAAAAGGTAGCGTTTTATTCAAAAAGAAAAAAAATAATAAAGTTTATGTTTCGATAGAGCCGAAATAAATTTAATATATTCTTTTCTTAAATACTCAATTTTAAATCAATATATTTCTTTAAATTAAAAAAATGAAATTTTTAGATGAAATAAAAATTTTTGTTAAAAGTGGAAATGGAGGTTCTGGCTGTTGCAGTTTTAGAAGAGAAAAGTTTATAGAATATGGTGGTCCTGACGGAGGTAATGGTGGAAAAGGTGGAGACGTTATTGTTAAATGCACAAATTCACTTAACACACTTATTGATTATAAATATAAACAACATTGTATTGCAAAAGATGGGAGGCCTGGAATGAAGAAAAATAAAACTGGCAAGAATGGTAATGATTTTACAATTAACGTACCTGTAGGGACAGAAATACTAATGGATGACAAAAAAACTTTAATAAAAGATTTATCAAAGGAAAATGATCAAATAATTATTGCTTTTGGCGGCAATGGAGGATTAGGAAATATTAATTATAAAAGTTCAACTAACAGGGCACCAAGAAAATTTACTAAAGGGGAGAAAGGTGAGGAAAAATGGTTATATCTAAAACTAAAATTAATTGCAGATATAGGAATAGTTGGATTACCAAATGCTGGAAAATCTTCTTTTATAAAAAAAATAAGTGCTGCAAAGCCAAAAATTGCCGATTATCCATTTACTACAATAACTCCTAATCTAGCAAGTGTGATAATCAATAATAACGAACTAACTTTTGCTGATATTCCAGGAATTATTGAAGATGCACACAAAGGAAAAGGGCTTGGGCTTAATTTTTTAAGCCATATTGAGAGATGTAAAATACTTTTACACTTAATAGACGTTAGTGATGGTAATTTTGTTAAAAATTATAAAATAATTAGGAATGAAATTAAAAAATATAAAAATAAGGTAGAAAAAAAAAATGAGCTTATATGTCTAACTAAAAGCGATCTTTTAGAAAAAGATCAATTAAAACATAAAATAAGTGAATTAAAAAATGTGTGTAAAAAAGAAGTTTATTTTTGTTCTAATATTACTGGAGAAGGAATAAAAAAAGTTCTTAAAAAATTGGAAAACTTATATGGAAAAAAAAAAAATTAAAAAAGTAGTAATTAAAGTTGGGTCATCATTAGTTGCCAATTACAAAACAGGTTTGCCTAAATTAAATTGGATTAATTCATTTATAAGTGATTTAAATTTTTTAATAAAAAAAAAAATTAAAATTATAATTGTTTCGAGTGGAGCAATAGCAATTGGTAGAAAAAGAATAGGTTTTTTGAAAAGAAAACTAAATTTAGATGAACAACAAGCTGCTGCATCGGTAGGACAGATATATTTAATAAATAATTACAAAAAAGCATTTAACAAAAAAAAAGTTGAGATTTCTCAAGTCTTATTAACTCTTGAGGATACAATAAAGAAAGAAAAAAAAATAAATGCAAAAAAAACTTTAAATAAATTATTAGAAAAAAAAATTGTACCAATAATTAATGAAAATGACACTGTTGCAACGGATGAAATTAAATTTGGAGATAATGATAGATTGTCTGCCAGAGTTGCTGAAATAATAAAGGCAGATTTGCTAATTTTATTATCAGATGTATCTGGCTTATATGATAAAGATCCAAAAAAAAATAAAAAATCTAAATTAATTAAGGAAGTACAAAGTATTAATAAATCAGTTATGAAGGCAGCAAGCTTTACCAACAATCAATTTGCAAAAGGTGGAATGACAACAAAAATTATGGCAGCTAAAATAGCAACAAATGCTGGCTGTGGTATGGTAATAGTAAATGGAAATTCTAAACATATTATACAAAAAATATTTAAAAATAATGAAGGTACATATTTTCATCCAAAAAAATAAAGATTAGAAATGATTTTAAAATTTTAATAATTATATTTTTAAAGTAGAAAAGAAAATGAATGAATTGGAAAGAATATCTTATAGAGCCAAAATGGCCTCGAGGGTTTTATCTACAACCTCTCCAAAAGTTAAATCCAATGTTTTAAAATATGCAGCTGTACAAGTAAAAAAAAATGCACAAAAAATTGAAAATGCTAATAAAAAAGATTTAAAAATTGCAAAATCAAAAGGATTAGATGATGCAATGATAGATAGGCTTTTGTTAGATAAAAGTAGAATTAATGATATTGCTAAAAGTCTTAATGAAATAGCTAAATGGCCTGATCCTGTTGGAAAAATAATAAATAAAACTAAAAGACCAAATGGATTAGTAATTCAAAAAGTTTCAGTACCAATTGGTGTCTTGTTAGTAATTTATGAATCAAGACCAAATGTGACAACAGATGCAAGCGCCTTGTGTCTTAAATCTGGAAATAGTGTAATTTTAAAATGTGGATCAGAAAGTTTAAATTCATCTAAAGCATTACTTAATTGTCTACAGGCAAGTTTAGAGAAATATAAGCTGCCATATTACTCTGTTCAATTACTAGCAACTTCAAGCAGAAAAGCTGTAACAGATTTATTAAAAATGGATGAATATATTGATGTTGTTATTCCAAGAGGTGGGAAGTCACTTATAAAAGCAATTTCAAAAATAAGTAAAATTCCTGTTTTAAAACATCTTGATGGTATCTGTCATACATATGTTGATAATATCCCTGACATATCAATGGTAACAAAAGTAGTTTTAAATGCAAAAATGAGAAGAACTGGGATATGTGGTGCAACCGAAACTCTTTTGTTAAACGCTAATAATATTCAATATACTGATTGTGTTAGCATACTCGATGATCTAATAGATGCTGGTTGCGAAGTAAGAGTGGATGAATATTTACATAAATATTTAACAAACCCAAATTATGCTTTTAATTGTGTATTCGTTAATTTAAAAAAAATAAAAAAAACAACTTCCAAAGATTGGGACACTGAATATTTAGCACCAATCATATCTGTTAGGCTTGTTACAGGTGTAAAAGCGGCTATCGAACATATTAATCGGCATGGCTCTAAACACACTGATGCAATAATTACATCAAATAAAAAAAATGCAGAATTATTTCTTAATAGTGTAGATAGCTCTATTGTAATGCATAATACATCTACACAATTTGCAGATGGTGGAGAATTTGGAATGGGAGCAGAAATTGGTATATCAACAGGAAAGCTTCATGCAAGGGGTCCCGTTGGAGCAGATCAATTAACAACTTTTAAATACTTAGTAAAAGGAAAAGGACAACTAAGATCCTAAGAAATAAAAAAAAAATAAGAGTTGGGCTGTTAGGTGGTTCTTTCTATCCTCCACATTCAGGACATATTCAAATTTCAGAAGAGGCAATAAGAAAATTAAATCTAAATGAAGTTTGGTGGATAATTGCTCAAAAACATCCTGAAAAAAGTTTTATAAATGAAAAGAATTTTTATGAGAGAGTAAACGAAGCAAAAAAAATCTTAAAAAATCCTAAGATAAAAATTATTAGCAATTTAGATTATTGTGGTGATAAACATACATTTAATAATTTAAAAAAAATTTTAAAAAAATCAGAAGAAAAATCATTTGTTTATTTGATAGGAGCAGATAACTTATTAAATTTTCATACCTGGTATAAATGGGAACAAATTTTTCAACTAATACCAATCGCTATATTTGATAGACCTAAATACAAAAATAGTTCACTTTTAAGTCAATCATCTAAAAAATTTAGAAAATTTACATATTCAGAAAAATTTGCAAAAAAATTACCTTTTTTAAAACCTCCTGCGTGGATATATTTCCATGGAAAACAAAATTATATTGAATCAAGTCTTATAAGAAAAAAAAATGAAAATTAAAAGAAAATCAAAAAAGCATTTAGATTCCAAAATGCTTGAAGTTTTAAAACAAACTCTTTTAGACGATAAAGTAATTAACTTAAAAATTATTGATATTAGAAAAAAATCTGACTTTGCTGATTTTATTATTCTAGGATCAGGTACATCAAACAGACATATTATTAATATGGCAAAAAATATTAGAGAAAAAATAAAAAAAGATTTTAATTTTAGTGCACCAATAGAAGGTATAGAACAAAGCGATTGGATTTTAATTGATGCAAGTTCAATTGTAATAAATATTTTCAAGCCTGAAATTAGAGAATTTTATAATCTAGAGAAAATTTGGGATAATTAATTTTTTTAACCCTTTGGTCCGGCTTTTTTTATATTTGGAGAAACTTTTTTAAACTTTTTAAAATTATCAACAAACATTTTAGCTAAACTCTTCGCAGCTTTATCATAAGCTTTTTTATTTTTCCAAGTTTTTTTAGGATCTAATACTTTTGCTGGAACACCTGGACAAGTTTTAGGAACATCTAAATTAAAAACTTTATTATTTTCATAACTTACTTTTTCAAGACTTTGATTTAAAACAGCAGTTATCATTTTTCTTGTATATTCAATTTTAAATCTTTTACCAATTCCATAAGGCCCTCCCGACCAACCAGTATTAACCAAATAAACATTTGTATTATGTTTTACAATTCTTTCACCTAACATTTTTGCATAAACTTCCGCAGGTCTTGGCATAAAAACTGAGCCAAAACAATGAGAAAAAGTTGGTTGAGGTTCTATAATTCCTCTTTCAGTGCCAGCAAGTTTACTTGTATATCCAGACATAAAATGGTACATAGCGCCGTCAGTTGTAAGTTTTGAAATTGGAGGTAAAACACCAAATGCATCTGCAGTCAAAAAAATAATTGATTTAGGATGTCCAGCTATACTTGGTATTACTGCTCCTGGAATATAATCAAGAGGATAAACAACCCTAGTATTTTCTGTTAATGAATCATCGTCATAATCAGGATTCATTGTTTTTGGATTTAAAACAACATTTTCTAAAACAGCTCCGTCTCTAATAGCATTCCATATTTGTGGTTCTGCCTTTTTACTTAAATTAATTGTTTTTGCATAACATCCGCCTTCAAAATTAAATATGCCCTTATCAGACCATCCATGCTCATCGTCTCCAATTAACATTCGTTTAGGATCTGCTGATAAAGTTGTTTTTCCTGTTCCAGATAAACCAAAAAATAATGCTGTATCTCCATTAAGACCTAAATTAGCTGAACAATGCATTGGCATTATATCTTTTCCAGGTAAAGTAAAATTTAAAACACCAAATATAGTTTTTTTATTTTCTCCTCCGTATCTTGTTCCACCTATAATTGCTAATTTTTTAGTAAAATTTAAAAGTATAAAAGTTGAAGTTCTAGTTCCATCAAGTTCCGGTCTTGCTTCAAAATCGTTAATATTAAAAACAGTAAATTTTGGTTCATGATATTCTAATTCTTCTGCAGTTGGTTCAATAAACATCGTTTTTACAAATAAACTTTGCCATGCATGATCCGTTATCATTCTAACTGGTAATCTAGTACCATCTTCTGCTCCAGCCCATCCGTCAAAAACAAAAAGTTCTCTTGATTTTTCATAATTTTTCATTTTATCTAAGATTTGATTAAATTTATCTGCAGGAAAAGGCTTGTTGATCTTACCCCAATCAACTGTTTTATGTGTTAATTTATCATCAACTATAAATCTATCTTCAGGTGATCTGCCTGTATATTGACCTGTGGTTACAGCTAGTGCGCCTGTTTTTGTTAAAACACCTTCATTTCTTGCAACAGCCATTTTTATTAATTCCTTAGAAGATAGATTTCTATGAATTATTGATGGTTTTAATCCTAGTTCTTCAATTTGATAAGTAAATTTACTAGTTATATTTGTTTTTGAATCTTTCACGCTCAAAATATTTTTTTTACCACTATTTTTATACTCATAAATTACAGGAATGCAAGGAGGAATATGGATATCAAATATATTTTTTTCCGTATATTCCTTAGTTGCTATTCTAAAAGCTCTTAATGCATTTCCATGAGCTACTAAAAGAATATTCTTCCCTTTTTTTAACAACGGAATTATTTTTTTATTTAAAAAAGGCTTAATTCTTTTTAAAACATCTTCTAAGCTTTCTCCTTTAGGCGGGTTAATTCTAAAACTTCTTCTCCATTCTAAAACTTTTTTTTCTCCATAAGTTTTTACTAATTCATCTTTATATTTTCCTGATAAATCTCCATAATCTCTTTCATTTAGTGCAGAAACTTTAGTAATATTACCATTTTTATTTGAAGTTCCTAAATTACTAATTACAAATCTTGCTGTTTCAATACTCCTACTTAACTTGCTTGAATAAACATGATCAATGCTAATACCCATTTTTTTTAATTCTTTTCCTGCTTTTTTTGCTTGCTTAATACCTTTTCTTGTTAAAGGAACATCGATGCCACCTGTAAATCTGTTTTGGAGATTCCAAATACTTTGGCCATGACGCATTAAAATTAAAATAGACATTAAGTAATTAAAGTTTATATAAATTAAAAATGTATTATATTTAGATGTATATTAATTAGTTTAATTAAATAAAAAAAAATAATTATATTAAAAAAAATTGAAAATAAAATTTAAAATATTCTTTTTATATATTTTTTTTCTTATCACATCTGGTATTGCACATGCAACAGATGATAAAGAGATTAGTGAATACGATTACTTAAAGTTTCTAGGAGAATCAATTGAAAAAATTAAAACTGATTATGTAGAACATGTTGATAATAAAAAAATAGTAGAATCGGCAATAAATGGAATTTTATCTTCTTTAGATCCTCATTCGAGTTTTTTAAACGCAAAAAGTTTGAATGATATGAAAATACAAACTAAAGGTGAATTTGGGGGGTTGGGTATCGAAGTTACTATGGAAAATGGTTTTGTTAAAGTGATATCACCAATTGATAATACTCCGGCCTATAAAGCTGGGGTAAAAGCTGGTGATTATATTACACATCTTGATAAAAAATCTGTTGTTGGGCTAACCTTAGATGAAGCAGTTGGTAAAATGAGGGGCCCGGTTGGATCAAAATTAGAAGTTACTATAGGAAGAACTAATCAAGAACCATTTGATGTAACTATAAAAAGAGATATCATAAAAATAACTAGCGTTAGATCTAGATTAGAAAAAGATGTTGGTTATTTAAGAATAACTAGTTTTTCTGAACAAACAAATAAATCAACAAGAGAAGCTATAAAAAAACTAAAAAAAACTAAAAATTTAAAAGGCTTTATCTTAGATCTTAGAAATAATCCTGGTGGTTTATTAGAACAAGCAGTTTCTGTTTCTGATCTTTTCTTAGAAAAGGGAGAAATAGTTTCAACTCGAGGTAGAGATTCGGAAAATTCAGAAACATATAAAGCAAAACCAGGAGATGTTATTAATGGTTTGCCACTTGTAGTATTGATAAATGGTGGTTCCGCATCAGCATCAGAAATTGTTGCAGGTTCGCTACAAGACCATAAAAGAGCTATAATTCTTGGAACACAATCTTTCGGTAAAGGTTCTGTACAAACTATAATTCCTGTAAATCCATTTGGAGCACTAAGAATGACAACTGCAAGATATTTTACTCCTTCTGGTAGATCTATACAAAAAAAAGGTATATCGCCAGATATTATAGTTGAAGAAGCAAAAGTTGAAAAAATTAATAAAAGAAACGGAAGTAGAGAATCTGATCTTAAAGGAGCACTAGATAACCCAAATCAGGAATCAAATAAAAAAAAGGATAAAGAAAATTCAAAGAAAGAGGATGCTGTTAATGATTTCCAATTATCCAGAGCTTTGGATCTTGTTAGAGGTATTTCTCTCTATAAAAATAAATTAGCTATAAATTAAAATAAAGTTATCAAAAAAAACTATGATAAGAATTAATTCGTACCGTATAGGAGTAGGAATTATTCTTCTTAATGAAGAAAAAAAAGTTTTTGTTGGAAAAAGAATAGATATAAAAAGTGATGCATGGCAAATGCCTCAGGGTGGGGTCATTAAAAACGAAAAATTAGAGGATGCCGCTTATAGAGAACTATATGAAGAAACTGGTGTAAAAAAAGCAAGAATAATTTTTAAAAGTAAAAAGTGGTTTCAATATAAAATTCCAGTACCTTTAAAAAAAAAATTGTGGAAAGGCAAATATTTAGGACAAAAACAAAAATGGTTTGTGATGAAATTCTATGGCAACAAGAAAAAAGATATAAATTTGAATACTAGTAAAGCGGAATTTTCTGATTGTAAATGGGTAAATTTAAATAAACTATCGAGTTTAATTATTCCCTTTAAAAAGAAAATGTATAAAGAAATTATTAAAGAATTTGAAGGTAAAATAAATAGTTTTAGTTAAGTATTTCTATTATAGTATTTGCTTCTTTAATTTTTTTTTCAAAAAATAGAATTTCACTCTCAGTCTTTGTTTGGTTTTTTAATTTCTCATATTTAGAAATAATATCTTTGAAAGTATTTAATTTAAATTCGTTTATATCAAAAGCAGTTTCGCTTAACACAATCAATTTATTATTACTAACTTCAGCAAAACCACTATATAAGAAAAAACTTTTGTCAATTTTATCATTTTTATATGTATTCAGTACGCCGGGTCTAATTTGTGAAATTAAATTACTATGGTGTGGTAAAACTCCAAAATCACCTTCCTCACCTGGAACTACAACCATGTCAAATTCTCCAGATATTAAATTTTTGTTTGGCGTAATTAATTCAAAAAGAAAAGTTTTTTCCATTATTCTTCTTTCGAAATTTTCTTAGATTTTTCTAATGCTTCTTCTATAGTCCCAATCATATAAAAAGCAGATTCTGGAATATTATCATGTTCTCCATCAACTATACTTTTAAATCCTTTGATAGTGTCTTCTAATTTAACAAATTTACCTGGTGTGTCTGTAAAAACTTCTGCAACAAAAAAAGGTTGTGATAAAAATCTTTGAATTTTTCTTGCTCTTGAGACTGTTAATTTATCTTCTTCTGATAATTCATCCATTCCTAAAATAGCAATTATATCCTGTAATGATTTATAAGATTGTAAAACTTCTTGGACTCTTCTGGCTATTTGGTAATGTTCTTCACCGACAATTGTTGGATCTAAAATCCTAGATGTAGAATCCAGAGGATCAACAGCTGGATATATTCCTAATTCAGCAAGAGATCTACTTAAAACTGTTGTGGCATCAAGATGTGCGAAAGAAGTAGCTGGCGCAGGATCAGTTAAATCGTCAGCAGGAACATAAATTGCTTGAACGCTGGTAATAGATCCTTTTTTTGTAGTTGTAATTCTTTCTTGCAAAGCTCCCATATCTGTAGATAACGTTGGTTGATATCCAACGGCAGAAGGTATTCTGCCTAATAAAGCAGAAACTTCTGAACCAGCTTGTGTGAATCTAAAAATATTGTCAATTAAAAGTAGAACATCTTGTCCTTCTTTATCTCTAAAATGTTCTGCTAATGTAAGGCCAGTCAAACCAACACGTGCTCTAGCTCCCGGTGGCTCATTCATTTGCCCATATACAAGAGCTACTTTTGATTTTTTTCCTTTTATATCTATAACTCCACCTTCAATCATCTCATTATATAAATCATTTCCTTCTCTAGTTCTCTCACCGACTCCTGCAAAAACTGAAAAGCCTCCGTGTTCTCTCGCAATATTATTAATAAATTCCATTAAGATAACTGTTTTTCCTACACCCGCTCCACCAAATAATCCTACTTTCCCTCCTTTAGAATATGGAGCAAGTAAATCTACAACTTTAATGCCTGTAACTAAAATTTCGGTTTCTGTAGATTGTTCTACAAATTCAGGTGCTGGTTGATGAATAGATGCAGTAGTTTTTGATTTAACTGGGCCTCTCTGGTCAACTGGTTCACCAACAACGTTTAAAATTCTTCCTAGTGTTTCTTTACCAACTGGAACTAAAATAGGACTACCAGTGTCTAAAACTTCTTGGCCCCTAACAAGTCCATCTGTTGTATCCATAGCAATAGTTCTAACTGAATTTTCTCCTAAATGCTGCGCTACTTCTAAAATTAGTTTTGAACCTTCATGATCTACTTGGAGTGCATTTAAAATTGCAGGTAAATCTTTTTCAAAACTAACATCTACAACGGCTCCTGTAACTTGTGTGATTATTCCAATATTTTTTTTTGCCATCTTAAACTGCCTCAGCTCCTGAAATAACTTCAATTAATTCTTTGGTAATCTGTGCTTGCCTTGATCTATTATAATTTAATCTCAGTGTATCGATTAATTCTCCAGCATTTCTTGTTGCGTTGTCCATAGCTGTCATTCTTGCACCTTGTTCCCCAGCAGCATTTTCTAACAAACCACTAAAAATTTGAATAGCAATATTTTGTGGAACTAAATTTTTTAAAACTTCTTCTTCTTCTGGTTCGTATTCGTAAATTGCATCATCATTTTTTTCATCTTTGTTTGAAATATTTTCATCAGACTCTAGTACTGGTATAATTTGTTTTAATTGTGCTTCTTGTTTAATAGCAGATTTAAATAAAGAAAATACTGTATGCGCAACATCAAATTCTTCATTCTCATACATTAACAAAATTTTATTAGAAATTTTTGCAGCAAATTCATAATCAATTCTTTTTTGACTTGAAATAGGAATTGAATCAATAATTAATTCATTAAATTCTCTTTTTAGATGATCCAAACCTTTTTTACCTATACAAAAAATTTTTACTGTTTTATTAGAATTTAATAAATTTTTAACTTTTTTTTTTGCTAGTTTTGTTATAGCAGAATTAAAACCGCCACAAAGTCCTCTATCGGAGGTCATAAGTATTATCAAATGAATTTTATTATTTTCTTTTCCCTTAATAATTTCTGGAGCATTCTCCATATTTACATTAGAAGTAACATTATCTATGATTGTTTGCATTCTATTTACATATGGTCTTGAATATTCTGCCTCTATCTGAGCTTTTTTTAATCTTGCTCCAGCTACTAACTTCATTGCTGAAGTAATTTTTTTAGTCGACTGTACGCTATTAATTCTATCTCTTAAATCTTTTAAACTAGCCATAATATAAAATTATTTATCCTCCTTATTCTCTTTTTCATTCTTTTCTTCTGAAGACTCATCTTTTTTATCTTCAACTATAAGTTCTTCTTTTTTATATGAACTTAAAAAAGATTTAATAACATCATGTAATTGTTTTTCAGTTGATTCTTTAACTTCTTGATCTTTTTTAATTATTTCCAATAATTTTTTTTGTTTATTTCTGCAATGTTCTATTAAATTACTTTCAAATTGATTAATATATTCCACTCTAACTTTATCAAGATAACCATTGACGCCTGCAAAAATAGAAACTACTTGTTCTTCAACAGGAACAGGTTTGTATTGTGGTTGTTTTAAAACTTGGGTTAATCTAGCTCCTCGATTCAATAATTGTTGAGTTGCAACATCTAAGTCTGAACCAAATTGTGCAAATGCTTCCATTTCTCTATATTGTGCTAATTCTAACTTTATACTTCCTGCAACTTGCTTCATCGATTTTAGTTGTGCAGCTGATCCAACTCTACTGACAGATAATCCTACATTAATCGCAGGTCTTATTCCTTTATAAAAAAGATCTGTTTCTAAAAAAATTTGGCCATCTGTAATAGAAATAACATTTGTTGGTATATAAGCAGCTACATCATTTGCTTGAGTTTCTATGATTGGAAGTGCTGTTAAAGAACCACCTCCATTTTTATCGCTCATTTTAGCTGCTCTTTCTAACAATCGAGAATGAATATAAAAAACATCTCCAGGGTAAGCTTCTCTTCCTGGTGGACGTCTTAATAGAAGTGACATTTGTCTATAAGAAACAGCTTGCTTCGATAAATCATCATAAATTATTAAAGCATGCATTCCATTATCTCTGAAATATTCCCCCATAGTACACCCAGTATATGGAGCTAAAAATTGTAAAGGAGCAGGATCTGAAGCAGTTGCTGAAACAACAATAGTATATTTTAGTGCATCATTATCTTCTAAAATTTTAACTATTTGTGCAACGCTTGATTGTTTTTGTCCTATAGCAACATAAATGCAATATAATTTTTTCTTTTCATCTTTACCTTCATTTATTTCTTTTTGATTTATAATTGTATCAATTGCAACAGCTGTTTTTCCTGTCTGCCTATCACCTATTATTAATTCTCTTTGACCTCTTCCTACAGGAATTAAAATATCAATTGCTTTTATACCTGTTTGCACTGGTTCGTGAACTGATTTTCTTTGAATAATGCCTGGGGCTTTAACTTCAAGTCTGCTTTTCTCTTTAGATTTTATATCACCCTTACCATCAATTGGATTCCCTAACCCATCAACAACTCTGCCTAATAATGATTTTCCAATTGGTACTTCTAAGATTTTTTTTGTTCTTTTAACAACATCACCTTCTTTAATATTTTGATCATTGCCAAAAATAACAGCGCCCACATTATCTTGTTCTAAGTTTAGAGCCATACCTTTTACTCCTCCTGGAAATTCAATCATTTCACCAGCTTGGACATTCTCTAAACCATATACTCTAGCAATACCATCACCGACAGATAAAACTTGGCCTACTTCGGAAACATCTTGTTTTAAATCTAAACTTTTAATCTGCTTCTTTAAAATATTTGATATTTCAGATGATTTTATATTCATAATTTTTTTAAAATTAATATTATCTTAATGTATTTACAATTTTATCAAGTTTAGATTTTATTGAAAAATCTATCATTGTGCTTCCAAGTTTTACAATAAATCCTGATATTATATTTTTATCCTCAATAAAATTAATTTTTGTTTTCTTTTTTACATCTGATTTTAATTTGTTTTTTATATCACTTATATCTTTTTTTGAAATTTTATTTGGTAATATTAAGTCAATTTTTACTGTATCTTTACTTTCAGATGAAATTTCATTATAAAATTCAATAATTTTCTTAAGTAAAATTAATCTTTTATTAAATGCTAATAAAAATAAAAAATTTTCTGTAATTTGGTCCATTTTCAAAGCTTTAGAAATTAATTTAAGTATTTCTTGATGCTTTTTTGAAGTAACAAGTGGTGAAAAAATTATTTTTTTAAACTCTTTATTCTTTTCCATCAACTCGCTTATTAAAAAAAAATCTTTTTTTATTTTAGTACCTTTATTTTGTTCTAAACTAAGTTCGTATAGAGCTTTTACATATCTTTTTACTACTTCATCATTTCGAGTATTTATCATAATTTTCTAAAAAAAAAAAATTAATGAATACATTATACTGGTTTTTAGTTCTTGCAAGATTATAAAAGTAAAAAAAACTAAGAAAAATTATATGGATCAATATCTATAAATATTTTTAAATCAAATGGCGTTTGAAATTTTTTTAACCAATTTTTTACAAATTTTTGAATATTTTTACCCCTTGAGCATCGAACTATAAATCTTTTTCGGTGTTTTCCACGTAAATATGAAATAAAAGGAGGCGCTGGACCCAAAACTTCGAATTCGTTCGATGATTCTATATTCACTTTCATTTTCCTACAAAAATCATTTAATTTTTTTTCATTTTTTGACACTAGCGTTACTGAACATAATTTTTTAAATGGTGGTAGACCGGATTCTTTTCTTATATTTATTTCTTCTAAAAAGAAACTATTTAAATCAAATTTTTTTATATTTTTTAAAATTGTATTATCAGCCATAGTGGATTGAATTAAAACCCTACCTGGTAATTTTGATCTTCCAGAGCGTCCTGAAACCTGAGTAAGTAATTGAAAAGTTTTTTCTGCTGCTCTTAAATCTCCTCCAATAAAACCAAAATCCGCATCCACTATTACAACTAAAGTTAACTTTGGAAAATGATGTCCTTTCGCAAGTATTTGTGTTCCAATTATTACATTTATTTCTTGTCTTTCGAATCTTCTTAGTATATTTTCGCCTTTTCCTTTTTTTTGCATTACATCGCTAGTAAGTATTTCAATATTTAAATTTTTATTTTTATTTTTTATTTCTTCATAAATTTTTTCAACTCCAGGTCCATAAAGAAATAAATCGCATTTTTTTTCAGACTCTTTACAATTTTTTTTATTATTTTCAAGTAAACTTTTATAACCACAATGATGGCAAATTAAATTATCAATTTTTTTATGATAAACTAACCCGACATCACAATTTGGACATAATATTTTTTTATAACAAGAATTACAAAAAACATAAGGAGCAAAACCTCTTCTATTCAAAAAAAATAATGCCTGATTCCCTGATTCGATTGTTTTTTTTAATTCATTATGTACTTCTTCAGTTAACCACATTCCTTTTTCTGGAGGAACTTCAGCTAAATCAATAATTTTAACCTCTGGAAGTCCAGCCTCACCATATCTTTCTTTAAGTTTAACTACTTCATATTTCTTTTCTAAAATATTTAATTTTGTTTCAATAGATAGAGTTGCAGAACACAAAATAATTGGAATATTAGAAATTTTTGCACGAACCACTGCCATATCCCTTGCATTATATATGGTTCCTTCTTCCTGCTTAAAACTTTGATCATGTTCTTCATCAATAATAATTAATCCTAGACTTTTAAAAGGCAAGAAAAGAGCTGATCTGGCGCCAACTATGATATTAGCTTTTCCATTATTTATAGAATTCCATATTTTAATTTTTTCACTTAATTTAATGTCAGAATGCCATAATAATGGATTAGTTTTAAACCTTTTTTTAAACCTATCAAACCATTGAGTTGTCATTGAAATTTCAGGTAAAAGAACCAAAACCTGTTTTCTTTCTATTAAACATTTATTAATTGCTTCGAAGTATACTTCTGTTTTTCCTGAACCTGCAACACCGTCTATTACTACTGTAGAAAATTTTTTATTATTGATTTTGTTAAAAATATATTTTTTTGCATTTAATTGCTCTTTGGTTAATAAAGGTTTATCAGATGATAAATTTAAAAACTGTTCTTTAATTTCTTCAATTTTTTTCTTTTTTACAAAAATTTGTTTTATACTTAAACAAAGCTTTAAAGTTGCGCCAAGATTGTTCATTGTATAATCTGAAACCCAAACTATAAAATCTCTATTGTTTTTATTTAAAGGTGAAAAATTTAACTTTTTTTCAATATTTCTAATTTTTTTTTTTGGTAATCTTTTTTTTAATTTACTTTTATTCTCCCAAATACACCCTGTTACAATTTTGTTTTTAAATGGAACTGATACAAAACTGCCTAATTCAACTTTTTCATCCTCATTACATAAATATTGAAATGTTTGATTAAATGGCAGAGGAAGTAAAACATTAATTATTTTTTTTTTCAATTTTTTTTAACTAAACAATTTAGAGTTTATTATCTATAATAATAAATATCTTTAATTCTTATAAAAAAAAATATTATTAAATTTAATGGAATTTTTTGTAGATACAGCAGATATTAACGAAATTAAGCGTATTAATGACATGGGA
>Ga0315338_1002419_pt1 | contig 18565 bp, 17 predicted proteins | sample ASW8metaG_FD_204518 | JGI IMG/M metagenome (GOLD analysis project Ga0315338, IMG submission 204518) | Ammonia-oxidizing marine archaeal communities from Monterey Bay, California, United States - ASW #8 | ecosystem: Environmental > Aquatic > Marine > Coastal | place: USA: California | collected... | reverse complement strand
AAAATGTCAGTAACACCATACTGACCGATGGCGAGAGATTCCTGCAAATCCTGATTGGCTTGTCTGTGATCGGGGCACTGATCAGTCTGATGATCGGTCTTTTTGTGAAACGTTCAATCACAAGGCCGGTCAACAATCTGGTTGAAGTTGCCAAAGATATCGCACAAGGTGAAGGAAACCTTACCAAACGACTATCAGTATCCGAGACCGGCGAACTGGGGCAACTATCCAGATGGTTTAATTCGTTCCTACAGCGTTTGAGTGACCTGATCATCGAAATAAAGGATTTTGCAAGCAATGTCGAACACGCATCCCGTGAAATAGCATCAGGGAACAAAGATCTTTCAGAGCGTACTCATCGTCAGAGTGCTGCCTTGCAGCAAACAGCCAGTGCCATGGAGCAGATCAACAGCATCATTCAAAATAGCGCCGAAGATGCACGAAAAGCTTATGAACGCACCCAGGAATCACAGACGAATGTTGATGAGAACAGAAATAACCTGCTGAATGTCGTACAGGACACCATTCAGACCAACCAGGAGATGCTGTCTAACGTTCAGGAAACCAATCACCGTGTTGTCGACGGAATGGCGGAGATTTTTTCCAATTCAGAGAAAATGGCAGGCATTGTTACGCTGATGAACGACATCGCATTTCAGACCAACTTGTTGGCGCTCAATGCCTCTGTGGAGGCCGCACGTGCCGGTGAGCATGGTAAAGGGTTTGCTGTGGTTGCGACCGAAGTCCGTAAGCTCGCATCGCGTTCAGCCAAAGCATCTGAAGAGATTGGTGGTCTCGTAGAGACCAATCTGAAAAGTGTCAGTGCAGGGCAGGGTACGGTAGCAGAAGGTGGCCGGAGCCTGGAAGAACGGCGCTTAAAGGTTGAGTCAATGCTGAGTTCTTTACAAGAGAACAGTAATGACAGTCTGACCCATATCCAGAATGCGTTCCGTGAATTGGCAGAGGTGATGGAAAACATCAAAACAGCCTCTGAAGAACAGGCCAAGGGAGTTGGTGAGGTCAACCAGGCCATTGCTGATATGGAACGCCTGACTCAGGAAAACGCAACGTTGGTTGAGCAGAATTCCGCAGCGAGCCACAGCATGGCGAACGATACGTCAAGTCTTACACGGCTATTGAATGCGTTTCAGGTGGCACGCAAGGGTTCTGATGAAGGTGAGGAAGGCGATGATCGTTATCGAGATACTCTGCGGGGTGGGACGGTGGCCGATGGCACCAAAGACCAAGAAGAGCTCAAGTATTATGCGCCCTATCTGACTGAGGACGGTGGTGACGACAGTTCTTCAGGACGCCGGCTGGAGGATAAATCTGAAATCGAAACCGACGAGGAACCGGAGTATCTGCCTGCTGAACTCGTTGACAAGGAATTTGGGGGGAAACCTTCAGATTCGGACGATGAGAAACCATTCCGATAATGGCAGCAGAGATACCGTGTTCATACGGTCGGCCTTAACTGCCGGTATCAGTAGATCGCCTGAGCGCAATTGCCAAGGTCGCAGATGACGTTAACCGGAATTGAATTGCCGACGGAGTCCCAGTACAGGGAGTATCAGAATTTTGCCCAGGATCAGTTGGGACTCTCTTTGGGAGATGATAAAGCCTATCTGCTTCATGGTCGGTTACTGCGTCGTATGGGGGAACTTGGTCTTGATAGCTATGCGGACTATTTCCAACTGCTTGCTGCTGACCAGGAAGGGCAGGAGCGGCAAAGGTTCTTCAACGCGATCACCACGACCAAGACTGGCTTCTACCGCGAAAAAGAGCATTTTGACTTGCTGGTTCGTGAAATCTACCCTGGGCTCAGAGAAAAGGTTTCCAGATCTGAGCTAGCCAAAATCCGGTTGTGGAGCGCGGGTTGTTCGTTCGGACAGGAGGCGTATTCCCTGGCACTGGATGCGTCGGAGTTCTTTGCGAAGGAACTGTCGACGGGGATGGATCTGAAAATTCTCGCAACTGATATCAATACTGAGGCACTGAATGTGGCCCAGCGTGGGCAGTATGGAGTTGAAACTCTGAATACTCTGCCAGCACGTTTCCGGGATCGTCACTTCAGACGTATCAATTCGGATCAACAAGATCTGTACCAGGTCAGTAAATCAGCTGCGAGTCTGATTGATTTTCGTCGTCTTAACTTTCTGCAGCTGCACTATCCTATCGAAACCCGCTTTCAGGTGATTTTCTGCCGCAATGTGTTCTACTATTTCGACACCACGCTGCGGCAAGCCATATTGAAACGGCTGGCCAGTTACCTGGAAGAAGGCGGCTGGCTAGTACTCAGCCTGACCGAACTTGGTTACGAAATTGACGGGTTGACGAAAGTGCGGGGAGAGATTTTTCGCCGGTAACCAGAATGATCGAGCGTAGCCAGTAAATAATGGCAGCCACTGCTTCCCTCAAAGGCCATGTACTGGTCCTGTCAGGCCGTCTGGTCGGGCCGGATCTGGACGCTGTGACAGAAATCGGCAAACAGTTACTGAATCTGCCAGAGCGACAACTAACGGTTGATCTCAGTCATGCCGAAGACACTCTCGATATTGCGGGAATCCAATGGTTGGTAACGATCTACCGTTCAGCCAAGAATCACGGGAAGCAGTTGTCTTTTGCAGGAATCAGCCAGCCGCAGCGGGACGCACTGAAAATTTCAGGTTTCGAATCGATACTAGGCGACTAGTGGTCTTAAGTTAATGAACCCATCTATCTTACTGGTTGATGATTCAGTCACGATTCGGCGTTATGCCCGGTCCATTCTTGAGGGTATGACAGAGGGCTATGAGGTTACCGAAAGAGAAAACGGTGCCCTGGCCCTGCACTGGTTGTCCTCTCTTGTCGATACAGAGTTTCCGGATCTGATCATTATTGACCGAAACATGCCCGAGATGAGTGGTGACGAATGCGTTCGCATTATCAAAATGGACGAGGATTGGCAGTCTATTCCATTGCTGTTTCTGACTGCACAGACTGCCGAAAAACAGGTTGTGTCGGGCGCCGAATTTTTCGGTGCCGATGGATATATCTGTAAACCGTTCGCACCCGATGAACTGCAATCGCACGTTCGCAGACTAATCTCAGGAACGCCGGACAGTTCCAGTGCCTTTCAACAAATTGCTGGGGGTAGGGTAAACGCCGAGTTGGATTCTACCCAGGTTCACCACCGTACGGAGTCTGAAGAACCGATGATGGATCTTTTTCTTGCCGAGGCGGGTGAACACGCTGCGTCTATGGCATCTGGGTTACAAGATCTGAAAGCGGGTAACGTAGATCGCGATATGCTGGCAGTGATGGGCCGCGGTGCACATTCGATTAAGGGCGCCGGAGGCATTGTCGGTCTTTTCGCCATTGCCGGTCTGGCCGGCACGCTGGAGACATACTTTAAGCGAGTGCAGAAAGCTCCTGAATTTCTGACGGCTGACCATCTACCGATCTTAGCGGTGGCACTGGAGCTACTGACAATCTTCTCAGGTTCCCCATCAGACGACATACGGACATTAGAAATTGAACGGCACGACGACATCGAACAGGCCAAGTCTCGAGTTGGTTTACTTTTAGACAAGGGAGATGATTCGACTGCCTCTAGCTCAATACTGCGGGGTTCCCCGATGGACCCGCGTGACTTGGATCATGGAGATAAGCCCAGCGTTTCAAACGTTCCAAGTAGACCGACCCCCACAACAGCGTTAGAGGCAGGCCTCACATCCTCAAGGCGCATCGTGGTCTTATTGATTGATGATCAGCGTATTATCGGTGAGTCAGTACGTTCGATGCTTGAAAGCGAATCGGATATTGTGTTCCATTTTTGTCAGAATCCGACTGAAGCAATTGCTAAAGCGCTCGAGGTTCAGCCCACGGTGATTCTTCAGGATCTGGTGATGCCCGAACTCGATGGGTTGGAACTCGTGAGGCGATTCCGAGTTGAGAACGGGCTGGCAGCAGTCCCGCTCATTGTTTTGTCTGGTACAGAGGAAGCTGAGGTCAAGGCCGAAGCATTTGCGCTGGGCGCAAACGACTACATGGTGAAATTGCCCAATGCACTCGAGGTGATCGCGAGAATCCGCTACCACTCACAGGCTTACATCAATCTGCTTGAGCGTGAAGACGCTATGGCGCGGGTAACTTGGCTAGCTGAGCATGATCCCCTGACCGGCTGTCTTAACCGCCGAACCTGGCACGACCAGCTTGAGGTCGCAATTGCTGCCGGAGAGGCGGATCACACCGTTGCAGTCGCCATATGTGATATTGATTTGTTCAAGAAAGTGAACGATACCTACGGCCACCAGTGCGGTGATGAAGCGATCAAGCATGTTGTTGATATTATTGGGTCCCGTCTTGATGAACTGGGGTGTTTGGGTCGTCTTGGCGGTGAGGAGTTCGGAATATTCATCACATTCCCTGATGTCTCCCAACAGTCGACGGCAGCCCTTGAGCAGGCCGATTTCGATTTCGAGAACATCCGACAGACTCTGGAAACATCTCCGCTTCAGTGGAATGAACATGTACTCAACCTGACGATCAGTACCGGCGTGAGTTTGTATCGCGATGGCGAGGAGGTAGAGGAGACGTTATCCAGAGCCGATGCTGGGGTCTATCAGGCCAAGGAAGGCGGTAGAAACAAGGTTGTACTGGTCAGCTGAGTGATCGGTGTGTCCTCTGCGCAACTCCCAGAAGACGGAAGTATTTTAAGGGTACCTTGAGTCCTTTGGTTAAGTTCAGCTAGTATTGCTTGAACAACACGGTAGCAGGAACAGGGGCATTTGATATGGCCGTAGAAGCGATGACATCCAAGCAGCGTTTTCTTGCAGCACTGAACGGCGAGGCGCTAGACCGACCCTGTGCAGCGAGCATCACGTCCGTTGTGAATTTTGAACTGATGGACATAGTCGGTTCTCATTTTCCTGAGGCCAATACGGATCCAGAGCCGATGGCTGAATTGGCTGCAAGTGCCCACGATGTGATGGGCTTCGACAGTGTTATGCCGATATTTGGTATTGCTCAAGAAGCCACGGCGCTCGGCTGTGTTGTTGACTTCAGTGATCCGGGTAACCTACCGACACCGCAGTACGCACCCTGGGCTGACCGCGAAGCAGAAATACGATTGCCTGAGGGTTTTCCGGACTCGTTCCTGGAAGACAAATATGTTAAGTGTAGCCTCGACGCCATTCGTCTTCTGAAAGCGCATTTTGGCAATGAGGTCATGATCCTCGGAAAGGTCATGGGACCGTGGACGTTGTCCTATCATGTCTACAACGTTCAGGAGTTCCTCATGGATACCCTCGCAGATCCCGAACGTGTGCGCAGATCGCTCGATACGTTATCCGAGGTACCGATTATGTTTGCGAAAGCACAGTTGGCCGCTGGTGCAGACGCGATTGTCTGGGCCGATCACGCCACGGGAGATCTGATCCGAAATACCATGTACCGGGATTTCCTACTGTGGCGACACCAAGCACTCGTGCCACAGGTGCCCGCTCCGGTTATTCTTCACTGCTGCGGTCGCTCGCTGGATCGTATCGAATTCTTTCGAGATGCCGGCTTCGATATGTACCACTTCGAGTCTGCGAATGGCGCGGAAAAGATGGTGGACGGGGCGCAGGGAAAAATCCGGCTGGCCGGCAACATCAATAACCCGCAAGTGCTGATGCAGCAGGGTCCTGCTGAAGTGCGGGCCGAGGTGCAACGTGCAATTGATGCTGGTGTCGACATAATTGCACCGGAATGTGCTGTCCCGCTACAGACACCGGTTCAGAACCTCAAAACCATCGTAGAGGTCTGTCGGGAAAACGCCGGGACCCAATAGAGATGAATAAATCCCGGCGACTGAAGGTCGGGGAAGCTCCGTTCGTCTGTTCTGGTTGGTCGTCTTCAGGTTGTGGCCTCTATCTTGCTTCGCCAGTGGGTCGTTGTTCGTCACTTCTAACGGCCGTAATCGGCGTGATGCTCAGATGAAAGTGATCTTTCACTACGATTGTGGTTCGTGGCTGGACACACAATTGAAATCATTGGCCGCCAAAGGTCTTTATGTCGAAGTGTGTTCAGAGGATGACGAGACAAGATTTCACTATTTGTTAGAGACGTGCGATATTCTCTGGCACGTGTTGAGGCCCGTCACGGCAGACCATATTAACAGTGCGCCCCAGCTGAAACTGATCCAGAAAATCGGGGTGGGTGTGAACACCATCGATATCAAGGCGGCGAAAGCACGCTCGATTGCGGTCTGCAATATGCCGGGAACCAACAGTCAGGCCGTTGCTGAAATGACCCTCGGCCTGATGCTCTCGGTGCTGCGCAAGCTCAGTGCATTTGACCGGCAGTTGCGTGAGACTGGCCGATGGCGGTCACCAGCCGGGTGGCAGGATGATCTGGGTGAGATCAAGGGTCGTACCATTGGGCTGGTGGGATTCGGTGCAGTGCCGATAATTTTGGCCCCCATATTGAGTGCAATGGGTGCACAGGTGCTCTATTGCAGCCGTTCGTCGAAACCCGACCAACCCTATCGCCAGGTTTCAAAAACAGAACTGTTGGCTGATTCCGATGTCATTTCCTTACATCTTCCCGAGACTGCAGAGACGCGACACTGGCTGGATGCCGATGCAATCACCCAAATGAAACCGGGTGCGGTGCTGATCAACACAGCCCGGGGTGGATTGGTCGACGAATCTGCCCTGGTGAGTGCATTGCAAAGTGGCAAGCTGGCCGGTGCTGGGCTGGATGTATTCGCCGGTGAGCCGGTGACGGGTGACAGCGCAGTGTTGCAGTTGAGCAATGTTGTGGTCACGCCTCACGTGGCGTGGCTTACTCGGGATACGCTAGAGCGCAGCCTGGAAGTCGCCGTTAACAATGTGCGGCGCTTAATCGCGGGGGAGGCACTAGTCTATCGAATAGCCTAGGGAGGTAGAAAAATTCATAGCTAATAGACTAAATAATAATTAATAGTTAAATAAATAAAATACTTACTCAATAATATTATTATACTATGATACACTTTTTTGTTTGCTATTCTAGACGTTTAAGCGATTTGTTGGCAGCGTGCACAGGATTATCGCTTGATCTTAGGGGTTTTAGGGTGTTTCTATTCCCAGCCAGGCCCAATCGTTGTAGAGCTCGGGTCCGCGATGGATCCAGGGTACTGTTGGATCTTCCGGCCGATGATCCCAGACGGGTGCCATGCCTTTCTGATGAGCTGCATGAACCAGGCGCCGACGGCGCTGGCTCAGTCGGATATCATGCTCGAGTGATGCTGGATCCCAGCAGTCTTGAATCAGCGAATCAAGACTCCGCCGCGTATCGGTGAGTTCGGGCTCATCTGCCACATTGCTACGCTCTTCCGGATCGTTGGCAAGATCATAAAGCACGGGCGGCACGTCGCCCCCTTGAATCAGTTTGTACTGGCCTGAGCGCACCATAAACATGGGCGCCGGTACACCTTCCGATGTGATTTCGGCGTATACCGCTCCGCTATTTGAGTGTTCGGGGTGTTCGCATTGAGAGACTAAACTGGACCCATCCAACGTCTGGGGCGCGTGTTCCGCAACTTTGAACCCCGCCAGATCACACAGTGTCGGTAACAGGTCGACCAGAGAGACGTTAACAAGACTGCGGCCATTAGAAAAATATTCAGGTGCATACACGATCAGGGGTACACGAGAGGCGTGATCAAAGAAGTGTTTCTTGAACCACAGTCCATGCTCGCCGAGCATGTCACCGTGATCGGCCGTGAGCATTATCACTGTATTGCGGCTTAGCCCAGTTTGCCGCAGGGTATCCAGCAAATCTCCGAGCATGTCGTCGAAGTAGGAAACGTTGGCGAGGTAACCGTGCCGGGCTGTACGCACATGAGACTCGGTGATCCCGCAATCGAGCAGAGAGTGATGACGGAGAATACGGTCGGTATGAAGGTCACGTACTTTAGCAGGCTGCAGTTGTGTAACTGGCATAGGTATGTCGTCATGCCGATATCTATCCCAGTGTTTCTGCAAAGCAAAGTAGGGCTCATGTGGGTGTGTAAAAGAAGCTAAGAGGAAAAATGGTTGTCGTTCGGTGCGTGCGTAGTCGTGAAGCTTCGATTTTGCACGGTATAGCACCGCCTCATCATGATCAATTTGAACGCTCCGTGTACACACGCCTGAACGAGTTACACCGGTAGAATTATTATTAGAATCCATACGGTCTTCATCCCAGCTCGGCGCCCATGAAAAATCTGTTGGGTAGAGTTCCGGCACTAGTCGTTCGTGAAAACCGTGCAACATATCCGGTCCGACAAAATGTTGTTTGCCTGAGAGGCACGTGTGATACCCGGCCAAGCGAAGGTAGTGCGCCATCGTTGGAATTTGGGCAAGATACTCCGCACCGTTGTCGTAGGCGCCAATACGCGAAGGCAGCATACCGGCTAACATAGAAAAGCGGGAAGGGGCACACAGCGGAAAATTGCAGTACGCATTTTCGAACACCACGCCTTCATCGGCGAGGTTGTCGAGATGGGGCGTATCTGCGATTCCCCCATAGGACTTGAGAACCTGGGGTTTGAGCTGGTCGGCCTGGATCAGCAAAATGTTCGGTTTGTCCGGGATCATCGATTTTGCCTCAAGTCGTACTGTTTTTCTCAGCGACGCGAAACGTCAGTGGTTAGTGATATTTCTGAGTCGGATAAGTGGTTGTGGGCACGCTTTAGGTGTTGCATGACATGAGGCACCATCTGTGAATGGTGTGCTACTTCATCCAGGTTAAACCAGCCCAGATCCTGACCCTCATGGAGTACCAGCGCAGACCGTTTTCCCGTGAACGGAACCGCAAAGAAATGGATACGGCAGGGATGTTCCGGATTGACCCAATCGTAAAGATAGGCACCCCAATGCGGTTGCCACTCGAGCTCTTCTGCCAACTCGCGTTGTAATGCCTGCCAAGGGGTTTCACCCGCTTCAATCGCGCCACCAAAAAAAGACCAGACGCCAGCATAGACAATGCCCGGTGTGTGATCTCTCAACTGCAGCAGATAGTTATCGTGGTGATAAATAATGGCCTTACTGACTTCAAGCATGGCTTTATCCTATCAGCCCAGTCGAGAGCTTTCCACGGCACATAGGTTTGTGGAGTGCTAACTTGTCTGTAAGCGAGTCCTTTTAGGAGCGATTGGATGCGGTGGTATAGGCAGCATCGATTAGTTCTTGTGACCGCGTCTATGGTCCAGTGTCGGGAGTGAAAAAGTGTTATAGGCCCATCTGTCGTACTGCAAGATCACGCATGATCTCCTCGGAGCCACCGCCAATCGCCATCACCTTAACCTCCCGGTAGATGCGCTGGACAGGGTGACCGCGCAGGTAACCGGCGCCGCCAAGCACCTGCATGGCTTCGCTGGCGCAGAATTCAAGCGCCTTAGTCGAAAAAACTTTGCCTTGCAGATCTTCGCAACTGGCATGTCGCTACTGTTGACACTCCAGCAGATCTGGTTGAGATATGCCTCGACCACATCGATTCGGGCCGACATATCCGAAATTTTGTGTCGAATCACCTGGTGTCGGATTAGCGGCTTGCCGAATGTCTGTCGTGTCTGGGCCCAATTAATCGATTCAGCCAGATACATGCGCATCATCTCCAAGGCACCGGCAATCAGGGCTACACGTTCGAGATTGAAGTTCTCCATGATTGCAATGAAACCGAGGTTTCTTCGCCCATCAGGTTTTTTGCCTGCACACGCATGGGTTCAAAATAAAGCGTTGCCTGATCTGCGCACCACCAACCCATTTTTCGGTCTAGGGGTGTGCGCGAGAATCCGAGTGTGGCCGCATCCACAAAATAAAGTGAGATGCCAGCAAGTCCATCACCGCCGGTTTGGACGCCAATCACAAAGAAATCAGAGGTCATGCCGCCTGTAATGAACGTTTTGGATCCGTTAATCACATAAGTGCCGTTATCGAGTCGGGCTGTTGTCTTCATAGCGGCGACATCGGAACCCCCGCTGGGTTCGGTAATTCCCAGGCTCGAGCCCTTTCGGCCGGATACAATGTCGGGCAACGCCCTTGATCTGATATTCGCGTTGGCGAGGCGCTGAATCGGTTCGATCGAGATCATGCGGTCGTTCAGTCAAGCAACGCTCAAACCTGAGATACCACCACTTAAAATAATGATTCAATTGTTCAAGCAGGTGACTGCATCGGATCCGTGAGAAGCCCAAAAATGTCAATGGCCTTGTGGCTGACCATTATGTGTGATTCCACTCCTGTCAATTCATTTGATCGAGACCGGTATTGTGAAGCAATGTATCAAGGCTGGAAGTGAACATATGAAAGTGAACATAAAGGAGTAATAAATGAACCTGCTGGGTACATTAACTCAAGCCAAACAAAGACCCAGCTTTCGCCGGGTCTTATCGAATAAAGTTAACGGTACGAAATGTGTTAGCCACAGAGCCAGCTGAGTGCAATCGAGCCACAGGCACTATCCGCGACACCTTGCATTGTCGCGCATCCTCCAAGTATCAGCGTTGTGGTGGATAAGGTAAGCATTTTCAATTTCAGTTTCAGTTGCATAATCGATTAATCTCCTGGCAAGGATGGGCAACGCAGGAGTATATCCTATGCGTCAGGCCCGGTAGAAACTGATTAGTGACAGAATAAATATTCCTAAAAATTTGGACTTAGGCATAGTCTCGAGGTACACGAGATGTCAGACAAGTCATCAGAGTATGCGGGATGGTGCCGCACCATGACGCAACCTCATTGATGGAGAGATTCTGGCCAAACACCTCAACCTCAGTACCAATTTTGGTGTTCGGGCGTTCTGTCAGGTCGACAGTAACGAGGTCCATGGAGACTTGGCCCACGATGGGTATTTGACCACCTTCAATGAAGACTGGCGTACCGCTTGGCGCATGTCGTGGATAACCATCACCATAACCCAGTGCAATCGTACCAATGCGACTTGGCCGCCCTGCAGTCCACTTGTTGCCATACCCTACTGAAGCGCCGCTGGGTATCTCACGAATTGCGATCACCCCTGTTGAGAGGCTCATGACAGGTTCTAGTTGGGCAGCGTTTGGGTGAGGTTCGTGAAATGGCGACGCCCCGTAGAGCATGAGACCTGGTCTTGTGATATCCCCAGACGGGACTGGCCACCCCAGAATAAATGGCGAGTTAGCCAGGCTAGTTGATGCATCAATGTCTCTAATTGTTTCTTGAAATAACTGGAGCTGTTGAGTGGTCATTGAATTGTCTACTTCATCGGCACAGGCAAAGTGTGACATCAATATGACTTGTTCAATCTGTGGCAAAGAACTGAGATATTTGTAGGCAGAGGCATAGTTTTCAGGTGCGATTCCCAGGCGATGCATTCCAGAATCAAGCTTTAGAAATACACGCAACTGCGAGTTAGTGGGAGTTTCCGCCAGAGGCTTTATTTGCTCTTCGCAGTGAACAGTAATCCAGAGTTGATGTTCTACAATCAGTGGAATTTCGGTAGGGCTAAAGAAGCCTTCAAGGAGCAGTATTGGTTTTATTACACCTGCACCTCGCAAGGTGAGTGCTTCTTTGAGCGAGGTCGTACCAAAGGCATCGGTATAATCATCCAAGTAGGAGGCTACACGAATTGCACCATGACCGTACGCATCAGATTTGACCACAGCAATCGTCGGACTGCGAGGAGTCAGTGAACGCGCCAGGCGAAGGTTACTCAGTATCGCCGGGAGACTGATTAAAGAACGCGTTGGTCGGTTCACGTGAGTGGAAGCAGAAAATAGATTAAGGAAAAATTGGGAGTAGTATTGAGGCCAAATAGGATCGCAAGTGTACCGCATAGCAATGTTGTTTGGATGAAATGATCCCTAATTAATGTTCAAACTCAGTAAAGGAGCGATCAACAATTCTTAAGTTTCTGGTCATGTCTGATCTGCACTTGGTGCCTAGCCCGGAGCTGGCTCATGGTCTGGATGCTGCCGCGAGGCTGGTGGTCGGTGTTGAGAGTATCAACCAGGAATATCCAGATGCCGATTTCTGTGTACTTGCCGGTGATCTTGTCGATCGTGGAGACAAAGAAGCCTATCAGCGCTTAAAAGCAATCATGCATCCACTAAAAATTCCCTACTACCCTGCACTGGGTAATCATGACGACCGCGAGGTATTTCTTTCCGTTTTCGGTAGGGCTCATTGTGATAGCAACGGCTATGTACAGCGTGTGATCGATCAAAAAGGTTATCGGGTCATTGTCCTCGACAGTGTGGAAGCGGGTCGGCATACCGGTGTGTTATGCGACAAGCGGTTGGCGTGGCTGCGCGACCAGCTGAACGCAGCGTTAGATCGTCCGGTGATTGTCATCATCCATCATCATGTCAACAAAGCTCGGTTTTTTATGGATGACTACCTGTTAGAGAATCCCAATGAACTGTTAGATGTATTGTGTATCCATCCGGACGTGCGTCACGTAATTTCCGGTCACGTGCATATTTCCACCACAGGCATTATCCGGGGTATACCGTTTACCACAGTGGCCGGTGGCCACTACACTTTCGCGGTGTCGCCTGGTTCAGACAGTCGGAAAAAAGTGAAAAAACTCGAAGGCCCGGCGCAGTACGCGGTCGTACTAGCGGATGAGGCATCTGTTACTGTGCATTTTCACAACTACATCGACCAGCACACTGCGCTTTACGAAACTACAACTAAGTCAGTGACGCCGTGCTGATGATTTTCAGCACCCACTTTCCACCACAGGAGCGACTGTATGATTGATTGTTATTATTGGCCCACGCCCAATGGCAAAAAGGTCACGATTCTGCTTGAAGAACTGGGAATCGATTACCAGATCGTACCGTGTAACATTGGCAGCGGTGAACAGTTTGCGGATGAGTTTCTTGAGATAAGCCCGAACAACCGAATGCCGGCTATGGTGGACCATGACCCGGTTGGTGGCGGTGACCCGATAGCTGTTTTCGAATCCGGTGCAATTATGATGTATATCGCAGAGAAAGAAGGTCGATTTTTCCCGCAGGATCCTGCGAACAAGGTCGAGGTCACTCAATGGGTGATGTGGCAGATGGCCAATCAGGGTCCGAAGCTGGGCGAATGCGGGCATTTCCGGCGATTGGGCCATCGTGAGGGCGATCAGTCTTACGCGGTGCGCCGTTTCACTGATGAAGCAAACCGTCTGTATGGGGTATTGAATAACTGTCTTTATGACCGACGTTATCTCGTCGGAGATGAGTATACGATCGCCGATATAATCTGTTATCCCTGGTGTGCAGGTATTGCCAACCAGGGTCAGGACATCAACGAGTTTGTGTACTTCAAGCGCTGGTATGAGGCACTGTCAGAGCGTCCGGCCGTTAAACGCGGTATGGCAGTGGGTACGGACCTCAGCGTGGATGCCTCGACGCTGTCGGAGGTAGAAAGTCAGCGGCGCGCAAAAATTATGTACAACCAAAGAGCCCGACCCGCACCGGACGGTGGTCTGTTATCGTAAAGCTTTTCTACTGCAGAACAGCACAAGACGACTGACCAACAGACAGGTGCCAAGATTACAGGTTTTATCGAACACTTATCAGATCAGTTGGGTGCTGGCGCAATAAAACTGCCGTAGCGTTGGGCAAATCGATTCCAGGCTGCGGTTGCCGCCTGACTTGCCTGGGTTATCAGGGCGTCTTCATCTGCAGTTTGAACACGGCCGTTTGACACAATGACCTGACCATCAACAATTACTGTTTCGACATCTTTGCCATGCCCGTGGTACACCAGTGTCGCCACGGGGTCGTTCGTTGGCGTTAGACCCAGTCGACGCATATCGATGATCTGCAGATCTGCTTTCTTTCCGATCTCGATCGAGCCGATCTCATGATCGAGACCGATCACCGCGGCCGCATCGATGGTGCCCAGGGCCAGTGCATCCTGGGCAGAGAGCACTTCTGGATCATGTGCCCGAATGCGGGCGCTGGCAATGCACGAGCGCAGGACTTCAAAGTAGTCCGAAAAATAGTTGTCTATACCAAGGCCGATTTGCATACCCCTTGATCGCATGGCCTGTATCGGTGCGACTTCACCTCGGAACTGGTTCATGTGCGGGCAGTGAGCGAGGTTTGTCCCAGACTTTGCGAGCATGTCGATTTCTGCTTCATCAACATCGTAGCAGTGCACGGCGATGACATCGGTACCCAGCATGCCGCAATCTCGCGCATAGTCGAACTGAGCGCGGTGATGTACGGATTCAACCAATTCCCGTTCGCCAAATCCCAGGTGGATTGAAACGTGCAAGCCGAGATCATTCGCTGCAGTACGCAGTCCCTTAAGAAGCGCTGGCGATGACATCGACAGACCGTTGGCCGCCATCACCGTCTGGATTCGACCGCCTGACCGGCCATGCCAGCGTTCGGCAAGCCCGATGGCTTGAGACAGTTGTTGGGTGCGGACGGTGTCATCGAAGATCGTTTGACCCGATGCCAGGGCATCGAGGTTGACATCGTTCACCATGACACCGATGAACGCACGGATGCCGCTGGATTCGATAAACGGGGCAAATAATTCCGCGTCTTCTTCCATTTCCAGAATAGTGGTGACTCCCCCGCGGAGCAACTCGGTGACCGCTAGGGCGCCAATCACCTCGCGTTCATTGTTGGTGATCACACCGCTCATCGGGAGATAGAGTCTGTGCGTAGGGGCATAGCCCACATCTTCAGCCCGACCTCTGAACACGGCATAGCCGATGTGGTTATGCGCACTGACAAAGCCTGGTAGTACCACCTTGCCGGTCGCATCGATCACCGTCGTGGCATCACTATATAGGTCTTTTAGTTCGTGACTGGGGCCCAAGGCGGTGATTTTGTCGTTCGCGATGACAATTGAACAGTCAGTCAGTACGCGCCGTTCTGGGTCGACCGTGATGACGGTTGCGTGGTTGATGAGTAGGGTCATGGTCGGTGTATGTGCCAGCTGGCGTTGGTGGCCACAAATGTATCGGAATCTCTGTTGAGGTCGGCGCTGCCTTAACGGTCTTAGTGTACGGCTGTGATCGAAAAATTGCTTAATTCCTATCGGATGTATATTCTCTTGCAGCGCTTAATCCAAAGGAAACCCCGCATTATGAAAGTCGGACTGTTTGTGACAAACCAGCAACACCTCACTACGGATATGGTCAGTGCTCTGGGCGAACAGATCGCCATGGTGCGTCTCGTCCGAGACAAGGGCTGGGATTCGTTGTTTTCAGGTCAGCATTATCTGAACGAAGGCAATAACCAACAGCTTCAGATTGTCCCGTTCCTTGCCCGGCTGATCCCCGAAGCCGGTGAAATGCAGGTCGGCTTAGGCATCCTGCTGCTCAACCTGCACAACCCTGTGTATACCGCCGAAACTGTCGCGACGCTGGACGTATTGTCTCGGGGAAACCTTGTGTTTGGAGTCGGACTGGGATACCGGGATGTTGAATTCAATGCGTTTGGTGTGCACAAGGGTCAGCGGGTGAAACGATTTGAGGAGTATCTCGAGCTTATTGTCCGTTTGTGGACAGAAGATTCTGTGACGTATCACAGTGAGACCTGTCAGTTGGATAACGTGCGGATGAATTTGCGCCCGGTGCAAAAACCATACCCCCCAATATGGATCGCCGCAAACAACGACCGGGCCATTGAACGGGCGGCACGGATGAGTGATGCCTGGATGATCAATCCCCATTCGACCTTGGAGACAATCCGGCGCCACATGACCATTTATGAGAATGCGTTGACTGCAAGCGGCAGATCACGTCCAGCGGAGTTGCCAGTGATCAAGGAAGTGTTCTGTGCCAAAGATCGGGCAACAGCCATTGAAATGGCAGGGCCCTATCTGATGGGTAAGTACAAGGACTACGCGAAGTGGGGTCAGGACAAGGCCATGCCTGAAAACGAGACCTTTGACCAGGACTTTGACGACTTGATTGCGGGCCGTTTTATTCTGGGTTCACCGGATGAGTGTTACGAACAACTCCGACCTTATTGGGAAGAGTTTGGTGTTAACCACCTGCTGATTCGGACCCACTGGGCCGGCATGCCGTTGTCAACGGCGTTGCACAGCCTGCGGATGATCTCTAACGAGTTACTGCCGGCGTTGCAGTCGGTTTGATCAAAAGACTGCAACCCGAGACAGCGGGTTGTGCCAGCTGTCGAGCAATTCAGCTTGCCGATCACGAATCCCCTGTAGCATGGAGACCTTGACGAGGGTCTGCGTACCGGAGAGATACAGCTCGCCGTCGGCTCGCTCGTATTTATCGTCGAGACTGACCTGATCGAGACTCATGGTAGAAAGTTTAACGGTCTGAGGGTGAGTCGACTCAGAACGCGCTTTCGAATACCCCACCATCGAGCAAGAGGTTCTGACCAGTGATGTAGCCGGCCTGGTTGCTGCATAAAAAGGCACAGGCTTCGCCAAACTCTTCGGGTTCTCCGAAGCGTTTTGCAGGGATCTGCGCAGAGCGCTGTTCAGCCGCGTCTTCGATTGTGATACCCAGTGCCGAAGCGCTCGCCTTAAAACTACCCTGCAGTCGATCCGTGTTAAAAAATCCCGGCAGGATGTTGTTGATCGTAACGTTGTTGTGTGCGACTGACCGGCAGACGCCAGCCAGAAAGGCCGTTAGTCCGGCACGTGCACCGCTGGAGAGGTCAAGTCCGAGTACCGGCTTTTTGACCGAAATCGACGTGATATTCACAATTCGCCCAAAGCCTCGCGCTGACATGCCGTCGATGACACCGTTGATCATTTCGATTGGTGTGATCATGTTCATCGTGACCCCCTCAGTCATGGCTTCGCGGTCGAGTTCACGGAAATCACGAAAGGGGGGTCCGCCGTTGTTGTTGATCAGAATGTCTGCACCCGGCGTTGCGTCGAGCAACGCCCGCTGGCATTGTGGATCGGAGATATTACCGGCAACGGTGATCACATCAATATCCGGTGCCAGGTTACGAATCTCTTGCGCCGTGGTGGCCAGTACGCTTTCGTCACGACCGTTCAATGTCACGTGTACGCCGTTTCTGGCCAGTGAAATGGCACAGGCTTTACCCAGGCCTCTGCTTGAGGCACAGACAATGGCTTTACGGCCGCTTATGCCTAGATCCATGATGCTGTCTCCGAAGGGTCAGATGGGTTGTATCACTACCGGATGTCAGTGTGAACTACACTGGTAGACATCATACCAACTTGGGGTTCTGTTTGCGGACTCAGAATTTGTAAATTCCCTACATTGCTCGAGAATTCAACTGAGGAGACACAGAAGAGCTCGTCATTAAACAGGTGTTATCACCCAGGCTTGCAGGCAGTACCGGGTTGAATTCAGGTTTTGATCCAGTCGACGACATGCCCTGGGAGCGCATCATCGTGAACAAGATCTTCACAGAACACGCGGCTACGTACCGACAGTGTATCGAGGTCTGCACTCGGTTCTTTACCTTCATGGACAAGACGATAGGCGCAGGTGGTGGGCATTAGCTCAAGAATTTCCAGCTTCTCCGGGGACAGTTTTATGCACCGGGGGTTGATTGTGGCTCTGTTCTCGTAGTCAGTGCACCGGCAAGTGTCGGAGTCGAGATAACGGCAAGTGACGTTAGTGTAGTGAAGCTCACCGGTATCTTCGTCTTCGAGCTTAACCAGACAGCAGCGCCCACATCCATCACAGAGGGACTCCCATTGCTCGGGCGTTAACGACAATAATGGGCTTCTTGTCATTCGGGCGTTGGTGAGTAGTCTTATAGACTATTTAGTCTTAATGGTTTCAAAAGGTATCGCCAAGGCAATCCGAACCGAATTTTATAAATATATTTCATTTCGCATTCATAAGATGGGGCGATTTCATAACTTGTACTCAGCGTCATTATATCTGTCGGGGATACTGAACCTTTGGCGGACCAAACCCATCAATCTCAGCACTGTTTATCCCTTTACGGTTCTCGGCTAAGGGATTAATGTAATACCCATGAAAGTGATCAACAACAGGGCCAGCTGATTTCAAAGAACAGAGGTTCAATACACACCTATCTAATTAACGGGTAACACCATGGATATATTCGATGTGATCTATAACTGTCGAGCAATGCGCCGTCTCGATACCAAACCGGTACCGGCGGAGTTACTGGTCAAACTTGTGGATGCGGCAAATCAGGCTGCATCTGGGTCTAATATGCAAAGAGCTCGCTGGATTGTCGTCACTGATACTGCCGTCAAGAAAAAACTGGCCGATTTGAATCGTCAGGGCGTGGAGAGCTACATCGGACCGCAAACGTCTAGACCGGATGCCGTTCCCCACCAGTCGAAAGAGAAGCGGTTAAGAATGTTCGATGCGGTCATCTGGCAGACGAAGCATATGCATGAGATGCCGGCAATCGTGATGGCCTGTATGGAATTTGGATCTCCCATAACTGACAAGGCAATCACACAAGGCAATGGGTCCATTTGGCCAGGTATTCAGAACCTGTTGCTCGCAGCGAGAGCGCTCGGTCTTGGTGCGACACCTACCACGTTGGCGCTAGGTGATCGTCAGGCAGTGGCTGAGGCGCTCAACTTGCCAGATACTATGGCAGCCTATTGTTTGATTCCAGTGGGGTATCCTTTGGGAA
>Ga0315338_1002418_pt1 | contig 18571 bp, 16 predicted proteins | sample ASW8metaG_FD_204518 | JGI IMG/M metagenome (GOLD analysis project Ga0315338, IMG submission 204518) | Ammonia-oxidizing marine archaeal communities from Monterey Bay, California, United States - ASW #8 | ecosystem: Environmental > Aquatic > Marine > Coastal | place: USA: California | collected... | reverse complement strand
AACGGCGCGCAAGTGGAGCGGCTGAACTGGCTGGCCGACGTGTCCTCTCAAGGGCTTTCGCAGTCGGCCGGTATGATGGCGAATTATCTCTACAACCTTTCGAAGATCGAGACGAACCACGAGCGGTACACCGGTGACGGTAAGGTTTCCGCATCAACTTCTGTTAACCGCTTGTTAAAGAAGTAGAAGTTGAATGATTAACGGTGATATCTAGGTTTTCGTGCGTCCAAGTAAAACCAATACATCTGAAAATATAATGAGCTGGTTTAGTTATGAAAGTTAAACTGTATATTTCCGCTAGGCGAATTGAGAAACATATAGCTATTGGAACGTAGTTTAATTAAGGTCAATACAACTAAAATTGTATGCAATTGAGATTTTGTATTAATATTTACTTAACGTTATTTTCAGATACAATTTTATACTTGCTTCAATATTATAAATCGCGTTATGGTGTTTGGTAGGGGTCTAATGGGTTGTAAAGCGCTATGAGTATGCAAGACAGTTTCATAGATGGAATTTCCCGATTTCGGCGGCGCAAGGCGCCTGTCGCAGTTGGCGAATTGTTCGAGCGTGTTCATCCCGATCGCACGGTCGAGACCGCGAAAGTTCTTTCGGTCGTGAAAGATCCGTTGGGCATTCCGCACGTTCGCTACGCGTTAACGATCACAAAGCCGTTGCGCACAAATTCGTTCCGTGAAGGACCGCGTCTTTTGGCGCTGGAGGCGTTCTCTCAAGCCTATCGGATGCGTACAAGTTCCTAATACGGATACGGTCTCTTTCAAACCAATTTTAATGCAGTACGGTTTGCTTGACCGCATACCTCCCTCTTCTTATACAGGGGCGCTTTCGGCAAGGCGCTTTTTTAAGGCGTTGACGCGCGGGCGTGGCGGAATTGGCAGACGCGCCAGATTTAGGATCTGGTGGAGAAATCCGTGGGGGTTCAAGTCCCTCCGCCCGCACCAACGCGTTGGTCCGATCTTTCGAGGGGCGATACGGCCCTTCAACCATTCGTGACGCGGGCAGGAATACATGCAAGTAGTCGAGACAAAGAACGAAGGTCTTCTTCGTGAATATGCGATCACGCTCCTCGCTTCGGAGATAGAGGAAAAGGTCGATTTCCGGATCGAGGACATACGCAAGACGGCTAATATTCCGGGGTTCCGGCCCGGGAAAGTCCCGACGGCGCTTCTCAAGCAGCGTTACGGCAAGAGCGTGATGGGCGAGGTCCTTGAGCAGGCGGTCAGCGAATCGTCGCGCCAAGCGATCGAGGACAATACCCTGCGCCCGGCCATGCAGCCGAATATAGAGATCACGAAATTCGAAGAAGGCGAAGATCTCGAATACACGATGGCGGTCGAGATCATGCCGGAAATCCAACCGATGGACTTCTCGAAGATCGAGGTCGAACGGTTGGTATGCAAGGCGGACGAAAAGGAAGTCGACGAGACGATCGACCGGCTTGCCCAGCAATATCGCAACTCGGAACCGATCAAGCGGGCCCGCAAGTCGAAGAAGGGCGATGTCCTCGTCATCGATTTCAAAGGCATGATCGATGGCGAAGCGTTCGATGGCGGCAGCGCTGAAGACCACCATTTGGAGCTCGGCTCGAACCAGTTCATACCGGGCTTCGAGGATAAATTGATCGGCACCAAGGCGGGGGAAAGCCACTCCGTTCCGGTAACATTTCCGGAGGAATATGGCGCGGAGACATTGGCCGGCAAGGACGCTGTCTTTGATGTCGAGATCAAGGAAATCCGCGAGATGGTCGATACGGTCGTCGATGACGAATTCGCCAAGACATTGGGCCAGGAATCCCTGGAAGAATTGCGAAAGTCTATTACCGAGCGCCTGGAACAGGATTACGTGTCCCTGTCGCGCGAACGGCTGAAGCGCGAACTGCTGGATATCTTGGAGAATGAGCACGAATTCGAAGTGCCGCCTGGCATGGTGGATGCGGAGTTCGACTCGATCTGGAACCAGTATGAAGAAACCCGCAAGCAGCAAGGCGCTGAGGGTGCGGAAGATGCCGAAGACGAGGGTAAAAGCGACGACGAATTAAAAGAGGACTATCGCAAGATCAGCCTGCGACGGGTCCAGCTCGGTCTTCTGCTCACCGAAGTCGGCAACTCGAACAAAGTCGAAGTATCGGCCGAGGAAGTTAATCGCGGGCTGATGACGGAAGCGCAAAAATATCCTGGGCGCGAAAAAGAATTTATCGAAATGTACCGCAACAATCCGGAAGCGATGGCGACGATGCGGGCGCCGATCTTCGAAGAAAAGGTGGTCGACTTCATCCTTGAGTTGGCGAACGTTACGGAGCGCGAGGTCGGCATCGACGAATTGATGCAGATTCCGAATGCCGACGACGATACGGCCGCTGAGAAAGAAGAAAAGAAGCCGGCCGCGAAGAAAAAGGCAGCGGCAAAGCCCCGGCGCAAGAAAGCGGCTGCGAAGAAGGAAGAATCGGCGGAAGATGAAAGCTGAGCGGGCGTAAAGCGGTTCGAGAATTGCAATTCGTGGCGGTGATCGCCACATACGTCTTTCGAATGTCCCCCCGGGGCCGGTCGTTCGACCGGCGCCAAAATCTGATGGCAGGCTATGACGGATCCGATTGAAACGACGATGAATGCCCTCGTGCCGATGGTCGTAGAGCAGACCAATCGCGGCGAGCGGGCGTACGACATTTATTCAAGGCTGCTCAAAGAGCGGATCATATTTCTCACCGGCGCGGTGAACGATATGGTCGCGTCGCTGGTCAGCGCGCAGCTGCTGTATCTGGAATCGGAAAACCCGACCAAGGATATCGCGTTCTATATCAATTCGCCTGGCGGAATCGTGACCTCCGGCCTGTCGATCTACGACACGATGCAGTACATCAAACCCGACATATCGACGGTTTGCCTGGGCCAGGCCGCCTCCATGGGGTCGCTTCTGCTCACCGCGGGGGCCAAGGGAAAACGCTATTCCCTGCCAAACAGCCGAATCATGCTGCATCAGCCCTCCGGTGGGTTTCAGGGACAGGCGACGGATATCGAAATCCATGCCAAGGAAATCCTAGATCTGCGCAAACGCTTGAACGAGATCTACGTCAAGCACACCGGGCAGGACGTCGAGAAAATTGAGAAAGCGCTCGAACGGGACAACTTCATGAACCCCGAAGACGCCAAGGCATTCGGTTTGTTGGATCATGTCGTCGAAACGCGGGCTGAAACGGGCGATGAAGAGGGCGATTCCGGATCGGAAAGCTGATCTGTACCCTCGGATCGGCTTTACTGCTCACGCAGAGGTTAAAAGCCGTTCACGGACGATTAAGGTATACGTGGCTAAGTTGGCCGCGTGGCATGGCCAGCGGAGTTGTGCTATAGTTTAGGGGATGGGCGACGATGACACTTTGCGGGTACATTCACCATGAGTAAGTCGGGTTCTGGCGATTCAAAAAATACGCTGTACTGCTCTTTCTGCGGCAAGAGTCAGCACGAGGTTCGGAAGCTCATTGCCGGTCCGACCGTATTCATTTGCGATGAATGCGTCGAACTCTGCATGGATATTATTAAAGAGGACCACAAGTCGAGCGTCTCGAAGTCGCGCGATGGGGTCCCAACACCGCGCGAGATACGCAAAGTGCTGGACGATTACGTTATCGGTCAGAGCTACGCGAAAAAGGTGCTCGCCGTTGCGGTCCACAACCATTACAAGCGCTTGTCGCACGAAGGCAAGAGCAATGATGTCGAACTTGCCAAGTCGAATATACTGCTTGTCGGGCCAACCGGTTGCGGTAAGACCCTGCTTGCGCAGACGCTGGCGCGCATCCTGGATGTTCCCTTCACGATGGCCGACGCCACGACGCTGACCGAAGCGGGCTATGTCGGCGAGGATGTCGAAAATATCATTCTGAAGCTGCTGCAGTCAGCCGACTACAATGTCGAGCGCGCGCAGCGCGGTATCGTCTATATCGACGAAGTCGACAAGATCAGCCGCAAATCGGACAATCCCTCGATCACGCGCGACGTATCGGGCGAGGGCGTTCAGCAGGCATTGCTGAAGATCATGGAAGGCACCGTCGCCAGCGTCCCGCCGCAGGGCGGTCGCAAGCATCCGCAGCAGGAGTTCCTGCAGGTCGATACGACCAATATCCTGTTTATCTGCGGTGGCGCGTTCTCCGGCCTTGAGAAAATTATCTCGACGCGAGGCAAAGGTTCTTCGATTGGCTTCGGCGCCGACGTGCGCGGACCGGACGAGCGCAAGATCGGCGACGTTTTGAACGAGGTCGAGCCGGAGGATCTCCTAAAGTTCGGCTTAATTCCCGAATTCGTCGGTCGTTTGCCGGTGCTTGCCACTCTGACCGATCTCGATGAGGAGGCGCTCGTCGAAATTCTGACCGCGCCGCGCAACGCGCTGGTCAAACAGTATCAGCGTTTGTTCGACATGGAAGACGTCAGGCTTGAATTCGCCGAAGACGCGCTGAGTGCGATCGCCAAAAAGGCGATTAAGCGCAAGACCGGGGCTCGGGGGCTGCGGTCGATTATGGAAAGCATCTTGCTTGATCCGATGTATCAGCTGCCCGGATTGGACGGCGCGGAAGAGATCGTGATCAACCGAGAAGTCGTCGAAGGCCGGGCCGAGCCGCTATATATCTATTCGGATCGTCGCGAAGACGTTGAGAATAGCGCGTAAGTCGGCACGAAAATTGCATTTCAAGGGTTGATCGTATCCCCTGCCAGAGCCACCTATGCGAGGGAGAGGCGGCTGAACGGCAGGCGGGTATCGCATAAACAAACAAACGGATAACAACGCAATGACAGATGTTCCCAGTGGTAACCTACATCCCGTATTACCGCTTCGAGATATTGTCGTATTCCCTCATATGATCGTCCCCCTGTTCGTGGGACGCGAAAAATCGGTCAGAGCGCTCGAAGACGTCATGAAGGACGACAAGCAAATTCTGCTTGTCACGCAGAAGAGTGCGTCGGACGACGATCCGACACCCGACGACATTTTTACCCTCGGGACCATCGGAACCGTATTGCAGCTCTTGAAGTTGCCTGACGGCACCGTAAAGGTGCTCGTAGAGGGTGTGCAGCGGGCGAAGATCAACAGCTACACTGATAATCCCGAGTTCTTCGAGGCCTATGCGGACCTCGTTGAAGATGAAGGGGAACAGGGCGACCTCGAGGCGCTGAGCCGCGCCGTGGTGACGCAATTCGAGCAGTACATCAAGCTTAACAAGAAAATTCCGGCGGAAGTCCTGATCTCGATTAATCAGATCGACGATCCCAGCAAACTGGCGGATACGGTCGCGCAACATTTGACGTTGAAGATACCCGATAAGCAGCAGCTGCTCGAGATCGAGCCGATCAACGAGCGGCTGGAGCGTATCTACTCGTTTATGGAAGGCGAAATTAGCGTTCTCCAGGTCGAGAAGCGTATTCGCGGCCGCGTCAAACGCCAGATGGAGAAGACGCAACGCGAGTACTATCTGAACGAACAAATGAAGGCGATCCAGAAGGAACTGGGCGAGGGCGAGGACGGCAAGGACGAGACGTCCGAGTTGGAAGAGAAAATCGAAAAGACCAAGCTGTCGAAAGAAGCGCGCGAGAAGGCGACGGCAGAGCTGAAGAAGCTCCGGGCGATGAGCCCAATGTCGGCGGAATCGACGGTCGTGCGTAACTATCTCGATTGGATGCTTTCGATCCCCTGGAAGAAGCGGACTCGGGTCAAACGAGACTTGAATGCCGCGGAAACCGTTCTCGATGCCGATCATTTCGGTCTGGAAAAGGTCAAGGAACGGATTGTCGAATATCTCGCGGTACAGAACCGTGTGAAGAAGGTGAAGGGTCCAATCCTTTGTCTCGTCGGCCCTCCGGGTGTCGGTAAGACGTCGCTTGGAAAATCGATCGCTCGGGCCACAGGTCGGAATTTCGTGCGAATGTCGCTCGGCGGCGTCCGCGACGAGGCGGAGATACGCGGTCATCGGCGGACTTATATTGGTTCGATGCCGGGCAAAATTCTGCAAGGCATGAAGAAGGCGAAGTCCTCGAATCCGCTGTTCCTCTTGGACGAGATCGACAAGCTGGGTGCCGACTGGCGCGGCGATCCGACGTCCGCGTTGCTGGAGGTTCTCGATCCGGAACAGAACAATTCATTCAACGACCATTATCTCGAGGTCGATTACGACCTGTCCGATGTGATGTTCGTGACCACGGCGAACACGCTGCGGATGCCGGCGCCGCTGATGGATCGGATGGAGATCATTCGAATTCCTGGTTACACCGAAGACGAAAAAGTAGAGATCGCCAAACGTCATCTGATTTCCAAGCAGATGAAAGAGCATGGCTTGAAGACCAAGGAATGGTCGATTTCCGACGAAGCGCTGCGCGGTGTGATCCGCTACTACACGCGCGAAGCGGGCGTACGGAACCTCGAACGCGAAATCGCCAATCTGGCACGCAAGAGCATCAAGGAGATTCTCAAGGAGAAGAAGGAGCAGGTGCATATCACGAAGCGCAACCTTGAGAAGTTCGCTGGTGTGCAGAAGTTCCGCTTTGGCGAGTTGGAGGAAGAAGATCTTGTTGGCGTCGTGACCGGCCTGGCCTGGACGGAAGTCGGTGGCGAATTACTGACGATTGAATCGGTCAAGCTGCCGGGTAAAGGAAAGATTACACGGACCGGCAAACTTGGCGATGTGATGCAAGAATCGGTGCAGGCGGCGGAAAGCTACGTCAAAAGCCGTTCGCCTTCGTTCGGTATCGTCCCGACCGTCTTCGGAAAGACGGATATCCACGTGCATGTGCCGGAAGGTGCCACGCCGAAGGACGGACCATCCGCGGGGGTCGCAATGGTGACGTCGATCGTGTCCGTGCTGACCGGTATCCCAATTCGCAGGGATATCGCGATGACTGGCGAGATTACCTTGCGAGGACGCATTTTGCCGATCGGCGGTTTGAAGGAGAAATTGCTGGCGGCGCTGCGTGGCGGCATAAAGACGGTGTTGATCCCGGCCGATAATGAAAAGGACCTCGCGGATGTCCCGGACAACGTGAAAAAAGGCCTCGAAATCATCCCGGTGAGCGAGGTCGATCTGGTCCTCAAGGAAGCGTTGGTCGAATCGCTTTCGCCAATTGAGTGGAATCCAGAGGAAGACGGCGTCGATGTGGCCGTTGCGCAGCAGGCGGACGGTGACCATAGCGGCGTAACGACGCACTAAGTTGTAAGTCTCTGGCCTGGTTTATTTTTGCGCCTGTGGGGCAATGCGATTATTGCGTTAAATAAACCGTGGAACCCTGGATTTCCGCGGCTTTCACGTTGACGCGCTTCGCGAATCTCCATTAGACTCCGCGCCATCGCACACAGACCTCGATCCTAGAGTTTTGTCTTTTCAATCCCTATTCGAAGGGGGCTTATAGTGAATAAAAACGATCTCATCGCGTCGGTTTCAGATGGCGCTGGCTTGAGCAAGGCTGACGCGGGAAAAGCCGTCGACGCCGTATTCGATTCGATCACCGGTTCTCTCAAGTCTGGCACGGAAGTCCGGCTTGTCGGTTTCGGAACGTTTAGCGTCACGCGTCGGCAAGCGTCCAAAGGACGTAATCCGCGCACCGGCGAACCAATCCAAATTCCAGCGTCGAACCAGCCGAAATTCAAGGCAGGCAAAGGCCTGAAGGACTCCGTCAACTAGTACAGAGTCCCGCTGAAGTAATGTTCGTTGACCGGTCTTCCGCTTTGCGGTAGGCCGGTCATCGTTTAGCGAATACGATATCTTTTTTAGGGCGATTAGCTCAGCTGGAAGAGCGCCTCGTTTACACCGAGGATGTCGGAGGTTCGAGTCCTTCATCGCCCACCATCCTCCGCTCTTTGAGCCGCGGATGGCAGGCCACCGAAATGTTTCCTACCCCTGCTTGACACGTGCAGGGACGTGCAGTACATCGGGCCCTCTCGCGCGATGCGCATGGGGGTGTAGCTCAGTTGGTTAGAGCGCCGGCCTGTCACGCCGGAGGCCGCGGGTTCGAGTCCCGTCACTCCCGCCACTTCCTGTCTAATATTGCGGCGCGATTTAGGTTATCTCTAATTTTTTGCCTTTAGTGGCATCTTAACACTTTGAACCTGCAATAGTCGGGTGATGAATAGTTTTGTTCCGTTCGGTCTTTGCTTCATTGGGGTTTGACTTTATATTGCAGCACCGATGACACCGTGCCGCGCTGCGGTTGATCACTGTTCCGTAGTATCCGGCCGAAAGGTCCGGCAACAATGCTAAGGGTGGGGACCGCGAAGGCGGTCGAGGAGTTGAACTTATGGACGGCTTATTGCGGGAATACCTGCCGGTATTGATATTCCTTGCCATCGCCATAGGGATCTCCGTTGGGATGCTCGTGGCAAGCGGCATTCTGGCAAATCAAAAACCGGATTCCGAAAAACTCTCGGCGTATGAATGCGGATTTGAAGCCTTCGACGACGCGCGCAGCCGGTTCGATGTACGGTTCTATCTGGTTGCGATCCTGTTCATCATTTTCGATCTCGAAGTCGCGTTTCTTTTTCCGTGGGCGATTACGCTTGGCAATATCGGCCTGTTTGGGTTTTGGTCGATGGTGATCTTCCTTGGCATCCTCACTATCGGCTTCATTTATGAATGGCGGAAAGGCGCGCTCGAATGGGAGTAGATACTCCGGCGCTCAGGGAAGGCGACCATGAAGGCGCGTTGCGCCTGGTCAACGATACCTTGGCCGACAAGGGCTTCATTATCGCGAATGCCGATAAGCTCGTGAACTGGGCCCGGACGGGCTCGTTGTGGCCGATGACGTTCGGTCTCGCCTGTTGCGCCGTCGAGATGATCCACGCCTACATGCCGCGCTACGATCTGGATCGCTTTGGAATCGTACCGCGCGGCAGTCCCCGGCAATCCGACGTGATGATCGTCGCTGGAACCCTGACCAATAAAATGGCGCCGGCGTTGCGCAAGGTTTATGACCAGATGGCAGAACCCCGTTGGGTGATTTCGATGGGATCCTGCGCCAATGGCGGCGGTTATTACCATTACTCCTATTCAGTGGTGCGCGGTTGCGACCGGGTCGTGCCGGTGGACATTTATGTCCCGGGCTGCCCGCCGACCGCCGAAGCGCTGGTCTATGGCTTCTTGCAATTGCAGAAGAAAATCAAGCGCACCGGCACGATCGCACGTTAGGGGCAGAACGTTTCATGGACGACGCCACCCAGGACGCGCTCGAAGAGTTAAGAGCGCACATCGTTGCGAAACTCGGCAACGCCGTAATTGGCCATAATATCGGAAACGATGAGTTGAACGTCGAAGTCGCGGGCGATGACGTGGTGAGGACGTTGAAGTTTCTACGCGACGATTCAAGTTGCTTGTTCAAAAGCCTTATGGATGTCTGTGGCGTCGACTATCCGGAGCAGGAAAATCGCTTCGAAGTGAACTATAACTTGCTCAGCTACAAGCATAATCAACGGGTTCGTATCAAGGTCCGCACCGATGAAGATACGCCGGTGCCCTCTGTTTCCAGCGTGTTTCCCACGGCGTCCTGGTTTGAGCGTGAATGCTGGGACATGTATGGCGTCTTTTTCTCCGAACATCCCGACCTGCGGCGTTTGCTTACGGATTACGGCTTTGAGGGACATCCGCTGCGCAAGGATTTTCCGCTCACCGGTTATGTCGAAGTCCGCTACGACGACGAGCAAAAAAGGGTCGTCTACGAACCAGTCAAGTTGACGCAGGCATTTAGGTCATTCGATTTCATGAGCCCATGGGAGGGCATGACACGCGAGTTGCCGGGTGACGAAAAAGCGGAGGCGGAAGAAGGCTGATGGCGGCGGAAGCGGAAATCAAGAATCTGACGCTGAACTTCGGTCCGCAGCATCCGGCCGCGCATGGCGTGCTGCGCATGGTCATGGAAATGGATGGCGAGATCGTCGAACGGATCGATCCCCATATTGGCTTGCTGCATCGCGGTACCGAGAAGTTAATCGAGTACAAGACCTATCTGCAGGCGATGCCTTATTTCGATCGCCTCGATTATGTCGCGCCCATGTGCCAGGAGCATGCATTCGTTCTTGCCGGAGAAAAACTGCTTGGCATCGCGCCGCCGCCGCGTGGCCAGTTTGTCCGTGTGCTGTTCGCTGAAATTTCGCGAATCCTCAACCATCTGCTGAACGCGCCGGCTCTGGCGCTGGATGTCGGCGCGATGACTCCGATGTTGTGGGCGTTCGAGGAACGCGAGAAATTGATGGAATTCCACGAGGCTGCTTCTGGCGCGCGCCTGCACGCGGCGTATTTTCGTGTTGGCGGCGTTCATCAGGACATTCCCGCCGGCATGGGCGACGAAATCCTCGCCTGGGCCGACGCGTTTCCGAAGTTCCTCGACGATATGGAAACGCTGCTCAACGACAACCGTATCTTCAAACAGCGCACCGTCGACATCGGTGTCGTTTCGGAAGAGGAGGCGATGGCCTGGGGATTCTCCGGCCCGATGCTGCGCGCCTCGGGTGTACCATGGGATTTGCGCAAGTCGCAGCCATATGACGTCTACGAGCAGATGGATTTCGATATCCCGATTGGCAAGAACGGCGATTGCTACGACCGCTACCTGATCCGCGTCGAAGAGATGCGGCAGAGCGTGCGGATCATACGTCAATGTATCGAGCAGATGCCGGACGGTCCGGTGATGACTGAGGACGGCAAGGTTGGCCCGCCGTCGCGCGGCGAGATGAAACGCTCGATGGAAGCGCTGATCCACCATTTCAAGCTCTACACCGAGGGATTCCACGTGCCGGCGGGCGAGACTTACACCGCGGTCGAGGCGCCGAAAGGCGAGTTCGGCGTCTATTTGGTATCCGACGGCACGAACAAGCCGTACCGATGCAAGATACGGGCGCCTGGTTTCGCACATCTGCAAGCGATGGACTATATGTGCAAGGGGCACATGCTGGCGGATTCGGTGGCCATATTGGGCGCCATGGACGTCGTATTCGGGGAGATCGACCGATGAGCGACACATTCGAATTTTCGCCAGAGAATATGGCGATCGCCAAAAAGTATGTGGCCAAGTATCCGGAGGGTCGGCAGGCGAGCGCTGTTTTGCCGCTGTTGGATCTGGGGCAGCGTCAGAATGACGGCTGGGCGTCCGACACTGTAATCGACGCCGTTGCCAATCTGCTGGGCATGCCTCGCATACGCGTGGTCGAAGTCGCCAGTTTCTACACGATGATTAACACAGATCCGGTCGGCAAGTATCTGCTGCAATTTTGCACGACGACGCCGTGCTGGCTGCGCAACTCCGACGAGGTCGTCACCGCCGCACGTGAGCATCTTGGCATCGACTACGGCCAGACGACCGAAGACGGGTTGTTCACGATGCGTGAGGTCGAATGCCTTGGCGCCTGCGTCAATGCGCCGATCGTGCAGATCAACGACGACATGTATGAGGACCTGACCGGACCGCAATTGGTCGCGGTTCTGGAAGCCCTGAAAGCCGGCGGGGCACCGCCGCACGGTGCGCAAATCGACCGCCAGACTTCAGCGCCGGTGGGCGGACCGCAAACCCTCAACGATCTCGACTTCGCGAAGGCTGACTGATGCTGCAAGACAAGGATCGTATCTTTACCAATCTCTACGGGCTGCACGATCCGGGACTCGCCGGCGCGCGGGCGCGCGGCGACTGGGACGGGACCAAGGCGATCATCGAAAAGGGCCGCGACTGGATTGTCGAGGAAATGAAGTCCTCCGGCCTGCGCGGGCGGGGCGGGGCCGGTTTCCCGACGGGGCTTAAATGGTCCTTCATGCCTAAAGAGGAAGCCGAAGGACGACCGCACTACCTTATCGTCAATGGCGACGAGAGCGAGCCCGGTACGTGCAAGGATCGCGATATTCTGCGCCATGATCCGCATAAGCTGGTCGAAGGCTGTTTCGTTGCCGGCTTCGCGATGGGCGCTCATGCGGCCTACATTTATGTCCGCGGCGAATTCTATAATGAGGCGGCGGCGCTCGACCGTGCCGTCGACGAAGCCTATGAAGCGGGTCTCCTGGGACCCGATGCCTGCGGTACCGGTTGGGCCTTCGACGTTTATGTTCATCGCGGCGCGGGGGCTTATATTTGCGGCGAGGAAACCGCGCTACTGGAAAGCCTCGAAGGCAAGAAGGGGCAACCGCGGTTGAAACCGCCATTCCCGGCGATGTCCGGATTGTATGGCTGTCCTAGTACGGTCAACAATGTCGAGACCATTGCCGTCGCGCCGACCATCCTGCGCCGCGGCGCCGATTGGTTCAGCAGCTTCGGCCGCGAGAACAATGTCGGCACCAAAGTGTTCTGCATCTCGGGTCATGTCGAGAAGCCCTGCAACGTCGAAGAATCGATGTCGATCCCGTTGAAGGAACTGCTTGAGAAGCATGCGGGCGGCGTGCGCGGTGGTTGGGACAATCTGCTCGCGGTCATTCCGGGCGGCAGCTCTACGCCGATGCTGCCGAAATCGATCTGCGACGACGTTCTGATGGATTTCGATGCGCTGAAGGAGCACAAGACCGGGCTCGGTACCGCTGGCATTATTGTCATGGACAAGTCGACCGACGTCATCAAGGCAATCGCGCGGCTGGCTTATTTCTACAAGCATGAGAGCTGCGGTCAGTGCACGCCTTGCCGCGAAGGCACTGGCTGGATGTGGCGCGTTCTGGAACGCATGGCCAAGGGCGAGGCGGAAATTGCCGAAATCGATATGCTGCTGGAAGTCTCGCAACAGATCGAAGGTCACACGATTTGCGCTTTGGGCGACGGTGCCGCGTGGCCCGTACAAGGCCTGATCCGTCATTTCCGCGACGTGATCGAGGCCCGCATCGTTGGACGCAAGAGCGTCGCCGTGGCGGCGGAGTAGGAGCGGGGCATGCCGAATGTAAAAGTCGACGGCGTGGAACTGGAGGTTCCGGACGGTATTTCCGTCCTGCAGGCCTGCGAGATGGCGGGCGCGGAGATACCGCGCTTCTGTTATCACGAACGGCTCTCGATAGCCGGCAATTGCCGTATGTGCCTGGTCGAGGTCAAACCCGGACCACCCAAGCCGGCCGCCTCCTGCGCTTTGCCCGTCGGCGAAGGCATGGAGATTTCCACCGACTCGGAGATGGTGCGCAAGGCGCGGCACGGGGTCATGGAATTCCTGCTTATCAACCATCCGCTTGATTGCCCGATCTGCGATCAGGGTGGCGAATGCGATCTGCAGGACCAGGCGATGGCCTTTGGCCATGACGGCAGCCGCTACGACGAGAACAAACGCGCGGTCGACGACAAGTATATGGGACCGTTGATCAATACGATCATGACCCGCTGCATCCACTGCACCCGCTGCGTCCGGTTCTCCACGGAAATCGGCGGCGTTACCGATATGGGGATGGTCAATCGCGGTGAGAACGCCGAGATCACGACCCTTGGCAAAGCAGTGTCTTCTGAACTGTCGGGCAATGTGATCGATCTGTGTCCGGTCGGCGCGCTGACGTCGAAACCCTATTCCTTCGTCGCCCGCCCGTGGGAGTTGCGCAAGACCGAAACGATCGATGTCATGGATGCGGTCGGCAGCAATATCCGGATCGATGCGCGCGGCAACGAGGTCCTGCGCGTTCTGCCACGCCTCAACGAGGACGTGAACGAGGAATGGATTTCGGACAAGACTCGGTTCGCCTGCGACGGGCTGCGGCGGCAGCGCCTCGACAAACCATATGTCCGTAACGCGGACGGTAAGCTCGAACCGACGGATTGGGATGCGGCGTTCGATGCGATTGCGAGCCGCGTAAAGGGAATGGACGGCGGCAAGATTGCGGCACTGGCGGGCGATCAATGCGACGCGGAGTCGATGTTCGCGCTGAAAGGATTGATGGCCGGACTCGGTTCGTCGAATTTGGATTGCCGGCAGGACGGCGCGGCGCTCGATTCTTCCGTACGCGCTTCATATTTGTTCAATTCCGGGATTGCCGGGGTCGAAGAGGCCGATGCCTGTCTGATCATCGGTTCCAATCCACGTTGGGAAGCGCCGCTGGTCAATTCGCGGCTGCGCAAGCGTTGGCTGCAAGGCGGTTTCCAGGTTGGTGTCGTCGGTCCGGCACATGATCTGACCTACGATGCCGAATATCTCGGTGCGGGACCGGAAACGCTGCAACAAATCGCCGATGGCAGTCATGCCTTCGCGTCGGTCCTCAAAGACGCCGAACGCCCGATGCTGATCCTGGGCATGGGCGCGTTGGCCCGTTCGGACGGTGCGGCTGTGCTGGCCGCGGCGCGGCAGATCGCCGAGAACGCCGGTATGGTCGGCGACGATCGGAACGGTTTCAACGTGCTTCACACCGCCGCCGCCAGGGTCGGCGGCCTTGATATAGGGTTCGTACCGGGCGAGGGCGGTCTCGACACGCGAGGTATTCTCGAGGGCGCGGAATCCGGCGCGGTTGAAGTCGTCTATCTGCTGGGCGCGGATGAGATCGATGCGAAGCGGTTGGAGAAGGCTTTCGTCGTCTATCAAGGCCATCACGGCGACGCCGGCGCACACGCGGCCGACGTAATTTTGCCAGGCGCGGCCTATAGCGAGAAATCGGGCACCTACGTCAACACCGAAGGACGCGTTCAGCGGGGGCAAATTGCCGCTTTCCCGCCGGGAGACGCCCGCGAGGACTGGACGATCGTCCGCGCTCTGTCAGGTGTGATAGGCAAGGTGCTACCCTTTGACAACCTGTCGGAACTTCGCAAATCGATGCAAGGCGATTGCCCGCACTTCACGCGGCTTGACGATCCGGAAGCGGCGGCCTGGGGCGCGTTCGGCAGCGCCGGCGCCATGGACCAGGGACCGTTCGCGCCAGCGGTTGAAAATTTCTACATGACGGACCCCATCAGCCGCGCCTCGGAGACGATGGCGAAGTGCACGCAGGAATTCGTCAACGATGCGGATGGGGCGACCGGCACCGATGGCTGAATTCTGGGACATATACGCTTGGCCGACGATCGTTATCGTTTTCTACATCGTCCTGATCGTGGCCCCGCTGTTGGGCGCCGTCGCCTATTTGACGTTGGCCGAACGCAAGGTCATCGGCTGGATGCAGCTGCGCAAGGGACCGAATGTGGTCGGTCCGTTCGGTCTGCTGCAGCCCATCGCCGACGGCATCAAGCTGATGTTCAAGGAGACCATCATCCCGGCGAGCTCGAACCGGGGCATGTTCTTCGCGGCACCGATGGTAACCTTTGTCCTGGCGCTCGTTGCCTGGGCCGTTATCCCGTTTGATGCAGGACTTGTGCTTGCCGATATAAATGTCGGAATTCTTTACCTTTTTGCCATTTCGTCGCTTGGTGTCTACGGCATCATCATGGCCGGTTGGGCGTCGAACTCAAAATACGCCTTCCTCGGCGCGCTGCGCTCCGCGGCGCAGATGGTGTCCTACGAAGTGTCGATGGGATTCGTCATCATCACCGTCCTGTTGTTTGTTGGTTCGCTGAACCTGTCGTCGATAGTCGAGGCACAGTCTGGCGGATTTTGGAACTGGCATTTCTTCGGCATCCTGTTCCCGATGTTCATCATTTTCTTCGTGTCGACCCTGGCGGAAACCAACCGCGCGCCCTTCGATCTGCCGGAGGCGGAAGCGGAGCTTGTCGCCGGCTACAACGTCGAATATTCGGGGATGACGTTCGGCATGTTCTTCCTGGGTGAATACGCGAACATGATCCTGATGTCGGCGATGACGTCGATCCTGTTCCTTGGCGGCTGGATGGCGCCGTTCGATATCGTGCCCTTCACCTGGATACCGGGGCCGATCTGGTTCGCGGGCAAAATCGCCTTCTGCCTCTTCGTCTTCCTGTGGGTTCGGGCGACTTTCCCGCGCTATCGCTACGATCAGCTGATGCGGTTGGGCTGGAAAGTCTTCCTGCCGTTTTCTCTGCTCTGGGTGATCGTCGTCGCCGGCTGGCTGTTCGCACTCGGTAAGGTACCGGGCGCATGAGTATTTTGGTGAGGGATCTGACATGGCGTTGCTAGAACGCACCGTAAAAGGCCTGCTGCTCGCCGAACTCGTCCAGGGCATGTCTCTGACGCTGCGGTCGATGTTCCGCGCGAAGCACACGATTAACTATCCCTATGAGAAGGGGCCGTTGTCGCCGCGCTTCCGCGGTGAGCACGCGTTGCGCCGCTATCCGAATGGTGAGGAACGCTGTATCGCCTGCAAGCTGTGCGAGGCGATTTGCCCGGCGCAGGCGATCACAATCGAGGCCGAGCCGCGCGAAGATGGCAGCCGGCGGACGACGCGCTACGACATCGACATGACGAAATGTATCTATTGCGGGTTTTGCCAGGAAGCCTGCCCGGTGGATGCCATCGTCGAAGGACCGAATTTCGAGTTCGCGACCGAGACACGAGAGGAGTTGTTCTATGACAAGGACAGGCTCTTGGAGAACGGCGAACGCTGGGAAGCGGAAATCGCTTCGAACATCGAACAGGATTTGCCGTATCGGTAATCAGGGCGCGCTTGCGGGGGCAAGCGTGAAGGGGACTGCATGATCATTCAAGCCTTGGCGTTCTATCTCTTCGCGTTCGTGGCCGTGGCCGCGGGCGTGCTGGTGATCGCTTCGCGCAATCCGGTGCATTCCGTGCTGTTCCTGATTCTCGCCTTCTTCAACGCGGCCGGCCTGTTCGTTCTGATGGGGGCCGAGTTCCTGGCGATGATCCTGGTGATCGTCTATGTCGGCGCGGTCGCGGTGCTGTTCCTGTTCGTCGTCATGATGCTCGACATCAACTTCGTCGAGTTGCGCAGCGGATTTGCGCAGTACCTGCCGGTCGGCGCCTTGATCGGGTTGATCCTGCTGGCCGAATTGCTGGTCGTTGGCAGCGGCTGGGTCGTTCTTCCGCAGGCGGAATCCGTGGCCGCCGCGCCGATCCCGCCGCTCGATCAGCTAACCAACACCGAAGCGATCGGCCGGCTGATCTACACCAAGTACATATACCTCTTCCAGGCGGCGGGTCTCGTGCTGCTGGTCGCGATGGTCGGCGCCATCGTGCTGACCCTGCGCTCGCGGGCGGGTGTCCGCAAACAGCGGATCGGCGATCAAGTCGCGCGCCGGCCGGAAGATGCCATCGAGGTCGTCAAGGTGACGACGGGGAGCGGTATCTGATCATGCTGGAAATCGGTCTTTCCCATTACCTGACCGTCGCGGCGATCCTGTTTACGCTCGGGCTGTTCGGTATCTTCCTGAACCGCAAGAACGTCATTATCATCCTGATGTCGATTGAGCTGATGCTGCTCGCGGTCAATATCAATCTCGTCGCGTTTTCGACCCATCTCGGCGATTTGATGGGGCAAATTTTCGCGATGTTCATCCTCACCGTCGCGGCGGCGGAAGCGGCGATCGGTCTTGCAATCTTGGTCGTGTATTACCGCAACCGCGGATCCATCGCGGTCGAAGACATCAACGTGATGAAGGGCTAATACCAAGGAGCGCTGATAGTGACACTTAGAGACGGCATACCAAGGTTTTCGGTTAGGAGCGTGCGGCGCAGCGATGCGGCGCATCGGAAGCCGTGCGCGACGCTGTCCGAAAGCCTTGGTATGCCGCCCCGTGAGTCGCGTATGCGGACCGTCGGAGGGCGTCGGACCGCCTTGACGATGTTCCGCATCGCCTGCGGCGCACCTCCTACCCGACGGACCGCCTACGCGATCTCTATGCGTCACTATCAACGTTCCTTGGTATTGTAATGGAAGCTGCGGTCGTATTCCTGCCGTTGCTGGGCGCGTTCATCGCCGGTTTATTCGGGCGCGTGATCGGCGACAAGGCGTCGATGTACATCACCTGCACGATGCTGGTGATTTCGGCGATCATTTCCTGGTATCTGTTCTTCGCCGTCGCGGTGGGCGGCGACCCGCGCACTGTCTTTCTGTTCGAATGGGTGACGTCGGGTGACCTGGAGTTTTTCTGGGCTCTGAAGGTCGACACATTGACAGCCGTAATGCTGATCGTTGTGACTACGGTCTCGGCCGTGGTGCACATCTATTCGATCGGCTACATGGACCACGACGACAGCATTCCGCGTTTCTTCGCCTATCTCAGCCTGTTTACCTTCAGCATGCTGATGCTGGTGACGGCGGACAATCTGGTGCAGATGTTCTTCGGTTGGGAAGGCGTCGGTCTGTGCTCCTATCTGCTAATTGGCTTCTGGTACAAGAAGCCCTCGGCAAACGCGGCGGCGATCAAGGCGTTCCTCGTCAACCGGGTCGGCGATATCGGTTTCGCACTGGGCATCTTCGCGACATTCGTTCTATTCGGCACGGTGCAGCTCGACCAGATATTCGCGGCGGCGTCCGGCAAGGCGGATGCGACCTTGGTATTCCTCGACATGGAATTCCACGCGCTGACCGTCACATGTCTGCTGCTGTTCGTCGGCGCGATGGGCAAGTCGGCGCAGATCGGCCTGCACACCTGGTTGCCGGACGCGATGGAGGGGCCGACGCCGGTTTCCGCGCTGATCCATGCAGCGACCATGGTAACCGCCGGCGTGTTCATGCTGGTGCGCTTGTCGCCGATGTTCGAACAGTCGGAAACGGCGCTTATGGTCG
>Ga0315338_1002417_pt1 | contig 18571 bp, 18 predicted proteins | sample ASW8metaG_FD_204518 | JGI IMG/M metagenome (GOLD analysis project Ga0315338, IMG submission 204518) | Ammonia-oxidizing marine archaeal communities from Monterey Bay, California, United States - ASW #8 | ecosystem: Environmental > Aquatic > Marine > Coastal | place: USA: California | collected... | reverse complement strand
GCACTAGCTCCGCGAGTTTCGTCACCTTCAGGCTCCATGAACATTCCCTTTGTCTCACGGCCCCGGGAGATTACGGGCTGTGGTTCATGTACGAGCCTGTGCTTATCGGGGAACGGACCTGGAGCCGACTAAATTCAGATCAGCAGGCCGCGTTGCTCGCAGCCGGCCAGATCGCCGAAGACTATTTTTTCGAGCAAGCTCAGCTTCTAGACGAACAACTCGAAGAAGTCTTCGCCGAAGCAGGCGTCGAGGTCGTACGCATGACTCAGGAACAGACCGAGGCCTGGCGGGCGATCGCCGCAGAAACTTCCTACAAGGTCTTCGCGGAGGAAGTGCCCGGAGGAGCTGAGCTCATAGAGAAAGCGCTCGCGGTCGAGTGAGCACGACCGTCTTGTTGGATCACTTTATTCGAGGTGTGCGAGCCCTCTCGCGCGCTTGCGGCGTGTTGGCAGCATTATGCCTAGCCGCCGCTTGCCTGGTCGTCTGTCACATGGTTCTAGTGCGCTATATGTTCAGCGCCGCAACGATCTGGCAAACGGAGTTCGTCACATTTGCTGTCGTAGCCGCAACCCTCATCGGTAGCCCCTATGTGCTCTTGACTCGGGGCCACGTGACAGTCGACCTACTGCCTCACTATCTGTCCGAGAGGCCACGCCGATGGCTGGCCTTCATCGCCTCGATTTGCGCCTGGGCGGCCTGCGCCGTCCTGGCCTGGACCGGATGGACCTATTTCCACGAGGCTTGGACCTTCGGGTGGGTGACCGAGTCGGTGTGGGGACCACCCCTGTGGATCCCGCTCTTGGCGTTGCCCGTGGGCTTGGGGGTGCTCACGCTGCAATACACCGTCGATATCCTGTGTCTAGCATCCGGTCGACCGCTCGGACACGATCTATCTGAACCGCAAGAGCCTCCTGCATGAGCCCGCTGGCAATCGGATTACTCATTGCTATCGTCACGGTAATCGTGCTGGCGAGCGGAATTCCCGTGGCCTTCGGACTCGTGGTTGTCGCTATAGGCTTTCTCGCAGTCTTCGACGGTCTCGAGAGCCTGACCATCCTTGGCGAACTCTTTTTCTCGGGTCTGGCAGACTTCACGCTGGTCTCTATCCCGATGTTCATTGCCATGGGCGCCGCTGTTGCGGCCTCACCCGCCGGTGGCGACCTCTACGGGGCTCTGGACCGTTGGCTTTATCGGGTCCCCGGTGGCCTCGCCATGTCGAACCTTGGAGCCTGTGCCATCTTCGCAGCACTCAGCGGCTCCTCACCGGCAACTTGCGCGGCCATCGGCAAGATGGGGATTCCCGAGATGCGCAAACGGGGCTATCCGGATGGTTTGGCCACCGGATCAATTGCCGCTGGGGGCACGCTCGGTATCCTCATCCCCCCCAGTGTCACAATGATCGTCTACGGAATCTCTACTGGAACATCAATTGGGCGTCTGTTCATCGCCGGGATCCTCCCCGGGTTGATGCTGACCGGGCTCTTCAGTGCCTGGTCGATGTTCCACGCATGGCGGGACGGGTTTCAGGCGGGCCAGGAGCGTCAACAGTTCAGTCTGCGCGACAAACTCGAGCAAGCAGCGCGCATCCTCCCCTTCCTGCTAATCATTGCTGGGATCCTGTTTGTGCTCTACGGCGGTGTGGCCACTCCGTCTGAAGCTGCAGGGGTCGGCGCAATGCTCTGCGTGCTCATGGTCGCCATCATCTACCGCATGTGGAATCCGCGAAAGCTCTGGCGAATTCTGAGCAGTAGCACGCGCGAAAGCGTCATGATCATGATGATCATCGGCGCGGCGGCTCTCTTCAGCTACACGCTGTCCAACCTGTTCATCACCCAATCAGTAGCCGAATCGATCGCATCCCTCGAGGTCAATCGGTGGCTCCTGCTGGGAATGATCAACTTATTCCTGTTGGTTGCCGGATTCTTCCTCCCCCCGGTTGCCGTCATTCTGATGACCGCACCAATACTGATGCCCATCGTTCTCCAAGCGGGCTTCGACCCTTACTGGTTCGCAGTGGTGTTAACTATCAATATGGAGATAGGTCTTATCACGCCACCGGTCGGTCTAAACCTCTACGTGATCGACGGCATCGCACCAGACGTTGGGCTACCTAAAATACTCCGAGGCGCCCTACCCTACGCCCTATTGATGGTACTCGGCATCGTGCTGCTCTGTGTGTTCCCACAGATAGCCACTTGGTTGCCAGACTTACTATTCGGTTAAGGATGTTGGACGGCCAGATGGTGCATCCCTCTAGGGTTTTTATGCCTATCACCCGCGCGCTCTTAACACCCTACCGACTCAGGTCATCGTTCGCCGCAATCCTGCTCGTCAGCGGGGCAATTTTCATTTCCGCGGCGAGCGCCCAAGAATCACAAACGACACCCTTCAAATTCGAAACAGCACTTACCACCGCCGAGAGTCTGCCGAGGATGCGGAGCCTCCTGATTAGCTGGAACGGTGACCTAGTGCTGGAGCGCTATTTCAACGGCGCACAATCAGGGAGCGTGACAAATATTAAATCGGTCTCAAAAAGCGTCTTATCAGCACTCGTCGGAATCGCCATCGAACGAGGACACCTCAGCGGCGTCGAGCAGCCGATTGCGGACTACCTCGGTGACCGACTGCCGACGGACGATAATATTCTCAAGGAGCAGATTACGATTGAGAACCTGCTCACGATGCAATCGGGACTCGAGACGACGAGCAATCGAAACTACGGTGCCTGGACTACAAGCCGGGACTGGGTCAGTTTCGCGCTCCGGCAACCGCTCGAGCTGCCACCCGGCCGGCTAATGGAGTACAGCACTGGAAACACTCATCTTCTTTCTGCCATCCTGACCAAAGCAACTGGACAAAGCACGCTGGAGTTCGCGCGTGAAGTCCTGGCAAAACCGTTGGGGTTTTACTTACCCCCCTGGCCACAGGATCCACAAGGCATCTACTTCGGGGGCAATGATATGGAGATGACGCCCCGCCAGATGCACGCTTTCGGCGAGCTGTATCTCAACGAGGGACGAGCCAACGGCACCCAGATCGTTCCGCCAGACTGGGTGGAGGACTCATTGGCACGACGGGCTCAGTCGCGTCGTGAACGGAATCGTTATTACGGCTACGGCTGGTGGATTCGCGAGATGGCCGGGCACGAGACAACCTATGCCTGGGGATTCGGAGGACAGTTCATAGTGCTAGTGCCAGCGCTCAACCTGGTCGTGGTTACGACCTCTTCCAGCAACCCCGGTCCGGGGAGAAGAGCCCATACGCAACGTATGTATGACCTCGTCGAACACGAGGTTATCGCACCCGTTTCAGAAGAACTCCGTTTCTAGCCCGAATCCAGAAAGCGCCCGTTCTTCGATTATTCGGCCCCTGGGCAGTAACGATAATCGTGGAGGGGCTCACCGAGCGCGGCGTAGGATACGTCCGCCACGACCGGTCGAGTGAACACTCCCGGATCCGTCACTGTAATCCCGTAATCGAGCCGTTCCCCATCTCCACTGAGAACGAATGACTCGCGCATTCGAACGTCCTCACTCTGAGGCGTGCCGTTGTCATCAAAATAAGGCCAGTTCACTCGTGTAGTCTCAATCTCCAGAACCCGACCGTCCCACCGACCCACCGAATATCCCTGCTTCGTTGCCGCCACTTGCGTTGATGCTGAGTCAGTTGTCAGGTGAATGGTGCGAATTACAGTGTTGGACAGATTCAGCGTGATCGAATCGCCATTGTCGATAAACTCGATTGGGAACGGATTAGGCATGATCGCAGGCATCCCATGCGTTACACACTGGAACGCAGGGTTGTCCGCAACGGGGTGCCACTGAGCACGGCGCAAGGTGGCGTCGGGTGTGAGCGGTAACGCCCCGAACTCCAGACCATCACCCAGAGCCGCCCGACTCCATACCCGGAACAGGCCACTTCGTTCCATCTCAGCATTATCAGCGTTCGATCCGAGAGTAGATGACACCTCGCCATCGCTCTGGGTCCATCGCCGCTGAGCGCCGCGTTCCAGGACCTCATAGCCATTGTCGAGCAACATGTTCGAGACCTGGATCCAATCGGATCGCCGCGCGGAGGGGTAGCCCGCAACGCGGACGCGTTGGCCCACCCTTATCATGTCCTCTCTTACGCCAACTCGCTCCAGGACGTAAACCGCCGAGCCCTCCAGCTCGTGCAACAAATCTTCGCCCTCGGCCGAAACCGTCTTGAGTGTGTAGAGCGGGTGGGGATTCCCCCAGTAGACCCTGACCAACTCACCCTCCAACTCAACGACCGTACTGTGGTCGTACTCCGCAGTGGAATGGTGCGCATGAGACACAGCGTAGACGATAGCTGTACCGAGAAAAACGGCCAGCCTCCTTCGGAGTACCTTCATGATACAGCTGACCCCTCCCACTCCTCCGCCAGGATCGCCCAGCGTTCATGATCTCTCCATCGACCGCACACCTTCAGGTACTTCGGGGAAAAGCCCTCGAGACGAAATCCGAGGCTTCGAACCAGCGCAATAGATCTTTCATTGTTCGGCTGAATATTAGCCTCTAGACGATGGAGCTTGAGTTGGTGAAAAGCTCTACTAACAACCTCGATCAGGCCCTCGCGCATCAATCCACTACCGACATAGGGAATAAATCCATAGTAGCCGAGGTAACCTGATTGAAACGCACCTCGAATCATACTGTCGATATTCACCACCCCAATCAAGTCTCCGCCCGTCTTCAAAACGACAAAGAACGTCACCCTCCAGGGACTTCGTATCTGGTTCAGAAAAGCTTGGTACTTCTCTACCTTATCAGGAGGAGCAACACGATTTAGATGAAGCTTCTTGCTCCTGGCAACGGCGTCTAGGAACTCAGATTCACGTCTCTTCGACGGTTGCTCCAGCTGCACTCGCATGCTCGTCAACACACTCCTCAACATCCAATACCAGACCGTTGACAGCGATCACTCTAACCTCGGCACCGGGCGGCAGCCCACGACCAGCAATCAAGTTGGCGTTCCAGCGTTCCCCTCGAATGCGCACCCTCATAAGCTCGGCGCCGTCTTTAAATTCAACTACCTGAGCGATGTCACCAACCAGGGAATCATTTATTTCCACCGGCGAAGCCTCGCCGTATCTACTGAATAGTGCGCCCGCTTGTTCACCGAGGGCCTCGCGCAGAAGATACCCGACGATTCCGAGGATGACCCCCGTAAGCAGAATACCGCTAAGCACTTCCATATCTTTTGCTACCCCCAACTAGTCATTTTACCTTCCGTCGGGCACGGACCGCACCAAAGCAGGATAGTGGTAGTACAGCGTGCCGATACGCGCCAAGTAGTTTATGTAGAGGGCAATCCAGAGACCATGGTTCCCTAGGGGCAAGAACAGCCACCACGCGATCAAGAAAATAGACAGTGAGATCAGCATAGCGTTACGCATCTCAGCCGTGCGTGTTGCCCCAATGAAGATGCCGTCCAGCTGAAACGCCCACACACCCAGGAGCGGCATACCAATAGCCCATGGTAGATACGCCCTGGCTGCGCTCCGAGCCGCCGCGTCGACCGTAAGCAGGTCGATGAATTCCGCACCGAGGGTACCGATGACTAGCGACAGAAACAGAGCGACAGCGCCCGCCCACAACGTGGTCATCCGGGCCGCAGCGACCAACCCCGCCCGATGAGCTGCACCGACCGACCGACCGATTAACGCCTCCGCAGAGAAAGCGAGTCCGTCCAGAAAAAACGCACTGATGGAGATGAGGTGCATGAGAACCGCATTGGCAGCGAGAATCACATCTCCCTGTTTGGCACCTTGGGCCATGAACCACACGAAGACGAAAATGAGCGCCAGAGAGCGAATCATAATGTCACCGTTAACAGACATCGTCCGCCTCAGACGATCAACGGCCAATAGGCGCTCTAACGACCATAAACCACCGAACCGGCGCAAATGACGAATCGCAATCATTAAACCAATCCCGGCCGCACTCCATTCGGCCAGAACCGTTCCGAACGCCACCCCCCGTACATCCCACCCGAAACCCAAAACAAACAGCACATCGAGCGCGATATTGGTTAAATTCAGCACGAGTTGGAGGACCAAGCCGATATCCGTGCGCCCAAGACCGATGAACCAACCAAGCAACGCGTAATTCGCAAGCGTTGCCGGCGCCGCCCAGATCCGAATGTCGAAATACCCCCTAGCGAGGGACTCCACCTGTTCGCTGCCGCCCAAAAGAGCGAATGCTGTCTCGCGAATGGGCCACTGTAGTGCGATGAGGGCCGTTCCCGCTGCCAAGGCGATCAGAAGCGCCCTCCCTAGGCTCGCGCTGACTTCATCGTTTTCACGCGCACCGAACGCCTGGGCCGTTAAACCAGTTGTCCCCATTCGCAGGAAACCGAATGCCCAAAAAGCGAAACTGAAAATCAGTGAACCGACAGCGACGGCGCCGATATAGGCGGGATCGGGGATCTGGCCCACGACGGCAGTATCGACCACGCCGATCAACGGCGTGGAGATATTGGCGATCATGACCGGCAGAGCGATCACGAAGATCGCCCGATGGGTCAGCGGCGCCCTGTCTTGCGCAGAGCTAACGGATGGCACCCGAGATCAGCCTCGTGCGCCGCCGCAGTTTAGTTGACGGGTCTGAACTTCTGGACCCTTCGACCGGTTGCCGTCTCAGCTACATACATGTTCCCCACCGAATCGATCGCGATGGTGTGACCATGGGTGAAGTTGCCAGCCTGATGACCAGGACGTCCAAACGTGGAAAGAATCTCCCCGCTCTTGTGATCGAGCACATGGACCTGCTCATTGCGCCCGTTCATCACGTACAGGTATCGCTGCGCCTCATCCGGCGAGAAAGCCACAGTCCAAACAGTCCCGCGAGGATCCGGCAGCGTATCCGTGCCCGTCCTGACCCAGATGTTGCGAACGAAGTTGCCCATCTTGTCAAACACCTGAACTCGGTCTCCCTGCCGATCACAGACATAGATCAGCCCTTCGTTGCTCAACGCGATGCAGTGCACGACTTGGGCGAATGCCCCGGGCGCACCCTCTTCTATCTCCTGCTGGGTAGCCTGTCGACCCCACTGACGCAAGAAGTTTCCTTCGTGGTCAAAAACAGCAACACGCCGGTTACCGTATCCGTCGGAGATGTAGAGGTCACCGTTCTCAGGGTCCACCGCAATAGCGGAGGGTCGGTTTAACCGATCTTCGGCCGAGTTGAGCGCCTCTCCCTCTTCGGTGCCATCCACCGTATCGAATTCGCCGCGCTCTCCGATCTGTAGCAACAGTTCGCCCTCGTGGCTGTACTTCTGCACGATGGCATCGCCGTTTCCAGCGACATACACGTTATTGTCGTTATCGAACGTGCAACCGTGGATAGAGTCAGGTACGACGTCTGGATCCCCCCAGGATCTCACCATGTAACCAAGCTTATCGAACATGATGATCGACGGGGCCGCCATCGACGTCTCCTGTTCTTCGTCGGTGATATTTCGCCGGTCTACGATCACGCTGTGGTCATGGGAATCAACACAGTTACCCCCAACCTGACCATTGATCCAGCCTCCGGGCAATGGTTTCGGCCAGGATGTATCAACTTCGAACATTGGCGCCTGCTGGGCGCCCACGCCGATCGACATAAAAGCTAGCGAAAAGAGAATTTTTTTCATTCGAATCTCCCCTGATCCCTAAAGGTCATCCAATGTGATCATAACCGCCAGGCAGTCGAAAGTTCACCAGAAAACCTCGAGAACTGCTGGCTCGTGCTACAAACCGGGAAGTGGAGCGGGTGAACGGGTTCGAACCGTCGACCTGCACGTTGGCAACGTGCCGCTCTACCAACTGAGCTACACCCGCATAGGCAGAGAGAAGGGATTGTAAAGCAGTCGACTCGGAGATACACCCAGCCCCAGAAACATCGCTCCGAACTAGGGGCCACAGTTCCAGCACCCGACCCGCAAGCCTCAGATCTCTAGGACCCTCTTGCCCCCCCGGACAGAGAATAAAACCTATATTAGGGAAACTGCGAAGGCGCCCATTAGTCCGCGTTCGGCCCAATCCCACTGCGCATCACCGGCCATGCTGATCTGAGATAGTCCGCCATGGACCACAACGTGAGGCCCGCAGCCGCAATGAGCAGAACCATACCTATCCCGTAAACAGGCAACCCGAATGACGGCTCTTGATAAAGCATGAAACCAATGCCGAACATCTGGAGCGTGGTCTTCCATTTCGCGAAAAAGCTCACCTTAACGCGGGCGCGAGCCCCGAGCTCAGACATCCACTCCCGTAGTGCAGATACCGTGATCTCTCGCCCTATGATTATCGCGGCCACTGCCATCAAGATGACCCTAGGATCATTCTGCACCAAGACGACCAGCGCCGTGGTGACGATCAGCTTATCCGCAACCGGGTCGAGAAACGCGCCAAAGGTTGTTGCCTGATTGAGCTTACGTGCGAGATAACCATCCAACCAATCAGTAACTGCAGCCAGTCCAAATAGAATACCGGCCGCCTGCCCAGCCCAACTGAAGGGGAGATAATAGGTCACCACAACCAACGGGATAGCGATGATCCGAAAACACGTCAGCAAGTTGGGGATCGTGAACGGCATAGCTAGATTCAAGTTCTATTCCGAATGAAAGTGCCCATATATTAACTGAGCGAGCTGCCGTGAGATGCCCTTCACCCTGGCGAGATCGTCAACACCCGCCCGCGCGACCGCCTGCAGCCCACCGAATTGGCGTAACAGTTCTCTGCGACGCTTTGGGCCCAGCCCGCGAATCCCCTCAAGCGGCGAGGTTGACTGTCTCTTTTTCCGGCGGGCACGATGCCCCGCGATCGCAAAACGGTGCGCCTCGTCCCGTAATTGTTGGATCAGATGTAATGCCGGCGAGCTTGCCGACAGTGTCAACGGCTCCCGCGCGTCCGTAAGGTAAAGCCGCTCACGGCCGGGCTTTCTCCCCTTCCCTTTGGCGACCCCTACCAGTCGAACGCCAATGAGCTGAAGCTCCTCCAGAACCTCCACCGCAGCGTTGAGTTGCCCCCTCCCTCCATCGATCAACAGGACATCCGGGATGGGGGCCTCACCCTTCTTCACCCGCGCATAGCGCCTTTTCAGCGCCTGTGCCAGGGCACCGTAGTCGTCCCCGGCAGTCACGTCGGAAATGTTGAATCGCCTGTATTCTGACTTCATAGGCCCTTCGGGCCCAAAAACGACACAAGAAGCAACCGCAGACTCCCCACTCGTATGGCTGACATCAAAACACTCGAGCCGCGCCGGGATCTCATCGAGCCTCAGCGATTCAGCTACGGATTCGAGTTGTTGAGTCATCGTCGCGCTCGACTTCTTGCGCAAAGCTGCAGCGTACTCCGCGTTGAGTAACGCCATCTGGAGCCAACGGGCGCGATCCCCACGGACACGGTGCTTTATTTGTACCCTATGACCTGTCCGTTCGCTAAGCATCTCCGCGATCGCATCAGCGTCGGAAACCTCCTGACTGACCAGAATCTCCGTCGGTGCCTCCTTGCCGCCATAGTATTGGAGCAGAAATGCGCGCATAACCTCCGCTTCGTTCGCCTCCGCGACGGACTTAGGAAAATGGCTTTTCGAGCCTAGAAGGCGACCACCCCTGAAGTACATGACCGCGACGCAAAAAATGCTGCGCTCGCAAACTAAGCTAATGACATCGAAATCGCCCGCAGATCTAGACACTAATTGCTGGGATTCTACGGCCTTCAGTTTCGATATCTGATCGCGATATTGAGCGGCACGCTCAAACTCCAATTCCTCGGAGGCTTTCTCCATACGATCCACCAGACTCTCGGTGACCACCTCACCCCGTCCCTCAAGGAACAAGATTGCATGCTCTACATCACGCCGATAGTCGTCTGCGGAAACGAGGCCGACACACGGCGCGGTACATCGTTGGATCTGATACTGCAGGCAGGGGCGTGTTCGGTTCGAAAAGTAGCTGTCCTCACATTGGCGAACTTGGAAAAGCTTTTGTAGCTGACTTAGGGTCTCCCGAACGGAACCAGCGCTTGGGTAAGGACCAAAGAGATCCCCCTTCTTTTTTCGGGGCCCTCGGTAAAAGGACAGGCGCGGAAACTCCTGCTCCGTACTGACATGGATGTAGGGATAACTCTTCCCGTCCCGAAGCACGACGTTAAACCGCGGCTTGTGCCTCTTTATGAGGTTGTACTCGAGGATCAACGCTTCGGTCTCCGTCCGGGTTACGGTAACGTCAATGTCAGCGACCTGCCTCACCATGGCCATCGTCTTGGAATCCTGAGCTCGACCCTGAAAGTAGCTCCCGACACGGCGACGCAGGTTTTTTGCCTTGCCGATATAGATAACTTCGCCGCTGGCATCCATCATTCGATAAGCCCCCGGGCGATGCGTGAGATTGGCGACAAACGCTTGAGGATCGAAATCCGCACCCTCGCCAACTGACATGCCGGTGGTCTCGCTCATTCAGCCGGTCCGGCCAAGTCTCGCGCGCGCGCCAATGCCTCAGCGAACATCGCTGGCGTCAACCGACCGGTCTGGGTGTTGTAACGGCTGCAATGATATGAATCGACCAAACGACGTGGGCCGGGAAGCTCGTGGACTGCCCCATGGCCAAACCGGTATCCGCTCAACTTCAGGCCGAGCGTCCGGAGCACCGCCGCATGGGCGATGCCACCCAGGGCGAATACCACGGTCCCATCCGGGAGCTGTGCTAGCTCCTCTTTGAGGTAGGCGTTACAGGTCTTCACTTCGAGTGTCGTCGGCTTGTTTTGGGGCGGCAAACATTTTACGGCGTTAGTAATTCGGCAGCCTAGGAGTTCAAGGTCGTCGTCAGCCGAGATTGACTCCGGTTGCGTGCTGAGACCGAGCTCGAAAAGCGTGCGGTACAGTAGGACGCCTGCAAAATCACCCGTGAACGGGCGCCCAGACGCATTGGCGCCGTGACGCCCAGGTGCGAGTCCGACGATCAGTAGGCGCGGAGCCGAATCCCCGAATGCCGGAACCGGCGCGTTATGGTACTGCGGGTGTTGGGATCGCTGTTCCTGGAGAAAAGCGGCCAACCGAGGGCAGCGAGTGCAATACGGATCAAATGTAACCCGCGGCGGCGGCGTCCCCCCAGCCTGGTCTTCGCTCAATGGCCGTTCGGCTGACCGGCGATGCGCATGGCCACTTCCATGGCCTGCTCGTAGTTCAATCGCGGGTCGACTTGGGACTTGTAGGCGCGGGCCAGATCCGAATCCTTCAAACCGCGGGCACCACCAGTGCATTCCGTCACGTTCTCACCCGTGAGCTCCAGATGCACGCCACCTAGATAGCTCCCCGCCTCCTGATGAATGCGAAAAGCTGCCTGAAGCTCCGCGACAATGTTGTCAAAACGACGGGTCTTGTATCCCTGTGCAGTCGTTTCCGTATTGCCGTGCATCGGATCGCAGATCCACAACACAGACGAACCGGTGTCACGTACGGCCTGGATCACCCTCGGGAGGTGCTCCTCAACGTGCTTGGCACCGAATCGGGTAATCAACGAGAGTCGGCCAGGTTCATTGTTCGGGTTCAAAAGACTTATCAGTCCTTGGAGCTGTTCATCACTGGCATCCGTGCCAATCTTAATGCCCATCGGGTTACTGATGCCGCGGAAAAATTCGACGTGGGCACCATCCAAGTCAGCTGTACGCATACCGATCCACGGGAAATGCGTAGTCAGATCGTACCAGCGGTCCCGATGCGGCAAGAACCGCGTCTGTGCCTGCTCGTAGGGCAAGTGCAAGCCTTCGTGACAGGTATAGAACTCCACCCGGCGAGTGCCCACCGTATCGCCTTCGATGGACTCGAAAAACCCGAGAGAATCCGATACCGACTGAACGAGATTGCGATACTCGGAAGCCATGGGTGACTCCCCAACAAACTCGAGATCCCAGTTCTCCGGATGATGCAAGTCTGCGAAGCCACCATCGATCAACGAGCGAACAAAGTTAAGCGTCAGCGCCGCGCGTTCGTAACCTCGCAACATAAGCTCAGGATCGGGCTCGCGATCCTCGGCGGTAAACGGCAGACGATTTACCAAGTCGCCGCGATAGCTCGGGAGTGATTTGCCGTCCCGGGTTTCCTCATCAGCACTGCGAGGTTTCGCGTATTGTCCTGCCATTCGGCCCACCCGGATGACGGGCCGCTTGAGTCCCATTACCAGAACCAGCGACATCTGCAGGAGAATCTTGAGTTTCTGGACGACGTTCTCCGAGCTACATTCCTCGAAGCTCTCCGCACAATCTCCCCCTTGCAGCAGGAAAGCCTCCCCCCGCTGCGCAGCCGCCAGCTTCTCCTTGAGCGACTCTACTTCCCAGCTGGTCACAAGCGGCGGCAGCGAACTGAGCCTAGCGATGGTCTCCTCCAACCGCACACTATCCCTGTACGGCGGCTGTTGGCTCGCAACTCGGGTCTGCCAGCTGGCAGGTTTCCAATCGTTTGAAACGCGGGTCTGAGTCATAAGCCCGGGACTATACACGCCCCGGGTGGGGTCCTGAAACGGAGGCTCGAGAGAACGTTCGAGCCAAGGGCGGTTTGAGACAATGCTGGTATCATGAAGGCTATGCCACCTCTCCGTTCCAGCTTGAGGCGTGGAATCCTCACAGCGTGCCTGGCGCTAGGGTGCTCCCTTTGGCTCCACGCGCAGGAGGATCTCTCTGAAGGAGCGTCAGCCCCCACGGGAAACGCAACGGTAGAGCCCACGCCCGAGGGAGGAATCGTCACCGTACTACGGCTCCAGGGCGCTATAGGCCCCGCCACTGCCGACTTCGTGACGCGTGGAGTGGAGGCAGCCCAGGAAAACAGCTCCACATTGTTGGTGATCGAGATGGACACCCCGGGCGGTCTCGATACAGCGATGCGGGGCATAATTCAGTCGATTCTCGGATCCTCTGTCCCGGTCGCAACTTACGTTTGGCCACAAGGCGCGCGCGCCGCGAGCGCAGGCACCTACATCCTTTATGCCAGTCACATCGCCGCCATGGCTCCGGCGACCAATCTCGGCGCCGCAACGCCCGTGTCGATCGGCGGGGTAGCACCTGCTAGCCCTGAAGCGGAGCCCCCTGCAGAAGGGGAAGAGGAGGACTCAGGGTCAGGAGACCTCGAAGGGACCGACGAAGAAGAATCCACAGCCGAGGCCGACGAAGAGGAGAGCTTGCCCGCAATCCCGCAACCATCAACGGCTTCCGAACGCAAAGCGATCAATGACGCGGTCGCGTATATACGCAGCCTCGCTGAGCTCCGTGGACGAAACGCCTCCTGGGCTGAAGAGGCCGTCCGCGCCGCAGAGAGCTTGAGCGCCCAAGACGCGCTGGAGATGAACGTCATAGACCTGATTGCCAACAATCGGGCCGATCTGCTTCAGCAACTCGATGGCTGGGAACTCCAAGTCAACGGCGATGACGTGACGCTCAACACCTCCGGTCTGACAGCAGTGCTGTTCGAGCCTGATTGGAGGACTCGGCTACTCGAAGTTATCAGCAACCCGACGGTAGCCTACCTCCTGATGTTAATCGGGATCTACGGCCTCATCTTCGAGGGCTATAACCCCGGCGCTATCGTACCCGGCGTCGTAGGCGCTATCTCGCTGCTGCTGGCCCTGTTCGCGTTCCAGGTCCTGCCGGTCAACTACGCCGGCTTGGCGCTTATACTCCTTGGCGTGATCCTCATGGTTTCAGAATTCCTCGTCCCAAGCTTCGGCGCACTCGGAATGGGTGGTATCGCCGCATTCGTATTCGGCTCTGTCATTCTGATCGACGCCGATGTCCCCGGCTTCGGGGTGTCTATACCCCTGATTTTTTCCATCGCCTTGACCGGCGCGCTCACGTTGCTCGGTATCGTGTGGCTTGCCATCCAATCACGGGACCGCCCCGTCGTTAGTGGCGTCGAAGAAATGATGGGCGCGAGCGGTGAAGCCTTAAAAGGCTTCAAGACCCACGGCCAGGTGTGGGTGCGTAACGAACGCTGGGGCGCGCGGACCGAAACCCCTATCAAGAAAGGTCAAGCCATCAGAGTCACTAAGATTGACGGACTAACACTTCACGTTAAGCCTAGCGAAACTAGTTAGCGCTGAAGCAAAAGGAAGAATCATGCTTTTCGAACTCCCCACATTTCTCATCGCAGTCATCGCCCTATTCCTGTTCAGCACGATCAAGATACTCCGGGAATACGAACGAGGTGTGATCTTCCTGCTCGGCCGGTTTTGGAAGGTGAAGGGCCCCGGCCTGATCATCGTCATACCAGGCATCCAGAAAATGGTGCGTGTTGACCTCAGAGTGATCGTGATGGATGTGCCCACCCAGGATGTGATATCTCGCGATAACGTCTCGGTAAAGGTCAGCGCAGTAATTTATTTCCGCGTCATGGACCCAGAGAAAGCGATTATTCAAGTGGAAAACCGCGTCGAGGCAACCAGCCAACTAGCCCAGACGACGTTACGCTCGGTCCTCGGCCGCCACGAGCTAGACAACATGCTAGCTGAGCGGGACAAGCTAAACGCGGACGTACAGGAAATTCTCGACCAGAACACCGAGGCGTGGGGTATCAAGGTAGCGAATGTTGAGATCAAAAACGTCGATCTCGACGAGAGCATGATTCGCGCTATTGCGGCCCAAGCCGAGGCTGAGCGCGCGAGGCGCGCCAAGGTCATTCACGCTGAAGGCGAGTTTGAGGCATCACAGCGGCTCGCCGAGGCCGCCAACGTCCTGGCTTCCCAGTCCCAGGCGCTGCAGTTACGGTACCTCCAGACCCTCACCGAGATCTCCGGCGACGGGAACACCAGCACGATCGTCTTCCCGCTGCCTCTGGACCTCGTGAAGCCCATCTTCGATCAGATGACCAATCGCAAAGATTAATCTCTAACCCTATGCGCTAAGCACGGCAGAAGGCCCGCTATGCGGACTCCTTTCGCTCAGCGTCGCGCCCCCGCATGTAATCAGCCAATTCACCCTGTTTGGTGTGCAGCGTGTGTAGCCATCGCTGCCCCCCAGACGTGAACCCCGCCCAAAAACCTATCTCGACGATCTCTGGTTCCGTGAACTCCTCGTGAAGGTCCGACCACAAAGAATCGTCTGCGAGTTTTGGGTTCCACAAGATTGCCTCTGTATAGCGCAACGCCACCTTTTCCCGTTGGGTGAAGCGGTCTGAGCCTGCGTACTCCAAGAGTTCCTTCAATCGATTGTTCGGGTCTTCTTTCGCCCCACGGGCGTCGCCCTGGTTGCTTCAGTAGTCGCAGTCCAGGCTGTACGCGATATAGGTCCGAACGAGCTCCTTCAGATCGTGTTCGACAAAACCGGCCTTCTTCTGTTTATCGAAGAGCAGTTTTCGGGTGATTGTGAAAGCGCGCATAACATCCGGTTGATGTGCACGTACGGATTGGTTCTCAGGCCCCGGCCGACCTTTCTCGATCGCCTCCTCGAGCCATTCACGAAGTTCAGAGTCCTCGATCTCGTCGGGTGCAACGTAGCTGATTCGTGCCATAGCATTTCGTCCCTGCCATATTCGCAGGGCAAGTTTAGAGTGAGGATCCCCAAAAGCAATGACCTAGCCAAACTGCTGTCAAACGGCCCCTAGCGCCCGTTCTTACTGAGTTTCCTCCTTAGCCTTATCCCATAAAGCCTCCAGAGCGTCGAGGTCATAATTCTCCCAATCTCCGTCTCCAGTCTCGACGCTTCGCTCCACACTCCGGAAACGCCTCTCGAAGCGCGCGTTGGCACCACGTAGGCAAGCCTCCGGCTCGATGTCTAGGTGTCGGCAAAGATTAACAAGGGAGAAAAAGGCATCTCCCATCTCAGCGGTTATCGCCTCGGTATCTGCACCTCGAACGGCCGCATCAAGTTCTCCAAGTTCCTCATCAACCTTCTCTCGAACACCTTGTCGGTCAGGCCAATCGAACCCGACCCGCGCAGCCCGTTGTCCGAGTTTCATCCCCCGCATCAGCGCCGGCAGTGCGACAGGTACGCCGTCGAGTACGCTGCCAAGCCGTTCGGTGCGCTCCTTGGCCTTAAGCGTTTCCCAAGCTCTGGTCTGCGCCTTCGCGTCGACGACCCGCTCATCGCCGAAAACGTGAGGATGACGCCGTATCATCTTGGTACAGATTGCGGTCACAACATCATCGAACGCGAAAGCCCCTACCTCCTCTGCCATCCGAGCGTGGTAGACGACCTGGAGCAGAAGGTCCCCCAGTTCGTCCCTTAAGTTATCTAGGTCATCGCGGGCAATCGCATCCACAACCTCATAAGCTTCCTCGAGCGTATATGGGCCGATAGTTTTGAATGTTTGCTCCTGATCCCATGGACAACCGCTATCAGGATCTCTGAGAGCCATCATGATCTCGAGTAGATTCGATATATTGTATTTATCTTCTTGTTTTTTCATCTGAAATTAGAGATAAAAATCCGACCAACATAGAGGCCGTTGCACCCCAAATTCGGTGACCATCGTATTCGATCTCGTAAGTAAGAAGACGCACGCCTATGCGCTCCCGGTAAGTCCTACGGACGTTACCGTCTTCCAACAAGAACCCCAGCGGGACTTCGAAGACCTCGGCTACCTCAGTGTGATCGGGCACGGCCTCGAAATCCGGCGTGATGAAACCAACCACGGGGGTGACCAAAAACCCAGTTACGGTCAAGAGACGCTCAAGACGCCCGACAACTGCGACCTGCTGCGGATCCAATCCTATTTCTTCCCCGGCCTCCCGGAGCGCAGCCTCCACCGGACCCGAATCACCCTCCTCGATTCGACCGCCCGGAAAACTCACCTGACCAGGATGATCCTTCAAGTGGTCGGCACGCTCAGTGAACAACAGCGCCAGGCCCTCTGGGCGCTCGACCAGTCCCAACAACACGGCAGCGGGGCTGCGTTTCTTCTGAAGGAGATGATCGATAAAGGCTTGCGGGACCGGTCCGTCGACTTCCCGAAGCGCGCGTGTCAAAGGATCCGTATCCGATCGGGCAGCGGCGAGCCTGGCCTCAATGTGAGCTCGCATTCGACCCGGCGCCTGAGCGTTTAGCCCTTGATCCCACCGTCGGCCAGCTCACCGGGGTCCAATAGCGAATCCAGCTCATCGTCACTGAGATCCGTTTCCTCAGCCGCTACCTCTCGAATCGGACGACCTTCGCGAAAGGCCTTTTTCGCGATCGCGGCACCCTTCTCGTATCCGATGAGGGGATTCAACGCCGTCACGAGGATGGGGTTACGCTCCAACGCCTCCTGCAGGCGATCCTCGTTCACCGTGAACCCCTCAATGGCAGAATCCGCGAGCACCCGAGCCGCATTTGCCAGTAGCTCGAGGCTCTGCAATAGATTATGCGCAACGACCGGCAGCATAACGTTGAGCTGGAAGTTACCCGACTGCCCCGCCACCGTAATCGCGGCGTCGTTCCCGATCACCTGCGCCCCCACCATGGCCACGGCCTCCGGTATCACGGGATTGACCTTACCGGGCATAATGCTGCTACCTGGCTGCAATGCTGGTAATGCGATTTCGGCAAACCCCGCAAGCGGTCCGCTATTCATCCAACGCAGGTCGTTTGCGATCTTCACTAGGCTCACGGCCGTTGTCTTCAGCTGACCGGACAGTTCGACTGCTGTGTCCTGACAACTCAAGGCCTCGAAATAGCTGTCTGCTGGCCTGAAAGCAATATCTGTACGACCCGCCAACTGCGCAGCCATGCGTACACCGAACTCCGGATGAGCGTTGATCCCGGTGCCAACGGCAGTGCCGCCCTGAGCTAAGCCACTCAGTCGCGGTAGAACACCAGCTACGCGTTGATGGTCAGCCCGAATCTGGGTGGCCCACCCTTCGAGCTCTTGATCAAAACGTACCGGCATCGCATCCATCAAGTGTGTTCGACCAGTCTTCACCACATGCGACAAGACTTTTGCCTTGCGCTCGATCGTTACCGCAAGGTGCTCGAGAGCCGGAAGAATCCGCTCAGTCACGCTCAGAGCTGCGCTCAAATGAATGGCGGAAGGAATAACATCGTTGCTGCTCTGTCCCATGTTGACGTGATCGTTTGGGTGCACGGGCTCGCCTGCTGTCTGGGTTGCGAGTCGGGCTATGACCTCGTTAGCGTTCATATTGGAGCTCGTGCCCGAACCCGTCTGGAATACGTCAATCGGGAAATTTGAATCGTGCTGCCCGTCGGCAACCTGCAACGCGGCCGTCTCGATAGCGGCCGCGATACCGGCTGGCAGCAATCCTAGGTCCTGGTTAGCCGCCGCAGCTGCCCACTTTATTAGACCTAGTGCTCGAATAAACTGTCTGGGCATGGGTATCCCGCTGATCGGGAAATTGTTGACCGCACGCTGAGTCTGCGCTCCCCACAAAGCTTCTGCGGGCACTTCCAACTCGCCCATGCTGTCGCGCTCTACTCGATACTCGGTTGTCATATACGCTCCCAAAGTCTCCGGTTCGCGCCCACGAACCTAGCTTCCAAGGTCGGAGATCATCGATGAAAAGTGTATGATGCGCACTCCGCTTCTACTTGTATAGGGATGCCGATCGCCCCTGTGGACCCGGTTGGTCTTACCGCTCTTTCTCC
>Ga0315338_1002416_pt1 | contig 18574 bp, 17 predicted proteins | sample ASW8metaG_FD_204518 | JGI IMG/M metagenome (GOLD analysis project Ga0315338, IMG submission 204518) | Ammonia-oxidizing marine archaeal communities from Monterey Bay, California, United States - ASW #8 | ecosystem: Environmental > Aquatic > Marine > Coastal | place: USA: California | collected... | reverse complement strand
TCCTTAATGATGGGTCGCTCCCTGCCTCGGATTGCGGTCTCCAGTTCCTTTAGTCGGGAAAGCGTGGAGGACATTCCGCTCGACAGCGCGCTTGAACGCGTCCCGCTGGGCGTTTGCGTTGGCATCACGCCCTTTAATTTTCCGATCATGGTCCCCCTCTGGATGTGGCCGATGGCGGTGGCATGCGGCAACACGTTTGTTCTCAAACCTTCCGAAAAGGTATCGCTCTGCGCCCTGCGCGAAGTGGAACTGGCATCTGCGGCGGGGCTGCCTCCGGGTGTCTTGAATCTGGTCACGGGCGGCGGCGAGGTCGCCAGCCACCTGATCACCCACGATGATGTCCGCGCTGTTTCCTTTGTGGGTTCCACTGCGGTCGCAAAGAAGATCTACGCGACCGCTTCGGCCGCGGGTAAACGCGTGCAATGCATGGCGGGCGCAAAGAACACAATGATCATCATGCCCGATGCCAACCAGGAAGCCGCGATTGACGGTGTCCTCGGTTCGTCGATGGGCAACACCGGGCAGCGGTGCTTGGCAGGTTCGCTCGCCGTACTTGTGGGAGATGCCGCAGAGTGGTTCATTCCAAAAATTGTCGAGGCGTCCAAACGCATCAACGTTTCCGCCGGGGACACGGATGGGGCCAGCATGGGACCGCTGGTCGATGAGGCGAGCGCTCAGCGGGTTACCGAAGCGATTGCAAAGGGGGCCGAAAGCGGGGCCGAACTGCTACTCGATGGCCGCACCGGAACCTTTCCCGAGGAGGGATGCTTTGTCGGCCCGACTCTGTTTGATCACGTCCCACCGGAATCGGCCCTCGCCAAAGAAGAAATTTTCGGACCCGTACTCTCGATCATGCGGGTCGAAACACTTGAAGATGCGATCGCAGTCACGCATCGCTCCCCGTATGGAAATATGGCAGTCATGTTTACCGACAGCGGATACGCCGCAAATAAATTTAAGGAGACTGCCGGGGCCGGCATGATCGGGATCAACGTCGGCGTGCCGGCGCCGATGGCCGTTTTTCCATTTTGTGGCTGGAAAGATTCGTTCTTTGGAACACTGCATTCCAACGGGGAAGATTCCGTACGTTTTTATACTGAGGGTCGCATTGTTGTGAGTCGCTGGTTCTAGGAGAGAAAACACTATGTCCCGCATTACGCGCGCCGCATTGATCCAGGCATCGAATGATGAACCGGGCGATGCACCAATCGAAAAAATCCAATCCGCGATGATCGACAAACATGTCGAACTGATCCGGCAGGCGGCGGAGCAAGGTGCGCAGGTAACCTGCCTGCAGGAGATTTTCTCCGGGCCCTACTTCTGCGCCGAACAGGATACGCGGTGGTACCAGACCGCGGAGCGGATTCCCGACGGTCCTACGATCACGTTGATGCAACAACTCGCGAAAAAGCACGCGATGATACTCGTCGTGCCGATTTACGAATTGGACATGACTGGCGTCTACTACAATACGGCCGCCGTGATCGACGAACATGGAGAGTACCTCGGCAAGTACCGCAAGCATCACATCCCGCACTGCAATCCCGGTTTCTGGGAAAAGTTTTACTTCAAGCCGGGCAACCTCGGCTTTCCGGTCTTCGACACGAGTGCGGGAAAGATCGGCGTCTACATCTGCTACGACCGGCACTTCCCCGAAGGAGCCCGCGAACTCGGTCTTAACGGGGCTGAGATTGTCTTTAATCCCTCTGCAACGGTCGCCGGCCTGAGCGAATATCTCTGGAAACTCGAACAGCCGGCCCATGCCGTCGCCAACCAATATTTCATCGGGGCGATCAACCGCGTCGGGACCGAAGCCCCCTGGAACATGGGTGAGTTTTACGGGCAAAGTTATTTCTGCGACCCGCGGGGGCAGATTATGACAGAGGCTTCGAGAGACCGGGATGAAGTACTCCTCGCTGATCTCGATCTGGACATGATCGAAGAAGTCCGCAACACGTGGCAGTTTTTTCGGGATCGCCGCCCGGAGAGTTATGAAAAAATCGCACAGATCTAAATGACCAGTGATCTCATCAATCCCGATATTGCCCCCACGCCGCCCGAGGGGCGGACTTGGTCGAAGTGGCATTTGGCCGCGCTCTGGATCGGCATGTCGGTCTGCATTCCCACCTACATGCTCGCAGCGAGCATGATTAAGGCCGGAATGACCTGGTGGCAGTCGGTGTTGACCGTACTTTTGGGAAATCTGATCGTGCTCGTACCGATGATCTTGATGGGACACGCGGGTACGAAATATGGCATTCCCTTTCCGGTGCTCGCGCGGGCGAGTTTCGGAACGGCCGGCGCACATATTCCCGCGATCGCCCGTTCGCTCGTTGCCTGCGGCTGGTTTGGGATCCAAACCTGGATCGGGGGCTTTGCGATCTACCAGGTGTTCGGCGCGCTCGGATGGATCGATGTCGCTGCGGACACCGCATTGCTTCCGATTCTTAAAATTACCGCCTTGCAGTTTGTCTGCTTCCTCGCTTTCTGGGCCTTGAATTTTGCGATTGTGCTGCGTGGAATCGACTGCATCAAATGGCTCGAATCGTGGGCGGCCCCGTTTTTGATTGCCATGGGATTGGCGCTGCTCATCTGGGCCGCAATTCGGGTAGGGGGCGTGGCAAAAATGTTTCCGCCACCGCCGGATGATCCTCCCCCATTCTGGCCGATATTCTTTCCGCAGCTGACAGCAATGGTCGGCTTTTGGGCCACGCTCAGTTTGAACATTCCGGACTTTACCCGCTACTGCCGATCGCAAAAAGATCAGGCACTCGGCCAGCTGATCGGCCTGCCCACAACGATGACCCTCTTTTCGTTCATCGGCATTGCGGTCACCTCCGCAACAGTTGTCATTTTCGGTCAGGCGATCTGGGATCCGATTGCGCTCGTAGCTCAGCTTGGTTCGACGGCCGCAGTGGTTGTTTCACTCATCGCTCTTACAATTGCCACACTCTCGACCAATATCGCCGCCAATGTCGTGAGCCCGGCAAACGGATTTGCCAACCTCAGTCCGAGGCGGATCTCGTTTCGAACCGGCAGCATCATCACCTGCCTGATCGGCATCGTGATCATGCCCTGGCGACTCTACAACGACCTGGGTGACTACATTTTCACCTGGCTGATCGGCTACAGCGCACTGCTAGGGCCCATTGCCGGCATCATGCTCTGCGATTACTTTCTCGTCCGCCGCACGCGACTGCAAAGCGACGCGCTCTACGAGGAGAAGGGAATATATAGCGGCGTTCGCTGGAAGTCGGTCCTCATATTGGTGATTGCGGTGCTGCCCAACCTGCCCGGCTTCTACAACGCCGCGACGGACACAGGCACCTTTCCCCCGATCTTTGATCAGCTCTATAGCTACGCATGGTTTCTGGGGATCACGATCGCATTCGTGCTCTACGCGTTACTGCACTTAGGAGAAAAGCAACATGCCCCAACTTCCACCCTGTGACTATGTTCCTGCAAAGTATGAGGGGCCCACAAAAGCCGAAGTGGCACGTCTTCGCAGTCAGTTTTTGACCCCCTCGCTCGTCACCTACTACCGTGACCCGGTGATGATTGTGGCCGGCCACATGCAGTATTTATTTGATGAAACGGGCAAGCGGTATCTCGACGCGCTGAGCGGCATTGTTTCGATCAGCGTGGGCCATTGCCATCCCAAAGTTATCGAAGCGGTCCATGCGCAGAATGCGACTCTGCAACATGTGACCACCATCTACTTGCATCCGAACATCGCGCTGTTCGCAGAGAAATTGACTCGTACGCTGCCCGAGGGCCTCGATGTGGTCTATTTCACCAACAGCGGTTCGGAGGCCAACGATCTCGCCATTCTGATGGCCCGAGCTTATACGAAGAATTTTGAAGTCATTGCCCTCCGCAACTCCTATCACGGCGGCTCGCAAGGTGCGATGGGATTGACCGCCCACAGTACCTGGAAGTACTCGGTCCCCCACGGTTTTGGTGTACTTCATGCGCTCGCGCCCGATCGCTTCCGCGGAACTTGGGGATACGACGACCCGGAGGCGGGCCACAAATATGCCTACGACGTTCGCGACCTGATTGAGCGTGGTTCTTCCGGAAATATTGCGGCATTTATTGCCGAGCCGATCCAAGGTGTGGGGGGCGTGATTGAAATGCCGCCAAACTACCTGAACGATGTTTACCACTCTGTCCGCGATGCCGGTGGACTTTGCATTTCTGATGAAGTGCAAACCGGGTTTGGTCGCACGGGCGATGCGTTCTGGGGATTTGAAAACCATGGCGTACTCCCCGACATCGTGACCATGGCCAAAGGCATCGGTAACGGCGCTCCTCTGGCAGCGGTCGTCACCACGGCGGAAATTGCCCAGTCGCTGACCGAGGCAATCCACTTCAACACATTCGGTGGTAATCCGGTTTCCTGTGCGCAAGGTTTAGCAACCTTAGAGGTTCTGCTGGAAGACGATATCCAGGGCAATGCAAAACGTCTCGGTGCGATGCTCATTGACGGCTTCACACAACTGCAGAAGCGCTATCCTTGTATTGGAGATATCCGTGGCCGCGGATTGATGGTTGGGATAGAACTGGTAGAAGGAACCGACAAAACACCTGCGGCGGAACTTGCCGCCGATGTACTCGAGACCTGCAAGGATCTTGGGCTGCTGATCGGCAAGTCGGGTTATTTCGGAAATGTGCTACGGGTCAAACCGCCGATGTGCTTGACCGAGGCGGACATCGCGTTCATGCTCGAGGCATTCGAGACCGCTTTTGCAAAGGAAACCGCGTGAACTACGACACGGTCATCAAAGGGGGCACCATTTTTACCCCGAAAGAGTCCTTCGTCGGCGATCTGGCGCTCACTGGTCAAAAGATCGCAGCCATCGCCGAAGGGGGTGGACTCGAGGGCGAAAAAGAATTTGACGCGACCGGTAAATATGTCTTTCCCGGTTTTATCGATCCGCATGTGCATATCCACCTCCCCTTTATGGGGACCAACGCTATCGACGATCACGCATCCGCATCCCAGGCAGCACTTGTTGGCGGGACCACCACGCTCATTGAGATGATCTGCCCGGGACCCGACGACGAGCCGCGGGCTGCCTTTGAGGAGTGGAAACAACTGGCAGAGGAGGGTGCGTGTTGCGATTACACCTTCCACCTATCAGTAATCCGCTTCGACGATGTTGCCAAAAATCAGATCCGTGATCTCGTGGCCAACGAAGGGGTGCAATCGTTCAAAGTCTTTCTGGCATACAAAGGTGCGCTCAACATTTCTGACGACAATCTGTTTGCCCTGATGCAACTGGCTCGTGAACTCGACGTCACGATCACCGCGCATTGCGAAAACGCGGACGCGGTCGATCTGATGCAAAAGCAATTGCTCGCCGAGGGCAAAACCGGACCGGAATGGCACGAGCCATCCCGCCCGAGGTGCGTGGAGGCCGATGGAGTCAATCATCTCTGCGCGTTTGCGGAACTGACCGGGGCGAGTGTCTACATCGTACACACTTCTTGCGGCGCAGCATTGGACCGCGCGATCGAAGCGAGGCGTCGTGGCACTCGCGTCACGGTCGAAGCGGTCGTGCCTCATCTGGTGCTCGACAAAACGTATGCCGAGCGGCCCGACTTTGAGGGTGCGAAATACGTGATGTCGCCACCGCTGCGAGATTCTGTAGAACTCGATGCCCTCTGGGACGGACTGGCCGGTGGCACGATTGCGACCATCGGCACCGACCATGCGCCGTTTAACTTTCGGGGGCAGAAAGAGATGGGCCTTGAGGCATTCACACGGATCCCTAACGGGATCCCTTCCATCCAGGAGCGGGTCGATCTGGTCCATACCTATGGGGTCACCACGGGGAAGATCGACCTGCGAACGCTGGTCGATACATGCAGCACGCACCCGGCACAACAGTTCAACATGTTTCCTCAAAAGGGTGCACTGGCCGTAGGCAGCGATGGTGACCTCGTTATCTACGACCCCGCGTTCTCGGGCGCATTCCAGCACGCGCAGAGCCTCTCAAAAGTTGACTACTGCGGTTTTGAAGGCATGCAGCGGAAGGGCCGCGCCGAGGTGGTCTTTCTTCGCGGACAACTCGCCGCCCGAGAAGGCGCATTTGTGGGGCAGGAGGCGACGGGACAATATATCAGTCGTTAGAGACGAGTCGATCAGACTGCTCGACAAATTGATCGCCGGACCATTGGGCGTCTTTCTCGATCATGCCTTCGCGCCGCGCCTTCTTCTCCGCCTTGGCCTGGATTTGGCGTTCTACGAGGTCGGCATGGGTACTGAAATAGCCCAGGGCTGCCCCGCGGAAGTCTTGCAGCGTGTCAAACCCGTGCGACTCCATAAAGGCGAGCAGGCTGCTGCACATCTCCTGGACCATGTCATATCCATGAATCATCACGCCGGTACAAACTTGTACCGTATGGGCACCGAGCAGAATGAACTGGGCTGCATCATCGCCCGATCCGACCCCCCCAATTCCGGAAAGCGTTCGGTCGGGAAAATCATCTTTGATCAATTGAGCCAATTGCATCACCATGCGAAGTGCGATCGGCCGAACCGCCGTGCAGGAATATCCACCCGGAACGCTATATCCCTCGACCGTCGGCAGGGGGCGGAGCGTTTTGAGATCGATACCCATCACACTCAGAATCGTGTTGATTGCGGCCAATCCATTGGCGCCGGCAGCCAGAGCCGACCTGCCCGGGTCGGTGATATATGTAATGTTGGGGGTCATCTTCGCCCACACCGGAATGGTCGCCACTTCCATTACCCAGCCGGTCACTTCGTTGACAATATCGGGATTTTCGCCCATGGCGGCCCCCATCTTCCGCTCCGGCAATCCATGGGGACAGGAAAGATTTAATTCCAAGGCATCGACACCAACCGCTTGGCAACGCTCGACAATTTCGTGCCAGCAATCTTTCGTATACTCCTCCATGATCGACGCAATCAGGACCCCATCGGGGTGCGACTGTTTTAGGCTGTCAAACTCTTCGAGCCATGTTTCAAACGGGCGATCGCTGATCAGTTCGATATTCTCCCAACCAAAGACTTCCTTCGAACCTTCCGAACGCATTCTTGCATAGCGAGGTGCAACATTAATCACCTTCGAAGCATTGAGACTGATCGTCTTGGCAACCACTGCTCCCCAGCCTTCGTCAAATGCCTTCCGGATGACATTCGCATTGGTGCCGGGGGGTCCGCTGCCAATCACAAACGGATTTTTCAATCTGAGCCCGTTCACTGTTGTTTCTAGTGTCGCCATAATCCCCATGATATCACTTTCCGGTGAGAGTACACGCCCTGAAAAACGGTAGATAATATTTACTAAATCGAACATGTTGGTCCGCTATCTGTCTGGCGGAAAATGGCATCCTCCCCAAGGAAACAAGGCCGCTGTGCGGTCTTCTTTGCTCTTTGATCAATGGTCGTTGCGGTGTAGGATCAGAGATGGGTCAAACGTCGCCTGCGTGTTTCTATCAGAATCAGGGGGCACAAACTTCTAGTGGATCACAGAAGGAATTACATCATGTGCTCGTCGCTGCGGATAACCGGGCTAGTCATGCTTGCGACAGTGATTGCTAGCGGGTGCAGTGAGCGCAACCGGCCAGAAGGCCAGAGCGAGCATGCGCATTCGCACGACGGGGACGATGCATTAATCTGGGTGGAGGAGAATATCGAGCACGATCGCTTCATCCTGGCACTCGGACATCATGGGAAACACTTGCACGCAACCTCCTTCGTAGAGCCCGCAGTTTCGATCACCCACGACGGGGTCGCCTTCGCCGATGCCCGCGTCTTGAACAGCCTAGTCTCTGTGGATGGAACGGAAGTGATTCGTGAGGAAGTGGCCACCATCTACGAGCCAGAATCCGAAAACGAACCGGCGCATTATGCGCAAGGGAAACTGCACCTGCCGAAGGGGTTTTCGCAGTTGATCATTCGTTTTCGCATTGTATTGCCCGGCGTAGCGAACGAACTGACGCGGGACATCACGATCGATGTCAATGAGCACTAACATCCGATGCATCCATTGAGCCACAGAAACCGTCCAGTATCTTAACGCATCGACGTCGCGTTTTTTCTGCTACAATAGAGCGGCTGAAACCCACCCCTTTGTTCACGATCTGTCGCCACACCCCTCACCGATACTCCGATCGGCCCCGAATCGATAAGACCTATCTTCCTTGGTCCAGCAATGATGATTCCAATCAAAACAACGTTTTGCCTTCTGTTTCTCTGCCTGCTGACCGTCGGCATGTCCGAAGGGACCGTCATCGCGGCAGAACCGCAATCGAAGGGAGCCGAGGACCGATCAAAACAGACGATCCGCGAATTGCGCGACAAATATAGCGCAGCCGAATCGGATCTGAATGTGAAGGAATCGATCGTCCAAGAGGCAATAGAAGCGGGGAATCGAATTCCCCTGGGGCTTCGAAGCCTCGTTCGCCTCGACTATGACAAACTCGCAGCAGATTATTGGCCGAGACTACGCAGGCAAGCCAAAAAGATGGACGATACCTCGACCGACGCCCTCCTTGCTTCTGCAAATGTGAACCTCCTATCACAACGCGATTCACTGTTGCGGCTAGCCAGAATGTTCGATCGACTCAGTGCTACCAGTTCTGAAGATTCGCCGAAAACAACGCTGCGCAGCCAGTTTGAAAAGCGCGAACACAAGATGATCACCGCAACGAAAAGCAAGAGCAAGTTTTCCATTCGCATGAGAGGGGACGAAGCCGAGATCATACGTCTGACGAACGCGATACGAAAGAAAACTGGGCTCAGCCAATTAACGACCGATCCGCGACTAGTCGCAACAGCACGTGATCATTCCTCGGACATGAAGCGTCTCGACTTTTTCGACCATCAATCCCCCATCGAGGGGAAGCAAACGCCGGCGGATCGAGCCATCCGATTCAAAACGACGGCCAACGCAGAAAATCTTGCTGCTGGCAATTATACTCCTTTAGTAATCGTCGAGGGCTGGCTTGGAAGTCCCGGCCATCGAACCAACCTCCTGCAACCCGAGTGGAATCGCATTGGCGTGGGCCGCGTCGGGAACTACTGGACGGCATTATACGGGCAATAACCGAAGGCGCCGGAGTCGGTGTTTTTTCAACGGTCGGGCTTGAGCATGGCGTGGGCGACACGTAAGGGCTCGATGCTTCCGGGAGAACGATGCTTCATCAACTCTCCTCGCCGTCATCGACAGGAATCAGACGATACGACAGATTCAACGGAAAACAATTGAGTAGCGATCTTCCCGTCTCTTGCAGGCGATCCCATTCCTCGCCGAGTGGTTGTGTACCGATCTGTTGCATCTCCTTGACCGACTGGTCAAGTGTTTCTCTCATCGCGACCACCCACTGACCCGCTGCTTCCACATCCTGTTGATCGGGAGAGACGGCGAACCGTTGCCCTGACTGCTCGACCGATCCACGCACTGCGAGCCAGCCTACCACAAGAAGGATAACCGCCGCGGCCGCAAGTCCCACCGACCAGGCCGCCAAAGCCGGGCCGCGCCGCGTACCTCCATCTCCTCCCGCAGCAGAAACCTCGGCCTGAGAGGGGCCGTTTTCCAGATCGGCCCGCCAGCGGGCAGAATCCTCCGCTTGTGTCCTGGCGAGGATCCGAGCGCGAAGCTCACCATCGAGCGGCCGTAACTCACCGGCAGCTGCAAAATCGCTAGCCAGCGTCTCGAGTTCTTTTGCGAATTGCTGGCATCCATCGCAACAGTGCAGATGCTCCTCAATCGCCGCACTCGGATAAGGGATGCCATCGTGGCGGTCCAAAATAATCGTTCTAGCCTTATTACAGTCCACAGCTTGCCTCCTTATCGGGAGTCGACTGACTGGCAATCGCCTCGGCTTCAATCAACTTCGTTCGGGCACGGTGCAACAGGACGCGGACCGCGCCGGGATCTTTTTCAAGAATCTGCCCAATGTGCCCGATAGACAATTGTTCAACGTACCGGAGGTGCAGCGTGGCGACCGACTCTGCCGAAAGTAAACGGTGCGCCCGATCCCAAAGGGTCTTTTCCTCCTCCGCCTGCACGAGTCGCTCCAACACCTGCGGGCACGAATCGCGAGGGTCGACCGGTACGTTGGTCAGGGGTCGGCACTTTCGCTGATAACTGATTGCCTGCCGCGTTGCAATCGAATACAGCCAGGGACGTAGAGGGCGAAGCGGATCATACCGCTCGAGCGCCCCGTGCACACACAGAAAGGTTTCTTGCATCACATCCTCTGCAGCATGCCGATTGCCTAGACGCCGCTGCAGATAGACGAGGATCGCGGGTCCCAGCCGATCGACGAGTACAGCAAAGCTCTGCCCGCAGCCCCTCCCCGCCCGGAAGGCGAGTTGCTCATCGGTGCAATCAGTTTCGCAATTCAAACCATCCATGTAGCCAGGGCCCTTCACGCCTCCTCCCATCGGTCCATCGCGTTTTAGCATGCACGTTTCCATCCGTAGGACATTCATCTATTCGTTGATCATTGTCAGTCCTTTTTTGTGTCTTGCTGCTTTTTAACCCGATCGATCATTTGCATCAGGCGGCCGTTGGAAACGACAACTTCCAGCCGCGCCAAGTTGGAATCTCCCGACACGGTCTGGGACTCCACCAATTCCTGCATCCACTGCAGGTCGTCGTGCCGCTTGAGCATTTCACCCGCGGCGACCAACCCGGTCAAAATGTCGCGCAAGTATCCGGCATCGTCTGGATCGGAGGTTTTTAGCGCGATCCCCATTTTCACGGTGCTATCCGACTCCGCCAAGCGAGCCGTAACCGATACGACATTTTGAAGCATCCTCGCACCTGGATCGGCAGACTCCCACGCATCGGGCAGTTGCATCGCGGCAGACAAAATAGCGCTCTTGGAGGCTTGCCGAAACGTGGGGAGCGCTTTTGACTCACGGAGCGATTCGGTTGTTCCCGCTAAAACATCGATTGCCCCTTTGAGGTCTTCGAGGTTGTCGGACATCACGGCGGTTGAAGCATCAAAAAAACAGCCGTAGTGGGTTTCATCGGTCACACCGTCCTTAGAATCGGTCCACTCGGCAATCTGGTAATCACCATATTGGCGATCTTGAAAGGATGGATTCATTTTGAGCAGGGTGAGCAGTTTTTCCTGATCGACGTTGCAGTCGGCCACCAAAACGCCCCGCTTGTCCTTCAAATGATTGCTGTAGATGGTCAGCCCGTGGACATCGCTCAGTGGATTGAATCCAAAAATCTGCGAGAAGCCAGCCAACTGCGATTTGAAGTGGGGAAACTTCTGATGGATCTCGTTAAAGATCGTTTCGCCCATCTCAGAGTTGAGCGCTGCATCGACATCAATATGGCCAGCCATAAGAGCCGTCCCACTAATAACCTCTGGATTGACCGGCCCTGCCAAACACGTTGCCGTCAGACCGATCCAAACAGACAATGCAGCAATACAACATTTCATTTTACTTCTCCCGTAATTTGATACACGATCCGAACAGTCGCAATGATCGTTTCGTCTACAGGGTATACGCGATGAAAACAGCAAACGTTACACCCGATTTCTTCCTTTTTTGCGTTTCCGCAGAAAACGGGACAAAATATCCCCGAGAGGGCTCGAACCTCTAACCTTCGGCTTCGGAGGCCGACGCTCTATCCAATTGAGCTACGGGGACTTTGGGGGCAAATAATTATACATTCGTTGGCTTTTGAGCACCCGGTCTCTGCTCGGACGCCACAGCCGGCGGTGCTCGGTTGGTTGCTCGCTCCATTCCGTTAAATCAGAAGCTACCACCAAATTCAAGTTCGAGCGGAAGGTCGTTTTCCTCACTCAGCCGCCTGAGGGCCATTTCTGCGAGCCGAACCGTTTGCCCAGAGCCCCAATATTCGTCCGTCCGCAAGAAATGGCCTGTTTTAGACATTTTTCTCGCCCTGCGCGAATGCCTGCGGAACTCTTGGCAGCCTCGGGTGTTATATCCATTGGAGCAACACGATCGGGGGTGCAGATCCGGGGTGCAGATCGCGATGGTTGACGGGCCCCGAATCGGCAGGGAGGATTGAGAGAAGAGTGGCGGTTTTTGCTAAAAGTCCCAGGTGAGGAATCGCGGATGAGTCGCGAGACAATCTACGAAGCGAGCGTTGACTATTTCCTGACGCCGATCGGCGCGCTGCTGGAGGATGAGAGTGTCACGGAAATCATGGTCAACGGATTCGATCAGATTTATGTGGAACGCCGCGGAAAGATTGAAACGACCAACGCCCGTTTCGATAGTCCTGATGCGTTGATTTCGGCGATCCACAATATTGCCCAGTGGGTCGGTCGGGAAATCGATCCCGAACGGCCGATCCTCGATGCTCGCCTGCCCAATGGCTCGCGGGTCAATGCGATCATCCCGCCCAGTGCCCGTACCGGCACTTACCTGACGATCCGCAAGTTTTCGAAGAAGGCCTACACGATGGCCGATCTCGTACAATTCGATAGTATCTCACCACAGGTCTGCGAGTTGCTCGATATCTGTGTGCGGCTCAAAAAGAACATCCTTATCTCGGGTGGTACCGGGACCGGTAAAACCACCTTCCTCGGTGCCGTCTCCGAGAGCATCCCTGACGATGAGAGGATTGTGGTGATCGAAGACACTTCAGAATTGCGACTGCCTCAGGAGCACTGTCTCTACCTCGAAGCCCAGCAGGGGGATCGCCAGGGAAGGGGGCGACTCACGGTCCGGCAACTCTTTATCAACTCACTGAGGATGCGGCCCGACCGCATTATCGTCGGCGAGGTCCGCTCGGGCGAAGCGCTCGACCTGGTCCAATCGATGATCAGCGGACATTCGGGGAGCCTCTCCACCGTCCACGCAAACACGGCCCGTGATGCTCTGATCCGCATGGAAACGCTCTCGCTCATGAGCGACATTGAGATACCTGTCTATGTGGCCCGCGCGCAGGTTGCTTCGGCCATTGATCTGGTCGTGCAGATCACCCGCTTTGCCGAAGACGGATCCCGCAAGATTACCCGCGTCACCGAGGCCTTCGGCCTCGATGAACAAAACCGCTACCAATTCCAGGATCTCTTTGTGAGCCGGCTCAAGGGCAAGCACCCAGACGGATCGCTCGATGCGAGGCTGGAGTGGACTGAAACCCAACCCACCTTCGCGAGCGAACCGTTCGAGCAAGGCATGGATGCGAGAATCAAATTGACAGAGAACTTATGGACCCGATAAAATGCTAGCCGCGCAAACCCCCAGAACCGACATTCCTGCCAAGACCCGGAGCAGCATGCGTGCAATAATCCACCACAGCCCGATCCATCATCGACGACAGCGGAGAAAGGGTGCTGCGGCCCTCGACTACGCACTCGTCTTGGGCGTTATTTTTCCTGTTGCTGCAGCCCTGCTCTGGTTGGGCCCAAAAATCATGATGCTCGTGTATGAAATGTCGACCGTGATCATTGCCTGGCCGTTTATGTAATGGAAGATTATGTAATGGAAGATTATGTAATGGAAGAATCCCACTAACGAATCAATAACCCACTAATTCATTTGCACAAAGAAAGGGAAATGATGAACCATCTCCAAAAACCGACACTCTGGCGACTGCTGCAAAAGGTACACAATGACGAGCGGGGAGCGATCTCCATCGAGACCATCCTTGTTCTCGCCGTCATTGCGATCCCGATTCTTATTTTCATCCTCAAATTTGGGTGGCCGAAAGTGAAAGAGATTTTTGAAGAGGGCCTCGAAGACCTTGAAGGAGCATCCGATGCGGTCACTGGTTCTTCCGGTTCCTCAAACTAGTCAAAACAAAGTGTGAGTCGATGTCTCAATGTTGAGCTTCATCCTGATGCTGGCCTTTACGTTGGCCGCGACCGTGACCGACATTCGCAGGCACACCATTTATAACTGGACGACCTATCCCGGGATCTTGACGGCATACTTAGTCGCTTTGATCGTCAGCATGACGGAGGGAGACCCTCAAATGGCCGAACTGCTCGGAAAGATCGGGCTTGCTGATGCGGCACTTGGGATGTTCATCTGCGGGGGGCTGCTGCTGGTGTGTTATGTTTTTTTTGGCATCGGCGGTGGCGACGTCAAACTCCTGGCGATGCTCGGCGCGTTTTTGGGAATCGAGCAGGGGATTGAAGTGGTACTCTGGACACTCGTCCTCGGGGGGGCCATGGCCCTGATCATGATCATCTGGAAAACGGGGCCCGCAACGCTGGGGCAACGGTTTCTCCTCTATATACAAGCCCTGGTCCGCCTCCGCGGCTTTGCACATTTGCGGGGCGATGAGCCCCATTCATCGGCCACGTTGTTTTTGGCTCCGAGTGCCCTAATCGCCCTGCTCATTGTCTACCTGGATCTGGTCCAATCAGCAGGCCTTACGTAAGAAATTGCATGCTTCTAAAAATCGCTCCATTTTGGATCATCTGCCTGGGGATCATTGGCCTCTTGATCCTCGTGCTACACCTGATCATTCGCATAAGTGGCGCCAAGCGACGCACAATCGGCCTGCTTCAATTGCATAATGACCAACGGGGTGGCGTACAGAGTTTGAGTTTTGTCCTTACGCTGCCTCTCTTCATCTGGATCATGATGGGCATCATTCAGGTGAGCCAGATTATGCTGGCCCAGGTTGTCGTGGAATATGCAGCCATTGCCGCCGCACGGTCCGCATCGGTCTGGACAGGGGAATATGTACATTCCGAGGATGGCACGACAGAAGATCGCAATTGCGTAGGTAAGACTGCCTTTGTTTTTAAATCCCAACTTGAGGGAGGCTCTCTCTACACGATCCCCATGAGCGATTCGGGCCCTACGAGCGACTCGGGTGCCGAGAACACCGTAAAGATTAGCGTTGTGCACCGTGCTGCGGTCTTAGCCTGCATCCCAATCGCGCCCTCACGTGATACCGGCTATACACTTCCCTCGAAACATATGGGAATTCATACCGCATTGGACAACGCCTTTAGCGCACTGGCGGGCGAGAAGAGCGCGGCACCACCTGAAGCTATTTCCCGCAGGCTGAGAAACAAACTTGCCTACAGCGTGGCCAATACCTTTATCGAGGCAGAGTTTTTTCACCCATCCACCGAGATCGCCTTGCAGAAATATGATGCATATTACCAGGTTGACCCAACGTATGCCTCGTCAACCGTACCCGCTGGTGAGGGTGTCGGGGATGCCGGGACCGATCCCGGATGCACCGATCCGGAATGTGCAACATCCTTCAACTACCATCCTGCCTATCTCTCGGAAGCCGAAAGCTTCCAAGCGAACGAGATGGGCTGGCAGGATGTGATCACCGTCCATGTGCGGCACAAATTGGCTTTGCTACCCGGTCCAGGCCGCCTGCTTTCGCGGTTCGTCCAGGGCTCGAGTGACGAGAGAGACAAAATCGCTGAAACCATACAAACAGGCACTCAAAGCAATGAACCCGTATACACCTGGCCATTATTAGCCTCTGCCACTGCCAGCATTGAGGGCGAAAAACCGATTCTGCGTTATACACAGCCCGTTACGCTTCAATAAACCAAACAGAATAGATCCACTCTTCCCTTAGATGCCATGCAACAGTTCGCGACAAAACCAATGCACCGCTTGAAGCAGTTCCATCGTGACCAGCGGGGTGCGATGAGCATCGTGAGCGTCTTTACGATTATCTTACTTGGATTTCTCCTCGGGATGGTTCTGAATGTCTGCAAACAGGCCGACAGCAAGGTGCGGATGCAGAATGCCGCCGATGCGGCAACATATGCCAGCGGCATCGTCACGGCCCGCGGCATGAATTCGCTCGCCTTCACCAACCACTTGCTCTGCGATGTTTTTGCGCTGACTGCTTTTTTGCGCGAAGGGGGCGAGGACGTCAACCAGGGTAGCGGGGCTAGCGGGCCACAGAATAAAGCGGAAAAGATAACCGAAGATATTCTCCTTGCGTGGCAGGAGACGGCACCCGAACTCAGTGATAACGCATTTGGCAGTTTTGAAAACTGGAGCGGGAATTACGCCACGCTACCAGGCAATTTCACAGAACCTGAACTGGGCAACGCCATCCTTGCGATGATCGAACCACAAAGCACGATGATCGAAAAGTATTCGACCTGGGCAAGGGCCTTCAGTGCGGAGGTTCTGCCAACCCTGGAAACGATCCTCAACGATGAGCTTATCCCGCAATACCAGAAGGCCCTGGTCATCGCCACTCCCGAGATGGCTCAGGAAGCGGCCCGTGAAGTTGCCCAGCGGCACGGCTACGATAGTAATGCAGAACCAAATTCAGACCGCGGAAAAATGGCAGCCGCTCTCTGGAATAACGATGCCACGCCGTTTCGCCATAATGGTCCAGATGATCCGAACACAGGCCTACCTGTTGTCGATCCGTCACAAAATCAGTCTTCTTTTTACCTCGACACAGCCCGCAAGCAGAGAAAACGACTTGCGGAACGTTACTTAAGCGACTGGAACACGGAAAAACTCGAAAAGTTTACGGAGATTGGCCTGATGTCCCGGTTTCGAGAACTGTGGATCGGCTTTACGCAAGGCCAATTGGAAAAACTACTTGGCGAAAATCAAGACAAAAACCTCCTGCACGTGATCTCGACACCCTCAGATGTACAGGCCTCCGATGAGAATGAAGACCTACGACCCACCATTAGCTTCAATTGGTCCTGGCAGCAGCGCAATTATTTCCTAGAGCAACAGTATATGTTTGTGGGAGCCGTCTACTGGAAACCGGTGCGCCATTTCGTACCCGGCCTCTTTGAGAATCCGATCGCCGGAGACCGCGTAAACGGCGCCCAGGGCATGCTTTTTTTGCCTGTTCCGCGGCTCCATCATGGCGTCGTTGATTGCTATAAAGTCAATCGGAATGAACGTACCGGTGAACTTCTGGATCCTCCCTGTAGTCTCGCCGATGATAATTTTGCTGACATCACTCGTACACCTTGGCCTATCGAGTGGAATCTTTTGAATCAGAACTGGCGATTCAAGCTCGTCCCGACGATGATGCCCGAGTTGGCAACGATCCTCTCGCAGCCATATGGTGACTTGGCCCCGGCGGACATCAGCAGCCTCAGCCACCAGGAAGTCTTTGACATCAACACGCATTAAGCGCGCATCATTTTCTTACGCGGCAATCTTACGGGGAATCAGTTGGGGGTCTCCTCCACCACGTCGATTTGCATCTGCCCGACCACTTGCAGGACGGGCAGAAATACCATCAATCCGTCTGCATCACTCATACTCGCATGGGCAATCTTGATATGTCCGCCACCGACACCACCATCAGCGCGGGTCGCATCGATCGGAAGCCAGCGATTTTGCATCCAGAGTTCGGACCACATGTGGTAGGCAAAGCCACCGAGCGATGGCACGTAGACGAGCCCGATGATTACGCGAGCGGGGATTCCGCGGGCCCGCGCAAACGCGGCGAGCAACACCGCATGCTCGGTGCAATCCCCGCGGCGAGATCGGGCAACTTCCGCAGCGCTGCCGAGTGCCGTCGAAAAATCTTTTTTGTCGATCAAATGATAAACGTGCCTCGCGAGTGCTCGTGCGATCTGATCCGAGTCCTTGGCATCGCCTGCCACGTTTTCGGCAAGGGCAATGACCAGCGGATCATCGCTCTGAATCCATCGACTCGGCGAGCGATCGGCTTTTGTAGGCCGATCGGCATCCGCCTCTTGATCTTGACCGTCTGCAACTGTTCGCGACACCAATAGTTCGATTTCGCGATTGCCCTTCGGCTCTATTTTTTGCAGTTCGCTGTTGGGAAATACCTGCTGGGGATCCGACCGCTTGAGCCGTACCCGGTAACGGACAGCGAGAGCGGCATGCGGGTCTTTGACATCACCGCCCACCGGGACCACGGTGCCGACAATCAAGTCGGGTACATTCTCATTGGCGCCCGCCAGGGCGATCGCCTTGGTAGTGCGGTAGACTGTCTGCCCCAGTGCGTCCTCTTGCGTCTTGAGTACACTTCCTGCTTCATCCACCCACAGCTTCGAGTCAATGATCGTTCCATCAAGATCTGTCCTGCTGAGAATCGGCAAAAGTTTTTTTGACCCGTCGAGCAGTTGTGTCTCTTCATATTCCCCTGCAATCAAACGCGTGCGCGCAACCTTGTTTAAAACGGGCACCAGGGCGGTAAAGGACCTTTTCTCTCCGGGCCGCATCGGTTTTTCCCGGAGGGAATTCTCGGCATAAAAGAAGCCCCGATCCTCCTCGGACCACTTGAGCTCCACCGTGGTTGTTTTCTGTCCTGTTCTCGTAGTGACCTCGAGCTCCTCGTCAATCACACGACCGGAGGAGATAATGGGATTCGGCCCCATCTTCATTTCTGTGCGGAAATCCAAAAGTCGGCCCTGTTGGTCTTCCGTGGTTTGGATCGAGACACTGATTCCCACCAGTTGGCCAAACCGTCGCATTTGGAGCCTCATCGAACTGTCGCTCTGCCTGACAGTCTGTCCCGCTCTGAGAAACTCGATAACCCGCGTTCTTCCATATCCGGCCCGCGCATCGTGCAAGTACACCGCTTCCCAGTCATCCGAAATGAGCCGGCCGACAGGTGTCTGCTCCTTCGGGGATGAAATCGCCTCGGTGCCAGGC
>Ga0315338_1002414_pt1 | contig 18585 bp, 14 predicted proteins | sample ASW8metaG_FD_204518 | JGI IMG/M metagenome (GOLD analysis project Ga0315338, IMG submission 204518) | Ammonia-oxidizing marine archaeal communities from Monterey Bay, California, United States - ASW #8 | ecosystem: Environmental > Aquatic > Marine > Coastal | place: USA: California | collected... | reverse complement strand
GACCGCATACTTGCAATTCCAATGGACATGCAGCGCGCAGCCTTCAACGACACCTCGCGATGAGGGGACGCACTCACCCTGTGGGGCGATCTACAACCCCCTCAAAAAAACTAATATGCTTCATTGGGGATTATCGCGATTCTTGTGCGGTTGTCTACGTATTTAACGAGAAAATATACAATTTTCTCCTCTCAGCCATTTGGGACAATCTGGACCATCCGCCAATTCCAGGTGGTCCTCGATTTTCCATAGGAACTGCCGAGGGCCAACGACTTTTCAAACATGCAGAATGCTCCTTAAGTACAAACAGCATCAGGGATTCAATGCTCTGGCCAGAGAAGATTTGCAGCTCGGCCGACTGGCGCGGGCTGATGAGCCTCTTGGCAGGCAAACCCTGACACCGCCGAGCGTTACCGCATACAATCGGAAAACCTGCGAGGCAAAATCCCCTGGCCCTTTTTCTCTTTTGGAGAGGGATTTGACCCCTTTGGAGTCCCTGCGGAAGCGATCCACAGATGCCAACAGCTGCCAAAATACCCGACATCGCGTACCTACCGAACGACCCCAAGGCGTACCGCCCCGCAATCGGGCTTATCGGTTGTGGCTCGATTACCAAAGAACACCTCGCCGCCTACCGCAAGGCGGGTTATCGGGTCGAAGCGTTTTGCGACATCGATCTAGCGACTGCGACCGAGAGGCGCGATGCGTTTTATCCTGAGGCTGCCATCTACAGCGATGCGGAACAACTCCTAGAGCATCCAAACATCGAGGTGGTCGATATCGCAACCCATCCGAACATCCGCGCATCGCTCATCGAAAAAGCACTCCTTGCGGGCAAACATGTGCTGAGTCAAAAACCATTTGTCCTCGACCTGGAGGTCGGCGAGCGTTTGGTCGCATTGGCTGAAAGAGAACACGTCCAATTGGCGGTAAATCAAAATGGCCGTTGGGCGCCCCATTTCAGCTACATGCGCGCAGCGATTGCCTCCGGTCTGATCGGAGAAGTACAAAGCGTTCAGATGGCGGTCCACTGGGATCATAATTGGATCGCGGATACCGAATTCGATCAGGTGAAGCACGTGATCCTTTATGATTTTGCCATCCACTGGTTTGACATATTGTGCTGCTTCCTTGTGGGACAGGAAGCGAAGCAAGTTTCTGCTTCCTTCGCCCGTTCCAAATACCAGAAGGCAACACCGGCCCTCATGGGGCAAGCAATCGTGCAATACGATTCTGCACAGGGATCTCTATTCTTCAACGGCGACACCCGCCATGGACCGCGCGACACGACCGTGATCGTGGGCAGCAAAGGAACACTCTCCAGCGAGGGTGCTGATCTCGACCAACAACAAGTAACGCTCAACAAAGACAATCTTATCTTCCAACCGCAGCTTGAAGGGTGTTGGTTCCCGGATGGCTTCCATGGCACCATGGGCGAACTCTTGTGTGCGATCGAGGAAAATCGGCCGCCAGAAAATTCCGCAAAAAATAATCTGCAAAGTCTCGCTGTCTGTTTTGCAGCGGTTGCCAGTGCCGAATGTGGACACCCCATCAAGCCGGGATCGGTCCGCCAATTGCCGGATGGTGATCTTGAGGCTCCAGAATAACTCTGGCTAAAGCAAACGACCGGTCAATAACGATTCGCCAACTACGACTCATACAAAAATATTCCTCTCTTCGTTTGAGGCCTCCAGAGGCACACAATGGTGGTCCTTGCAAAGCCCTGCCCGCGTGCGATACGCTACTTGTAGGCGGACATGGATTGGAGGATGTTTTTCTCGCACTATCCATCCGCTAATCGAGAAGTCGTTTTTCTCCGGGTTGATTACTTACTCCGATAAAAAAACGGGCAGGCAAAAAGAATCGAGTGCGAGCATGGCAAAGAAATCAGGGGCAACCGAATCGGATACTGAAGACAAATCGGAGCCTGGCAAGCGGATCCTGATCGTGGATGACGATCCGGAAATTGTTGAATCCCTGCGTTTTGCCCTGGAGGCCAAAAAATACCAGGTCCTCATCGCGCGTGATGGGAACCAGGGTCTTGTGTTGGCCGAACGCGAGGACCCGGATCTGTTGATTCTCGATATGATGATGCCCAAGCGGAGCGGATTTCTTGTGCTCGAGAAGCTGCGACGGACCCGTCCGATGCCCCTGCGGGTGATCATGATTACGGCCAACGAAGGGAGCCGTCACAAGGCGTATGCGGAGATGCTCGGTGTCGATGACTATATCCGCAAACCGTTCGCGATGGACCGTCTTGTTGACAGCGTCGATCGCTTGCTCAGCTGAAATACAAACGCGCTGCGCGAAAGCACCTTCCGTATCCCACAATCGGGAAAAAACCCGACCTTCCAGACGACCGAACCTCGCGAGTGACCGATGAGTAAAATACGACGACCCGCAACCGGCGACGCAGCAAACATTTCGGTGATCCCGAGCAAAGGATGGCACTGCAGCCATTTTTTTTACCGTTTTGACCGCGTTCTTTTGGCGGAGTCTTCCGAAGCAGACCTCAGCGAGGGGGCTGCAGAGATTATTGCGATCCTCGAACCGGAGTCGCAGAACGCACCGCAGCGACTACAGATATCGATCGTGAGTGGCCATAAAGCGGACTTCTCGTTGATGGTCATGGATGGCGACCCGCTCAAGGTCGATTCGGTCCATCAATCCCTGCTCGCTTCCCGACTCGGAAGTTGCCTGATACCCACCTATTCGTACGTTTCAATGAGCGAAATCTCCGAATACGTACCGACGCTCGAGCAGTACGGAAAAAGGCTCGTAGCCGAGGGGGAAGAGGAGGGCAGTTCCACCTACGAGGCCAAACTGAAGGCGTACGAACAACGCGAAGTCCACATGCGCAAACAGCGGCTCACGCCCGATTTTCCCGAGTGGCCGGCGACCTGTTTTTACCCGATGAACAAAAGCCGTAGGCCCGGAGCCAACTGGTTCATGCTTCCGTCGAGTGAGCGGCACGACCTGATGACCGAACATGGGCGGACCGGAATGCAGTTTGCCGGTCGCGTGACACAACTGATTACTGTGAGCGTAGGGCTCGATGACTGGGAATGGGGCGTCACGCTCTGGGCTACCAACCCCGAATACCTCAAAGAGATCGTCTACCGCATGCGTTTCGACGAGGCGAGCGCAAAGTACGCCGAGTTCGGACCGTTTTACACCAGCTACATCAGTTCGGCCAAGGAGATGCTCGCACACTGTCGCGTTGCCTCCTAGTCTCAAATCATTTTCGACGTGGAGGACATGCTATGCGATCGACTTCCCTTTCTTTCGGCTCAGCCCTCTTGGTTTGTCTCTTCGCCTTACCGGCATTTGGCGAACTACCACCCGGAAGTTATGTAAAACTTCGTAAACAGGCGCCGGTTGTGTTGAAGGTCCATGTGACCAAGACCGCGGAGGACAAAGCGCAAGCCACCGATGCAGCCCTGCAAAAACTCGTCTGCACCGCGAACATCGAGGGCATCGAGAAAGCGCCCAAGGAAATGAAACTCGCATCGGGTGACGCCGTCCAGTTCGACGCCTACTATCTGAGTGAGGCGGTGGCCAAAAGCGGTTTTGCCGGTCCGCGTTGGCCGGTCGGCCGGAGCGAACTGGGCCTCAAAGCGGGCTGGCGGGGAAGAGTCTATCTCAGAAGCGAAGAGGGGAGCGATGTGCTCTGGCCGGCCGCCTATGGCGAGAGTTTTCAGCCGCTGCCGGCCAAGGTCGACCCGTCGGCCAAAACATCCAACGCCCCGTTCCTGCTCGGCGCGGCCGAGCGCGATGTGACCCCGCCAGTCGGTTTCGACATCACGCACTATGTCCGCAAGAGCAAAGGCGTCCGCGATCCACTCTACGTGCGGGCCATGGTCCTGAGCGATCGCAGTGGCAACTCGGTGGCGATCGTAACGACCGATCTGATCGGGGCCGGGTTTGAAGTTTGCGATCATCTGCGGGAGCGGATTCGCAAAGAGCTTGGCATTCAGGAAACCATTCTCAATGCCAGCCACTCGCACTCCTCGATCGGACTCGGGATGCCGTCGGAGCGGGCCGAGGACAACGATGCCCTCAACACGTATTACAAGCGTCAGCACCAGGCGATCATGGATGCAGTCGCCGAGGCCAAGGGGAAGCAGGAACCGGTGACACTCTATGCCGGCCGTGCTCCGGCCCAAGTCGGCTTCAATCGACGTTTGGTAAATAAGAATGACGGGCACGTCTTTATGGGCGTCAACGAAAACGGCCCGGTGGTCCCCTGGGTCAACGTCCTCTCCGCCCGCAGCCAATCGACCGGCAAGCCGGTCGCCGTACTCTTTGAGCATGCGGCCCATCCGGTGATCGTGCCGCACACGAGCGGGCTCACCAGCGCCGACTATCCCGGCGCTGCGGTGGCCCGCGTTCGGGAAGAACTCGGCAACGATGTGATCGCCATGTTCGGTCAGGGTTGCGGGGGCAACATCAACGGCTTTCCGCTACGGACGACCCACGAAAATGCCGAAGCTGCCGGCCGCCACCTCGGCAACGCGGTCCTCGAGGCGATGGCCGAGAGCGATGCGATCGAGGCCGACACGGTGGAAATCCGCTCCGGCCGCAGTTGGCTGCCGAGCAACGACCCGCCAAACCTGGAAACACTCGCCAAGTGGCAAAAGTGGAGCCAAAACAACCCGGCACGCACGGCACACTTGCAAAAGCTAAAAGAACTGATCGAGCAGAACCAAAACCCACCACCCCGCAGGCTCGATGCCTATGCGCTCATGCTCGGCGACGACTGGTGCCTGGTGACGATGCCGCACGAGATGTTCTGCCAGTACGAACTCTGGGTCGATGAGGCAGCACCGTTTGAGCACAACATGACCTTCGGGTACACCAATGGAGGACAGGGATACGTCGCGGTGGACGAGGCGTGGAAGCTGAAAGAGAAGGGCGGGTACGAGGCGGGCGCACTTCCCAATTGGGGCGGCAACGGTTCGATGTCGGGCTATTTTGGCCCACCCAGCGTCGGTAGCGAAAAGGTCATCAAAGACACCATCCAAAACCTCTGGCCGCAGGAATAACGGCAAAAGAGGCGCCTCTCCCGGAATGTTCGACAAAAAGTCCGCAAAAACAACGGCTTAAAAAAGCTTTGTTCCAAAATCCTTGCAAAACGGGCCTGGCGCGATACGATGGGGCTTAGAAATATGCGGGCTCGAATCACTTCTGGCATTCCGGTCCTGGGCTATTTTTCTAGAGAGAGATTGCTACTGATCGATCGGATTTTAGCAAGCCGCCGATCCGGGATTCCCGGTTCGGGAGATTGCCATCGGAAAAGCTCATGAAAATAGTTTTCGCGACAATATTCGCCATGGCGGCAATACTCTCCTCGCTCGGTAGCGCCCAAGCGGAACTCTTAAGTGTCGTCGATTTCGCCACGACAATGGACATGCCCTTTTTGACTGTCGGCAATACCGGCAACACGGACGACACGCACGGCAGTGGTTACGGCGCAGTCAGCTACACGTACGGTATCGGCATGTACGAGGTCACTGCCGGACAATACACCGAATTTCTCAATGCTGTGGGCGCAGACGATACCTACGGACTCTACAACGAACGGATGGCCGACCCATCGCACATTGAGGGCGATGACTTCCCGTTTGGGGGTGCGAACATTCAGCGGAGCGGAACGGCTGGGAGCTACAGTTACTCGGTGGCCGCCGGCTGGGAGGATCGGCCCGTCAACTACGTAAGCTGGGGCGATGTAACCCGGTACTCCAACTGGCTGACCAACGGTATGCCCACAGGTGCACAGGACCAGAGTACGACTGAAGACGGGGCATATTCTCTTAATGGGGCAACGAGCAGTTCGGCGCTCAAGACGGCGGTCGCCAATCGCAACAGCCCCGCAGGAAGCGAAACCTTCTATTACATGCCTGCAGAGGATGAGTGGTACAAGGCCGCCCTACATAAAAACGATGGAGATACCGCCAACTACTACCTTTATGGCACCAGCAGCGATACGACCCCCTCTTATATTGCCGACGGCGGATCTCTTTCCGATCCCGACCCGGGCAATGTGGCGACCTATGACGGAGATGGCGGGATCGACGGGATCGGGACTCCTTTCTACCGCACGCTCGTCGGTGAACACGAAAACACGCAGAGCCCCTATGGGGCCTTCGATATGGCGGGAAATATTGGCGAGTGGACACAGGGACTCGGCTTTGGCTCGTTTGCGATCGTCCGAGGCGGGGAGTTTGCCTACGGCGACTCCGGACTCGCCGGTAGCTATCGCCGCATCCGCAGTTTGACTCGCGAGAGTGGCGACATCGGTTTTCGTCTGGCCTCTACCGCGTCTTCCGGAGGTGGAGGAGGCGGTGCCGTCCCCGAACCGGCAGCGATACTTTTAGCTCTCTTGGGTCTCCCTCTGCTGGCGTGGCGCAGATTACGTTGACAAAGTGGTCAAGCTGCGACAAAGTGATCACGCTGGCAAAGTCATCTTCTACGACTCATCTTCTACAACAGAGTTAGGCGAGGTCGGACCAGACCGACAATTCGTTAAGTGTCGCGTTTCCATACGTGGTCACCATCGCCACGTCGACGGCATCGCAGCCGCGACCGACCACAATGCGGCCCCTCCGCCGGTCGTTGTTTCTCGGGTCGAACGTCCACCAGCGGTCGCCCAAGTAGGCCTCAAACCAGGCGTGGAAATCGATCGGGTAGAGCGACTTTTTGTCGATGTCGGGCAAATACCCGAACGTGTAACGGGCCGGAATATCGAGCGCGCGACAGAACGTCACCGCAAGGTGCGCAAAATCGCGACAGACCCCGGCGCCACGTTCGTACGCCGCGAGCGCGGTTGTGAGCGACGTGCTCGTTCCCATCGCATACTCAAGGTGATTGTGGACAAATGCGGTAATCTCTTCCACCCGCCCGTAGCCTGGTGGCGATGCACCAAACAGTTGTATGGCAATTTCTCCCATCTCATCGGAGAGGCAGTACCGGCTCGGGGAGGTATAGATCAGCACATCGTCGGGCAAATCAGCCGGCGAGAGTTCGCATGCAGCGGGGTCGGAAGCATCGAGCGTTGCGGGCACACGCACGAGCGCGTCGTAACGCACTGAAAAATCTCCCCGAGGCACGGTGAGTCGCTGGCAGCGGTTACCGTACGAGTCGAAATATTCGTGACGTGCGACATCGGGTTCGGTGTTCCACGATTCCTCGAGAATTTTGTGCGATTCACCCGCAAACGGCTGAAGTTGGAACACCGCGGGGCTCCGCTCGGATGCCGAGCCGTGAAACTCGCAACCGACGCGTATTTGAAGTACGTCCTCCACGGCGACCTCTCGATGCCCAATGATCCCGCCCGGGCAATGTGATGATATTCAACCTCCGACGAATCGCCGGTGACGACCACCCTACCACAGAACATGAGAATGCTCCACGGTTGAACCAACCTACGAGCGCCCGAAAGTCTGCTTCCCCCGGCAGTTGTGAACTCGACAGTGTGCGATTCTATCTGGACGTCCCCAAACCGATTGCGCTATTTTTCGCTCTCTAGAGTCTGGCAGCCCTGCCTCGCAGAAAGCGACCGCAAGCCTCTCCAGTTGGAATGAAAGCCGCGTTTTAAAAAAACCGAGACGGGGACCACATTCTTTTTGCTGGCCAAAGTGACCCGCTTTAGTGTAGAAAGATGAGCCGTATCGATTCTCTTTTGATCACCGCCAACAAGCCGTGGCCGCTGGTCAAACATTGGCCACGTCACCTCAACTTTTTGCACAATCGTGGCATTTTCATACAATGAATGGGCCACGTAACTTTTAATCCCCGGTGTGGGCGGCAACGGCCACACCCACCATTCAGTGCCTTCGGCAAACCCTCGTTATGGAAGTAATCGGTGAAGTCATTGCCTACGTACTGTTCAAGCCGTTCTTCTCTATCTGTCAGGCTCTAGCAGGCATACTACAACCGACGGATTCTGCTCGACTGGTTCGTGCTCAAAGGACGGCGACCGTATTTCTTGGATTCGGTGTTGTTGCGATATTGAGCGCTATTATTTCAACGTGCTTTGGAGTCGCCTTCTGGCCTTGCGCCTACATGTTTCTGGCAGGCTTCGTTTTATGCTCCGTCGCGAGTGCGATTGGCCACCACGTAGAAAAGAGAGTCCGGAACAACTCTCGCGAGAACGGCACATAATGGTTGGAGCAGAGACAGGGGTGGCTACCGGTCCTTCCTGTCGCCATTTTCTTGGTGTCTAATGCTCGGCGATCACGTAGTCTTATCCGGGGAGCGCAACATGCACCAAGCCCGTCCTTTTCTCTCAATCGGTTTGATTCTCTTGTGCGTTCTTGTCGGTCGCACCGCCTACAGTTGCACGGGAACAGCGCTCGTTGCGCACGATGGCTCGGTCGCCGTCGGGCGCACACTTGAGTTCGGGATGCCCCTCGATTCGCATCTGGTCGTACACCCTCGTGGGTCGGCATTTGTCGGACAGACCCCGAGCGGTGAGCCGGGCCTCGCTTTTTCTGCCGAGTATGGTTTTGCGGGCATCACGGTGAGTGACGAATGGAGCCTGATTGTTGACGGCACCAATGAGAAGGGACTAAACGCCGCTGTCTTCTATTTCCCCGGTTACGCTCAATTTCCGCCGGCGACACCCGCCAACCGGAAGCGGGGGGTTTCTCCGATACAGTTGAGTACCTGGATTCTGGCCAATTGTGCGACCGTGGCAGAAGTGAAACAGAAGATCGACGAAGTTGCCGTGCTTGGCGTTTATTTAAAGTACATGCAGACGATCCCAGAAATGCATTACAAGATTCAGGATGCTTCCGGTGCGTGCATTACGATCGAACCGATCGACGGTGCGCTCAAGGTGTACGACAACCCGTTACGGGTTGTCACTAATTCTCCTGGTTTCCCCTGGCACATCACGCATTTAAGTAGCTTTCTTAACCTGTCGCCAGTGTATCCCCGGAGCAGAACGATCGGAAAAGATACGTTTGCACCCTTTGGTCTCGGTGGTGGATTGGTTGGCATGCCTGGCGATTTCACACCGCCCTCACGTTTCGTGCGGATGGCCATCTTTACCCAAAATTACCCGCAACCCCCCGACTCGGCGCATGCGGTGGGTTCGACGTTCCACCTACTCAACAATTTTGATATTCCGCGTGGCTCCAACATGCCTCCCCCAAAAACGGCCGAAGCGGAATCCGACTATACGAGTTGGACGAGCGTGAGTGATTTGGCAAAGCTTCAGATACACTGGAAAACCTTTGGGGACCCTCGCCATAAAATGATCGACCTCAAAAAGGCGCTTGCAGATACTTCGGGAAACTCCAAACAGCTTTTCCTCGGTCCTCAGAAACCCGAAGCGAGCGGTGCTTCGCTAAACGTGACGAGCCACTTGAAGTGATTGGTGTACTCGAGGGTAATCCGGATCTATCGGGATCTACGCATCATCTAAAATCGACGCATTCGATTATCAGACCGTTAATGCAAATGGCTAAAAGAGGGACGCTGGAATCGGGTCGTACCAGCATTTTTCTGCAACATTCCAACGATCCGGTCAGGTGGCCACCAGTGCGTGAATTTCTCCGTGGCAATCACAGGTAATGAAAAAGCGTATGGGATCGTCGTCGCGGGCAGGCACTACAACTCGACGGCATAGACCCCAAAAGGGGAAATGCCATGAATTTACGAGCAGGGTATGCTTTGAAAGGTTGCTGTGACCCAAAAGATTGCTATGCTCTTGAAGACCGCATTTTGCTGAATTTTGTATCCTCTCACGACAACGCCCAAAACTTGATATTGTGTCTGACTCCCCAGATCGTCGCGCCTTTCTCAAGCGTTCAGCAGCAAAGCTGACCATCCTACCGCTCTCAGCCGTTGCGGCCGATCAAGCGACCGCTGCAGCCCGAGAGGCCGTGCCAGCCGACAAATTCCAACCTGCGGAATTTTGGCAAGAGCGGATCACGGCACCTGACGATGGCAAGCGGTATGGTTGGTTTGTCGATTCCCGTCGCTGTTTCGGCTGTCACGGCTGTGAGGTGAGTTGCAAGGCAGAGAACGATGTGCCGCTCGGCAACTACATCCGTCAAACGATCTACAAAGATGTGGGGGAGTATCCCCAGGCCGCACGGCTCTTCCTGCCGATGGCCTGCCAGCACTGCGAAGACGCCCCTTGTATCAAAGCGTGTCCTTGCGGCGCACTGCACAAAGAGGCCGGCGGAACGGTGGCGGTCGATTACAACACCTGCTGTGGGCACGGCACCTGTGTCGAGGTCTGCCCCTATGGGGCAATTTATCTTGATCCGGTCGCCAAGCAGGCGGTCAAGTGCCACAACTGTTATCACCGCACCGAGCAGGGCATGGAGCCGGCCTGCGTACCGACCTGTCCTGCGGAAGCTCTCCACTTCGGCGATCTCAATGACCCGGATTCGAAAATCAGCAAGGCGATGGCGGATGCCGAGGCGTCGGGAGAGAAACTGCAGCAATTGCGCAAAGAAAAAGGGACTTCGCCACGGACCTGGTTTGCAGGCGATGGTGTGGTGCAAATCGAGGAACGGATACCACGCGAGGGTGAATCGTACAGTCCCACGGCCTACGACATCTTCAACTGGCCGGCATCGGCAAGCGATGCCGATCCGCCTGAGGAGTCCTCCTGATGCACGAGCAGACCCCATCGCGGCGGCGGTTTCTCAAACTCGGGCTCGCTGGCTCCGCCGCGCTCGCCACGGTCGGTTTGGAGCGTGGGGCGGATGGCACTGACGATACGCCGCACCCACAGGGCATCGATCTGGAAAAGTGGAAACAGCTCAAAGCCACGCCATATGCCGTGGGGACCGTCCCGATGCCCGGGGTCTGTCAATTGCCCGGGCCACTGGCCAAGCGGAACTGGCCCGATCGCAGCAAGTACGAGGATGTGGAAAAAGTGCCTGGCATGTGTCAACTCTGCAGCACCGTGTGCGGGATCGTCGGGTACGTCAAAGAGGACCGTCTGATCAAGATCGAAGGCAACCCGAACGATCCGAACAGCCGGGGGCACCTCTGCGCCCGCGGACACGCGGGTCTTAATCATCAATATCATCCCGAGCGACTGCTGTATCCCCTGCGACGGGTCGGCAAGCGGGGCGAAGGCAAGTGGAAGCGAATCGGTTGGGACGAAGCGCTCGATGAAATTGCGGCTAGCCTGAAAAAGGTTCGCCAGAGTGGCCACCCGGAGGAGTTTGCGTTCCATCAGGGTCGACAGCGGAGCAAGGATGCGATCAAGCGTTTTTTGGATGCCTTTGGAACCAGCACGCAATTGAGTCACCGCGCGCTTTGCTCGGGCAATCGCCGCGCTGCAAATTTAACCATGCTCTGGGAGAGTGACTGGGACCTGAACGATGTCGAGCATTCGAAATACATTCTCAACTTCGGCTCCAACGCGTTTGAAGCCCATCAGGGACACGTCTCCTTCGCCAACCGGATTCAGAACGGACGTTTTAAAAATGGTGCCAAGTTGGTCACTTTCGACGTGCGGCTTTCTAATACGGCCGGCAGTAGCGACGAATGGTTTGCTCCCTTCCCGGGGACCGATGGAGCCATTGCCTTGGCCATGGGCCAGGCGATCTTTGCCGCCGGGCTTGAGGACCGCGCGTTTCTCGACCAGTGGACGACGGTCTCTGCTGCGGAGTTGAAAGAGCACCTCCAGGCGTACACGCCCGAGTGGGCGGAAAAAGTCAGCGGTGTGCCGGCAACCGACATCCGCCGGATTGCCATCGAGTTTGCCCAGGCGGCTCCTACCTGCACCACGATGTGCAATCGGGGAACCTCTGCGCACCTAAACGGGTTTTACAACGACCGCGCGGTCCAACTGCTCAATGCGATCGTCGGCAGCGTGGGCAAAAAAGGTGGCTGGTGTTGGTCTCCCTGGGGCGGAGTGGACCCGAACATGAAAACGCCTCCCATGCCGCCGAGTGCGAAGACTTGGAGCGTGCTGGAGGATCCTCCGGAATACCCGCTGGCCAACGTCTGGCGGAGGATGCGGGTCGGTGAGATCGTCTACCTCTATCTGCTGCAGGATCGGGCCAAGCTGCAGGTCTATATGACCTACAATCTTGATTCGCCGCTCACCTGGCCCGAGGAAAGTCTGACCCGCGACGTGCTGACCGATGAAGAAAAGATTGGTTTGCATGTCTGCATCAACTGTTTTTACAACGAGACCGCGCATTTTGCCGATATTGTGCTGCCTTGGACCACGTACCTTGAGCGGTGGGACCTCGATGCCCGCGGTTCCTACAATCTGCGGCCGTACGTCGGGCTGCGAACCCCGATGGTCGAACCGCTGGGGGAAGCCCGAGACATCCGCGACTTTTTCCCGGAATTGGCGCACAAGATTGGCGGCGGCATGGAGCAGTGGTACGCATACGGCTCGACCGAAGATTATCTGCGTGAGTGGGCCAAAAACGTGCCGGTCAATCCGCAAACGGGTAAGGCTGGGCTGGACCGCTTGCTCGAGGAGGGGGTGTGGGAGGATACGAGCCGTCCACCGTTTTACGAACCGTACAACATTGCGCTCAGTCCGGCGGAGATCGAAGAGACGAGCGTTAACCCCGAGACACAGATTATTTCCCAGGGAGGCCGCGGCATCGGGATCATGACTCCGAGCGGGCCCAAGCGTGGCTTTGCCACCCCAAGCCGGAAATTGGAAATCCGCAGCCTGTTTGTGGAAAGAATCGGTAACAACCAAAATTGTGCTGCGGAGATTGCCGACGCCGGGAGCAAAAAAACCAAAAACCGTCCCGCGGTTCACGCGGGCCACAATGTGAAAATCGATCCGATGCCGATCTGGTTCCAGATCGACGAGCATCAAAACCTCGCGGAAGACGAGTTGATCATGACCAGTTTCAAATGGAACGTCCACAATCACGGTCGCACGATGAATCTCAAATGGCTCGCGGAGATCGTGCATTCGAATCCCGCCTGGCTCAATCCGCAAACCGCCAAACGGCTCGGGCTCAGCAGCGGCGACTGGATTGAAATCACCTCCTATCAATCGGAGTACCTCGCACGGGAGTCGCCACACCTTGCGCATAGCGGTCCAGCGTTGGCCGATGGCCGACGCGAGGTAGCCAGAATGCGGGTGCCAATCGTCATTATGGAGGGGATCCATCCGAAGGCGATTGCCATGAGCAATTCCTGTGGACACACCCAATACACCAATGTGGCAAGGGCGCAGAAGCGGCCGAGTCCGGCGGAGATTTTGGCCGGTTCGGACCCCCAAGCGTATCAGGATGCCGATTGGGAGCGAAACATGTGGTGGGAAGATAGCACCCAGGAGAACCCGGTCGCTTGGCAACGGAACACGGGCAAGGGTTGGAACCAAAACCGTTTAATGCCCATCGCCCCTGACCCGGTGACCGGCCAGCAGGCGTACCACGATACCGTCGTTTCCATTGTGCGTGTCGGCTGAATGGCAATACAGAATATGAGCCTCGACCTAAAATCGACCGATGCTGAACGGACTGCGACAGCAGGCATGTATCGACTACTGGCCACCCTGTGGTGCAGTGAAGTGAGCGGTGCGTTGCTTGCCGAATTGCAATTGGGCACTTGCGCGGCAACTTTTGTCGATCACCAATTTTTTTCAGCCGACGAAGCGATCGACGTAACGACGCTCGCTGCCGATTATTGCCAGTTGTTTGTGGGCCCGCGCGATCATTTGCCGCCGTATCAGTCGGTTTGGGAAGAGGGGCAGCTTGCCGGTCGTGCAGCCGGATCCATGCGGCGATACCTCGAACTTTTAGAGGGTCCACTGCTGCCTCGAAACGTTGAGGCCGATCATCTGGGCCGCCAGTTGGCACTGATGGGGGAGATAACTGCAGGGATGGCGACCGTAGGTTCGGAGGATGAGAGACACACTACATACGACGCGCTAGGCCGCGAATTTTTTGCGGCGCATCTTCTCTGGCCTGCGTCCCTTTTAACGCTTGCCGAGCAGCAGGCCCAGACGCAGTTTTATCGGGCCGTGAGTCGGTGTACGGCCGACTTTCTTGAGACAGAAGCGGCGTTTTGGAGTTGAGGCGGCAATCGACACCAGAGAGCGCGCCGCCAGGGACTCAAGGATTGAAGTAGATGTTGACCGAGAGGATGTGGTTGCTCAGGTCAGCGCCATCAAAGGGAATATCGATCTGCTGGTAGAGATAACCCACCTCAGTCCTCCAAGGACTTCCTCTTTTCGGACTGATGCCCATCCCCACAAACACACGATTCTGGTTGTACCCGGCCACCGCACCCCAGTCGGTGTCGCGCAAGTGGAAAAAGATCTCGTCCCAGGTGACCCACAGCAATCGCGGATGGTTTTTCACCGGCTTCGCCGCCCGCAGCAGTTGTCGAAACCGCCAACCGACCTGTGGCCCCACCGAAACGAACCGCTGCTCCAAGCGGCTCCGCCAGAGAGTGGAGATATCGCCAAACTCTTCAGTCCATCCCCACTGCTGCCAGATGCGATTCTCCTCGACATCCAGCGTGGGAAACACATCTCGCATCCACGCATAACCGATCCATAACGAATGATTATCGTTCAATCGGTAACCGATCCCCGGACGGACAATGCCTTGAAACTCGGGGAACTGGCCAGCAAAAAACCGGGCGTGGGTATCGTACCACCACAGGACATTTTCCGTGTCGCTCGCGGGAATGTCCAACTCACCCTGGGAGAACAAGGCAAGCCACAAACCGCGGTCTTGGATGTCCGCTCCGCCCGCGGTGGCTGGAACAGACAGCACAGCGCAAAACAGGGCGCAGAGCGAGGCGATAGCCAGGCCAGTCGCAAAATATCGGCGCGGCGGGGTCATACGTTCACACTGCGGGGTGGTGGGTGCAGATTCGCGTGAGGCAATGCACAGGCACCACCCCATCATCACAATCGACCCGCACGGTTTCCGCCGTTAAGTGAAATCCCCGAAGCAGGTTGCTATCACTGCTTACTCGCTCGATCTGGTGAATTCGATCGAGTCAATATCCGCGACGTACCCTGATTTTCCATTGGCATCCATCACCATCTTCATAACGTACTTACCCGCCTTAAGAGGCACTTTTTTCTTGACGACACTCCCGAGCGTCTGAAAGCTCCCGGTGTTCGGTACGGCAATCGGTCCGGTGGCATCCTTGCCATTAAAATCCAGATGGATCACACCCCCTTTACTCGGCGCAGAGAGGACAAATTGTACGTCGTAGTCCCCAGACTCTTTCACGACGACGCTGTAGGCGACCCACTCGCCCGCCTAGGTCTAGCGGTTCTGCCGTATCGTTCAAGAAGGCCGCAATCAGACATGATGGCCCGAGACCACCACCACGCTCGCCGTTGCACTACTATGGCCCGCCCAGGTCGGCAGCGGGAAAAAGGTGTGATCGAGAACCTATTGCCGCAGGAGCAGGGAAAACCAAAGTGATGCGACAGTAACTACGGGGGTTAACCCTCAGGCGGGTCCACAATCAACAGATTGCTCTTAAAGAAATTTATATTGTGCATCAGAAGAAATGCTTGCTACAATAATCAGAATGACCGGTGTGCGCAGTATGCGACTGCAGCATTCGGCGAACTAATGTATTGTCTATTTTCAAAACGCGAGTTGGCAAACAAATGAACGTACGTCTTTTTACTAAATTTTGTTGTTGTCAAATAGCAGCCCTAGTAGCGTGTGTTTCTTTTTTGGAAAGCTTTGCGATTGCCGATCCAGTCGACAAATTCGACCTCGCTTTGATTACGGCGGCTAAAAGAAAAAGGCCTCTACTGCTCTACGTCTATATGGACGGGTGACCTCATTGTCCTGTGCTGGAGCAACAGCTCCAGACGACCTCGTGCCGGCAGTTAGTCGGACAGTACATTCCAGTCAAGGTCGACCTGCAACAAAAAGAATCTAAGCAGCTGGTGTCTGAGCTTTTTAATGTCACATTAGAAGGTGCCCCGCTAATGCTCCTTATAGGATCCAACATGAAATTACTGGACCAACAGGGAGGAGTTTCTGCTGAGCCACCCACGGCTTTTCTTCGCAAGGGTCTCGTACATCAGCAACGGAGCCGGAATGTCGTTGATTCAGACACCATTAATATTTTAAACGACACAAGAATCCGAATAATACTTCGTACCATCGAAAGTGCTATTGAAAACGAAAATATTGCAGGCGCGGTTAAAATGCTGCGATCCGCGACTAAGAAAAAAATGGTGACAGATTCAAACTCAGAAATGAATCAAAAATTGACCGAAGTCATCGATGGACTCAATCAAGATGCTCTTGAAGATTTAGATCGCTCGCGTGCCTTACTATCGGAAGCAGAGACTCACTTCCAAGGGCTTTTATCGATGACGCGGACCATCCGCAGCTACAGCGGTCTACCGAAAATGAAAAAAACCCTTGGCAAAGAAAAGAAGTTGTTGGATAGCATGGCAAAGAAATCGAATTCTTTATCTCAAATCAAATCGATCGATAAAGCCCGTTCGATGGAAGAGAGTGGGAAAAACGATCAAGCCCTTAAATTGTACAAGGGAATCATCAATCGATACCCAGATTCCGACGCAGCAAACTTTTGTGAGAAAAGAATTAGCGCGCTAGAAAAAGAATAATTTACTACATAATAATCAAGTGCTTGAGAACTCTCATATGAGACAGAGAATCGACGGGGTTTAACCTCAGGTGGGGAGGCCGAAGAGAGGACTCAAACCTCCACGAGTTAATGCCCATTACATCCTGAAGCAACGTTTTTCCAATTTATAGTGCATTCATGCAACAAGAAAAACGTGAACGACACTGACAGTGTGTAATCGCGTCAAGGTCCGTTAGTTTGCTTCGAAAATAGCAATAAACAAACTATCAGACGCGCTACTGAGCCGACGCGGGAGGTGCCTTTAGAAACTCGATCGAGTCAATATCCGCGACGTACCCCGATTTTCCATTGGCATCCATCACCATTTTCATCACGTACTTCCCGGCACGAAGCGGCACTTTTTTCTTCACGACACTCCCGAGCGTCTGAAAGCTCCCAGTGTTCGGTACGGCAATTGGTCCGGTGGCATCCTTGCCATTAAAATCCAAATGGATCACACCACCTTTGCTCGGCGCAGAGAGGACAAATTTTACGTCGTAGTCCCCAGACTCTTTCACGACGACGCTGTAGGCGACCGACGCGTATTTGAAGTACGTCCTCCACGGCGACCTCTCGATGCACGATGATCCCGCCCGGGCGATGTGGTAATATTCAACCTCCGACGATTCGTCAGAGAGGACAACCCTACCACGGAAGATGAGGATACTCCACGGTTCGCCTGGCTGTCGGACTTTTGTGCGTAGAAAAAGTCTTTTTCCCGCGACAGCTGTGAGTCCGGCGAGGTGCCATTCTATCGTGACCTCCCCGAACCGCGTGCGCTACTTTTCACTCCCTAGAGTCTGGCGGTGTTGCCGTATCGTTCAAGAAGGCTGAGTCGCAATCAGACATGATGGCCAAAGATCACCACCACGCTCGCCGTTGTACTACGATGGCCCGCCTCGGGTCCGCAGCGGGGAAAAAGGCGTACCCGAGAACCTATGTACGCAGAATCGGGGAAAATCAAAGCGATGCAACAGCGACTACGATGGTTAAACCCCGTGGCGGGGCCACAATCAACAGATCGTTCTTACAGGAATTTATAGTGCGCATCAGCAGAATTGCTTGCTACAATGATCAGAATGACTGATGTGCGCAGCATGCGACTGCAGCATTCGGCAAACTGTGCGAACTAATGTATTGTCTATTTTCAAAACGCGATTGGGCAAAAAATGAACCTACGTCTTTTCACTAAATTTGTTTGTTGTCAAATAGCAGCCCTAGTAGCGTGTGTTTCTTTTTTGGAAAGTTTTGCGATTGCCGATCCAGTCGACAAATTCGACCTCGCTTTGATTACGGCGGCTAAAAGCAAAAAACCCCTTCTGCTCTACGTCTATATGGACGGGTGACCTCATTGTTCCGTGCTGGAGCAACAGCTCCAGACGACCTCGTGCCGGCAGTTGGTCGGACAGTACATTCCAGTCAAGTTCGACCTGAAACATAAAGAATCTAAGCAGCGGGTGTCTGAGCTTTTTAATGTCGCATTAGAAGGTGCCCCGCTAATGCTCCTCATAGGATCCAACATGAAAGTACTGGATCAACAGGAAGGAGCTTCTCCTGAGCCACCCACGGCTTTTCTTCGCAAGGGCCTCATGCAACAGCAACGGAGTCGGAATGCCGGTGATTCAGACACCGTGAATATTTTAAACGTCACAAGAAATCGAATAATACTTCGTACCATCGAAAGTGCGATTGAGAACGACGATATTGCAGGCGCAGTTAAAATGCTGCGTTCCGCGACCAAATTAAAAAGGTCAACGGATTCAAACCCAGAAATAAATCAAACATTGACCGAAGTCACCGATAGACTCAATCAAGATGCTCTTGAAGATTTAGATCGCTCGCGTGCCTTACTTTCGGAAGAAGAGACTCGATTTCGAGGGCTTTTATCGATGGCGCGGACCATCCGCAGCTACAGCGGCCTACCGAAAATAAAAAAAACCCTTGCCAAAGAAAAGAAAAACCTGGATAGCATGGCAAAGAAATTAAATTCTT